>Ga0209647_1002522_pt1 | contig 14762 bp, 13 predicted proteins | sample GraSoi_2013_60cm_FD_185827 | JGI IMG/M metagenome (GOLD analysis project Ga0209647, IMG submission 185827) | Grasslands soil microbial communities from the Angelo Coastal Reserve, California, USA - Sample 9_17_2013_60cm (SPAdes) (version 2) | ecosystem: Environmental > Terrestrial > Soil >...
AGGCGAAGCCCGCGCCGCCGAAAGCGCCCGCGCCCGCCGCGAAGAAGACTCCGCCCAAGGCGGAACCGAGCCTGGTGGACGACGTGATCGACAGCTGGCCGTACATCGCCGGCGGAGTCGTCGTGCTGGGACTGATTGGTGGCGCCTTCCTCTTCATGCGACGACGAAAGGCTGGGGCTGAGGCCGGAACACCGAGCTCAATGACGAGCGCCTTTCCCTCCGACCTCAAGCCCGATTCCACCACGGGGAAGTCGGGAGGCGGGTTAGTCGACACCGGCAACAGTTCTTTCCTCACCGACTTCGACAAGACGGGTCCGGGCACGATCGACACCGACGAGGTCGATCCGGTCGCCGAGGCGGAGGTCTACATCGCCTATGGGCGCGACGCCCAGGCCGAGGAGATCCTCAAGGAGGCGATGGCGCGCGACAAGAGCCGCCACGAGATCGCCTTGAAGCTTCTCGAGATCTACCACGCCCGCAAGAGCGCTACGGCGTTCGAGACGGTGGCCAAGGAGTTACATGGCGCCGTCGGCGATTCGAGCCCGATGTGGCAGAAGGCCGCGGCGATGGGCGCGCAGATCGATCCTAACAACGCGCTGTATGCAGGGGCGGCCGCGAGCGGCGCGACCTACGCGGCGGCGGCCCCGGCCGCGAAGCCGGACGTTGACTTCGGCATCACGGATACGGGCTCGGCTGCGCCCGCGCCGGACTTCGACCTCGACCTCGACACGCAGAAGAAGGCCGAATCCGACCTGCCGGTGGAATCCGGAGGGGGGATGGACTTCGACATCGAGAGCAGCAAGGCGCCCGCTCCCTCCGCCGAAGCACCCAAGGAAGAGAAGCCTCCCGCGTTCGACTTCAACCTCGACGGCCTCGACTTCCCGTCATCGAAGCCGGCCGCCGCGGCGCACGCGCCTTCGTCGGGTTCCGGCCTGGACCTCACCGACCTGAGCCTCGATTCGGGCTCCGGCGGCGGCGAATCCAGCGAGGGCGTGGGCACCAAGCTCGAACTTGCCAAGGCCTATCTCGAGATCGGCGACAAGGACGGCGCACGCGACATCCTGCAGGAAGTCGCACGCGAAGGCTCCGCCGCGCAGAAGGAAGAGGCGAACAAGCTCATCGCCTCGCTCTAGGCGCTCGCCCACGCGGCATGCGCCTCGCCCTCGGGGTCGAATACGACGGCGCGCCATTCTGCGGCTGGCAGACGCAGCCCGGGGGCTGTGCCGTTCAGGACCATCTCCAATCCGCGCTGAGCCGCCTCGCCGATTCCCCGGTGGAAGTGACCGCGGCCGGGCGCACGGATGCCGGAGTCCACGCCACCGCGCAGGTGGTCCACTTCGATACCGAGGCGCGCCGTGAGCCGGGCGCTTGGGTGCGCGGCACCAACTCGACGCTGGATCCGGGCGTGCGCGTGCTGTGGGCCGTCGAGGTCGCGCCGCAGTTCCATGCGCGCTACGGCGCGCGGTCGCGCACCTACACCTACCTGCTGCTCAACGAGCCCGTGGCGCCCGCGGTGCTGCGCGGCCGCGTCGGCTGGTACCACCGGCCGCTCGATGTGGACGCGATGGCCGAGGGCCTGAGGGGACTCGTGGGCGAGCGCGACTTCAGCGCTTTTCGCGACGCCGAGTGCCAGGCGAAATCGCCGCTGCGCCATTTGATGGAAGCGAGCGTGCATCGCGAGGGCAATCTCGTCGTGCTGGCGCTGCGCGCCAACGCGTTCCTGCACCACATGGTGCGCAACATCGTCGGCTCGCTCGTCTACGTGGGCGCCGGCAAGCATCCGAGCGTATGGATCGCGGAGCTCGTCGAATCGCGCGACCGCCGGCGCGCTGCGCCGACCTTCGCGCCCGACGGGCTCTACCTCTCGGGCGTCGAGTATGATCCGGCCTTCGAGCTACCCCGCGCTCGCGCCCTGCCACTTCCCCTTCGATCGCCATGAGCCGCACGCGCGTCAAGATCTGCGGCCTGTCGCAGGTGGACCATGCGCGCCTCGCCGCGCAGGAGGGCGCCGACGCGATCGGCCTGGTGTTCTATCGCGAAAGCCCGCGGGTCGTAGCCGTCGAGGCGGCGGCCGCCATCGCCGCCGCTCTGCCGCCGTTCGTCGCCGCGGTGGGGCTCTTCGTCGATGCGCCCGAGGACGAGGTGCGCTCGGTCCTCGCCCGAGTGCCCCTCGACTTGCTGCAGTTCCAGGGCGAGGAGAGCGCCGCCTTCTGCGAGCTTTTCGGCAAGCCCTACGTGCGCGCGGTGCGCATGGCCGCGGGGACCGATTTGCTAGAATATGCGCAGCGATTTTCCCGGGCGAAAGCGCTGCTCCTCGATGCCCATGTGCCCGGCGAGCGGGGCGGGACCGGGCGCAGTTTCGATTGGGCGGGCATTCCCGGCGTCCTGCCGGTACCGATCATTCTTTCCGGCGGCCTGACGAGCGAGAACGTCGGGCGCGCCATCCGCGAAGTGCGGCCCTGGGCCGTGGACGTGTCGAGCGGCGTCGAGCAAAGCCGTGGGGTCAAGGACCCTCGGAAGATCGTCGAATTCATTCGGAGCGTGCGACGTGAAGATGCAGGGATTGCCACCTGAGTGGGCGTGGTCCGAGTACGCGCTGCCGGACGCGCGCGGCCACTTCGGTCCCTATGGTGGGGTGTTCGTCGCCGAGACGCTGCGCGCAGCGCTCGACGAGCTGGCACTCGCCTACGCGCGCTCGCGCGCGGATCCCGAGTTCGCCAAGGAGCTCGCCTGGGAGCTCGAGCACTACGTCGGGCGCCCGAGCCCGATCTACCACGCACGCCGCCTGTCGGAGGTCGCGGGTGGAGCGCAGATCTACCTCAAGCGCGAGGACCTGAACCACACCGGAGCGCACAAGGTGAACAACACCGTCGGCCAGGCGTTGCTCGCACGGCGCATGGGCAAGCCGCGCGTGATCGCCGAGACCGGCGCGGGCCAGCACGGCGTGGCTGCCGCCACCGTGGCGGCGCGCTACGGCATGGAGTGCGTGGTCTACATGGGCACCGAGGACGTCGCTCGCCAGGCGCAGAACGTCTACCGCATGAAGCTCCTGGGGGCGAAGGTCGTGCCCGTCGAGAGCGGCTCGCGAACGCTCAAGGACGCGCTGAACGAGGCGATGCGCGACTGGGTCACGAACGTCGAGAACACGTTCTACATCATCGGCACTGTCGCGGGACCGCACCCCTATCCGATGATGGTGCGCGATTTCAATTCCGTGGTCGGCAAGGAATGCGTCGTGCAGATGCCGGCGATGGCCGGGCGCCAGCCCGATGCCGTACTCGCCTGCGTGGGCGGCGGATCGAACGCGATGGGCATCTTCCACGCGTACATTCCCAACCCGGAGGTGAAGCTGATCGGGGTCGAGGCGGGCGGCCTCGGGCTCGCGACGGGCAAGCACGCTGCGTCGTTGTGCGCCGGCCAGCCGGGAGTGCTTCACGGCAACCGCACGTATCTCATGCAGGACGCCGATGGACAGATCCAGGAGACGCACTCGATCTCCGCGGGCCTCGATTACCCGGGCGTCGGCCCGGAGCACGCGTGGCTCAAGGACATGGGCCGCGCGCAGTACGTGTCCATCACCGACGATGAGGCGCTCGCCGCCTTCCACTCGCTCTGCCGCCTCGAGGGCATCATCCCGGCGCTCGAATCGAGCCACGCGCTCGCCCACGCGATGAAGCTCGCCGCCACCATGGCGAAGGACCGCATCCTGCTCGTGAACCTCTCGGGGCGCGGCGACAAGGACATGCACACAGTCGGCAAGGCCTCGGGGCTCGCGCTCTGATCGCGCTCGTGAGCCGAATCACCGCCACCTTCGAGAAGCTTCGCGCCGCGAAGCGCTCCGCGCTCATTCCCTTCGTCACCGCCGGCGATCCCGCTCCGGATCAGACGGTCGCGGTGATGAACGCCCTGGTGAAGGCAGGCGCCGACGTGATCGAGCTGGGTGTTCCCTTTTCCGATCCGATGGCCGACGGGCCGGTGATCCAGCGTTCCTCGGAGCGCGCGCTCAAGCACGGCGTGGGATTGCGCCAGATCCTCGCGATGGTGGCGCAGTTTCGCCGCGGCGACGCCGCCACTCCGGTGGTACTCATGGGATACGCCAATCCCGTCGAGCGCATGGGCCTCGAGCGCTTTGTCGCCGAGGCGCGCGCCGCCGGCGTCGACGGCGTGCTGATCGTCGACTACCCCCCCGAGGAAGCCGGCGATTGGCTCGCCGCCCTCGAAGGCTCGGGCATCGACCCGATCTTCCTGCTCTCGCCGACCTCGAGCGATGCGCGCATCGACCTGGTTTCGCGCTCGGCGCGGGGCTACATCTACTACGTCTCGCTCAAGGGCGTGACGGGCGCCTCCAACATCGACACCGGCGACGTCGAGCGAATGCTCGCGCGCATCCGCAAGCACACGTCGGTTCCCGTCGGCGTGGGCTTCGGCATCCGCGATGGCGCCACGGCGGCGCGCGTCGCGCGCGTCGCCGACGCGGTGGTGATCGGCAGCCGCATCGTGCAGGAAATGGCCGACGCCCCGGCCGGGTCGGCGGCCGCGCGCGCGGGCGTCGTGCTGGGCGAGTTCCGCCGCGCGATGGACGCCGCCGGGATCGCCGCATGAGCTGGTTCCGCAAGCTCCTGCCGCCGAAGATCAAGCGCGAGAGCGCGCAGCAGAAGAAGGCCGTCCCGGAAGGGTTGTGGAGCAAGTGCCCGTCGTGCGAGGCGGTGCTCTACTTCACCGATCTCGAGAACAACCTGCACGTCTGCCCCAAGTGCGGTTTCCACAACCGGCTCACCGCGCGCCAGCGCCTCGACCTGTTCCTCGACCCCGAGGGGCGCGCCGAGCTCGCCTCCGAGGTCGTGCCCCTCGACCCGCTCAAGTTCAAGGACAGCCGCAAGTACAGCGAGCGCCTCGAGGAGGCGGAGCGCGAGACCGGCGAGACCGATGCGCTCGTGGTGATGCAGGGAGCGGTCAAGAACGTCCCGCTCATCGCCGCCGCGTTCGAATTCGGCTTTCTCGGCGGCTCCATGGGATCGGTGGTGGGGGAGCGCTTCGTGCGCGGCATCCAGGCCTCGTGCGACGAGGGGCTGCCATTCGTCTGCTTCACGGCCACGGGCGGCGCGCGCATGCAGGAAGGATTGCTGTCACTCATGCAGATGGCCAAGGCGACGGCCGCGCTGCACCAGCTCTCGGCGTGCCGGCAGCCGTTCGTGTCGGTCCTCACCGATCCCACGATGGGGGGCGTGTCTGCGAGCTTCGCGTTCATCGGCGACGTGGTGATCGCCGAGCCGGGAGCGCTGATCGGCTTCGCCGGGCCGCGCGTCATCGAGCAGACGGTGCGCGAGACGCTGCCCGAGGGATTCCAGCGCTCCGAGTTCCTCCTCGAGAAAGGCGCGATCGACATGATCGTCGACCGCCGGCAGCTGCGCGACAAGATCGCGCGCCTGCTCACGCTGCTCAAGCGCGAGCCGGTGCCCGAGGCTTGACCCCGCGAAGCAAAGGTTGAAGAAACTCTCGCTCGACGACTGGCTCGAGTACATCTCGGCGCAGCACCCGGCGACGATCGCGCTGGGGCTCGAGCGCGTGCGCGAGGTCGCCGCGCGCACGCGGCTCGCCCCGCCGGCGCTCGCGATCACGATCGGCGGCACCAACGGCAAGGGATCGACCTGCGCGTACCTCGAGCGCATCCTCATCGAAGCGGGCTATCGCGTCGGCCTCTACACGTCGCCACACCTGTTGCGCTACAACGAGCGCGTCCGGCTCGCGGGAGAGGAGATCGACGACGCGAGGCTCGTCGCGGCCTTCGAACGCGTCGAGGAAGCCCGCGCTGGCACGCCGCTCACATACTTCGAGTTCGGCACCCTTGGCGCGCTCTCGGTGTTCGCCGAGGCGCGCATCGAGGCGGCCGTGCTCGAGGTCGGCCTGGGCGGGCGCCTGGACGCGGTCAACATCGTGGACGCCGACTGCGCCGCGGTCGTGAGCGTCGACCTCGATCACCAGTCGTATCTCGGCAACGACCGCGAGTCGATCGGGTTCGAGAAGGCGGGAATATTCCGCTCCGGGCGCCCGGCGATCTTCGGCGACGCCGATCCGCCGGCGAGCCTGGTAGCGCACGCGCAGTCGATCGGCGCCGACCTCATGCTGCTGGGGCGCGACTTCGGCTTCGAGGCGCACGAGCACCAGTGGGACTTCCTCGGGCGCCGGGGCGCGAAGCGCGCGCTTCCGTTGCCGGCGCTGCGCGGGCGCTGGCAGCTCAAGAATGCCGCGGTCGCGCTCGCGGCCCTCGACGAGGTTGCCGCGCGCCTGCCGATTTCGCTGGGCGAGGTGAAGCGCGGCCTTACGCTGGTGCGTCTCCCCGGACGCCTGCAAGCCCTGCCCGGGCGACCCACCACGGTCCTCGATGTCGCCCACAATCCGCATGCGGCGCGCGCGCTGGCCGAGGGCCTGGGCGACATGGGCTACAGCGAAAGGACGCTCGCCGTGTTCGCAATGCTCGGCGACAAGGACATCGAGGGCGTCATCGACGCCATGCGGGCGCGCGTCGATCTCTGGTTCGTGGCCGCACCCGATGCGGCGCGCGCCGCGCCCGCCGCGCGTGCTCGCGAGGCGCTCGAGGCGCGCGGGCTCGGTCCGGCGACGCGCTCATTCGCCACGGTCGCGGCCGCGTTCGAGGCGGCGCGTCGGGAGGCGGGCGCGAATGATAGAATTGTCGTATTCGGATCGTTCCATACCGTGGCGGAGGCGCTGCGGTCCGCACGCTGAGCGCCATGGCCACTGCGTCACCCGAAGCGAGCGAGATCCGGCGTCGCGGCCGGCAACGACTGATCGGCGCGATCATCATCGCCGTCCTGTTGGTCGTGTTCGTGCCGATGATCCTCGACTCCGAGCCGCGCCCAGCGCGCGAGCAGCCCGCTCTGGAGATCCCGCGCAAGGACACGGCCCCGGCCCTGCCTTCCCCGCCGCCCACCAAGACCGCGACTCCGGAGGCCCTCAAGGCGCCCGGCGGCGATCCGGCCAAGCCGGCGACGAGCGAGCCGCCAAAGGCGTCGAGTGAACCCGCGAAAGCGGCGCCACCGGCCAAGGCTGCGCCTGGCAAGCCGAAAGCCGCGGCGGCGGCGCCCAAGTTGGAAGGTTTCGCCGTGCAGGTCGGCGCCTTCCGCGAAGGCGACAAGCTCAAGCTGGCGCGCGACAAGCTCACCGCCGCGGGGCTGCCGCATTACACGGAGCGCCTGGCGACCTCCTCGGGCGACCTCACGCGGCTTCGCGCGGGACCCTTCGCCACGCGAGAGGCCGCCGAGAAGGCGCTCGCCGACCTCAAGGCCGCATCTCTCGACGGCAAGGTCGTGCCCTTGCCATGAAGGCGATTGAACAGCGCGCCGGCCGCCCCCACCTTCAAGTGACACGCGCGGGCCGTCGGCCCGCGGAGGAAGCCTGAAGCATGTGCGGAATCGTGGGGGTTGTCGCCCGCAGCCCCGTCGCCCAGCTCCTGTATGACGGCATGACGGTGCTGCAGCATCGCGGGCAGGACGCCGCGGGAATCGTCACGGCCGAGGGGCACAGCTTCCACATGCACAAGGGCAAGGGCCTGGTGCGCGACGTGTTCCGCACGCGCGACATGCGCAACCTCGTCGGCCACGTCGGCATCGCCCATTGCCGCTACCCGACCGCAGGCTCGGCCGCCTCGGAAGCCGAGGCGCAGCCGTTCTACGTGAACTCCCCGTACGGCATCGTCCTGGGCCACAACGGCAACCTCATCAACGCCGAGGAGCTGCGCCGCGAGCTCTTCATGGACGACCGGCGCCACGTCAACACCAACTCGGATTCCGAGATCCTGCTCAACGTGCTCGCGCACGAGATCCACGACGCGAGCGAGGGCCGCGAGCGCCTCAATCCCGACATCATCTTCACCGCCGTCGCGGGCGTGCATCGCCGCGTGAAGGGCGCCTACGCCGTGGTCGCGATGGTCGCCGGTCACGGGCTGCTCGCCTTCCGGGATCCGCACGGCATCCGCCCGCTCATCATCGGCCGCGCCGACACCGACAAGGGGGTCGAATTCCTCGTCGCCTCGGAGAGCGTCACGCTCGACACGCTCGGCTTCAAGGTGATGCGCGACGTGGCTCCGGGCGAAGCCATCATCGTCGACGAGAGCGGCAACTTCCACAGCCGGCAGTGCGCGCAGAACCCGCAGTTGAACCCGTGCATCTTCGAGTTCGTCTACCTCGCGCGGCCAGACTCCGTGATCGACGGCATCTCGGTCTACGAGAGCCGGCGCAACATGGGCAAGAGCCTCGCCGACAAGATCATCGCCGCCGGGCTCAAGGACCGCATCGACGTCGTCATTCCGATTCCCGATTCGAGCCGCCCGAGCGCGCTCGAGGTCGCGACCAAGCTCTCCAAGCCCTATCGCGAGGGCTTCATCAAGAACCGCTACATCGGCCGCACGTTCATCATGCCGGGCCAGGAGCTGCGCCGCAAAAGCGTGCGCCAGAAGCTCAATGCGATGGCGATCGAGTTCCGCGGCAAGAACGTGCTGCTGGTGGACGATTCGATCGTGCGCGGCACCACCAGCCGCGGCATCGTGCAGATGGCGCGCGAGAGCGGAGCGTCGCAGGTCTTCTTCGCCTCGGCCGCGCCGCCGGTGCGTTTCCCCAACGTGTACGGCATCGATATGCCGACGCGCGGCGAGCTGATCGCCACCGGGCGGAGCGAATCCGAGATCGCGGAGGCGATCGGCGCCGACGCGGTGATCTACCAGGACCTCGAGGCGCTCATCGACGACGTGCGCTCGCTCAACCCGGCGATCCGGCGCTTCGACTGCTCGTGCTTCGACGGCGTCTACGTCACCGGCGACGTGTCGCAGGAATACCTCGACGGCATAGAGGCCGGGCGCCGCGACGGCGAGACCACGGACACACGCCTTTCGAGCTACCAGCTCGACCTCGGCCTGTCGCGGGTCGACTAGCATGGCGCGCCACAAGCCCGACACGCTCGGAGTGCGCGCGGGCCACGTCCGCAGCGACTTCCAGGAGCATTCCGAAGCGCTGGTGCTCAGCACCAGCTTCGTCTACAAGAGCGCCGCCGAGGCCTCACGAAAGTTCGCGACGACCGGTCCCGAGGACAACATCTACTCGCGCTTCACGAATCCGACGGTGCGGATGTTTCAGGACCGGCTGGCCGCGCTCGAGGGCGCCGAAGCGTGCGTCGCCACGTCGACCGGCATGGCCGCGATCGCGACGATGATTTTCGGATTGCTCAAAGCCGGCGACCACCTGGTCACCGCGCGCGGCGTGTTCGGCACCGTAGTGCCGCTGCTCGACCAGATCGCGCGCAAGTTCGAGATCGAGACGACCTGGGTCGATCCCACGAAGCTCGACGCGTGGCGGCGCGCGATCCGCCCGAACACAAAGCTGCTCTACGCCGAATCGCCGTCGAATCCGGTGCTCGAGGTCGTCGACATCGCCGGTCTCGCCAGGATCGCGAAAAAGGCCGGCGCCGTGCTCGCCGTGGACAACGCCGTGGCCTCGCCCGCGTTGCAGCGCCCGATCGCGCTGGGCGCCGACCTCGTGGTGCATTCGGCCACGAAGTACGTCGAAGGCCAGGGACGGGTGCTCGCCGGGGCGCTCGCGGGCCGCGCGGACCTCGTCACCGGCCCGCTCTACCAGTTCATTCGCACGGCCGGCCCCGCGATCTCGCCGTTCAACGCGTGGATTTGCCTGAAGGGCATGGAGACGCTCGGCGTGCGTATGCGCGCGCATTGCGTGAATGCGCTCGAGTTGGCGCGTTGGCTCGAGTCGCACAAGGCCGTCGAGCGCGTGCTCTACCCCGGGCTCGAGTCGCACCCGCAGCACAAACTCGCGATGCGCCAGCAATCCGCAGGCGGGGCGTTGCTTTCGTTCGTGGTGAAGGGCGGGCGCGAGGCCGCATGGCGCGTGATCGATGCGGTAAGGATGATTTCGAACACGGCCAACTTCGGCGACGTGAAGTCGACCATCTGCCATCCGGCGACGACGACCCACGGCCGCCTGACTCCGGCTGAGCGCAAGGCGGCCGGGATCTCGGACGGGCTGATCCGCCTCGGCGTGGGGCTCGAGGATCCGGTCGACATCCGCGCCGACCTCGCGCGGGGACTCAAGACGAGGTAGGGGATGTCGTCGCGCGTTTTCCTGATGTGCCCGCCGGAGTACTTCAACGTCGCGTACATCATCAATCCCTGGATGCACGGCAACCTGCGCCGCATCGACATCGCGGTCGCCAAGCAGCAGTGGCGTTCGCTCTACGACGTGCTCACGGACCACGCGACGGTTCGCCTGGTGCTGCCGCAGCCCGGCTCGCCCGACATGGTGTTCACCGCCAACGCGGGACTCGTGAAGGGCCGGCGATTCATCGTGTCGCGCTTCCGCTATCCGGAGCGCCAGGCCGAGGAGCCGTACTTCGCCGACTGGTTCATGGACCGCGGCTACGAGGTCTCGCTGATGCCGCGGGAGGTTCCCTTCGAGGGCGCGGGCGACGCGCTCTTCGATCGGGGGGACGAGCGCCTGTGGCTGGCGCACGGACACCGCTCGATCCAGGGGGCCGGCGAGGTCCTCGCCGCCCGGCTCGAATCGGAAGTGGTGGTGCTCAAGCTCGTCGACCAGCGCTTCTACCACCTCGATACGTGCTTCTGTCCCCTCGAAGGCGGTTACCTGCTTTACTACCCGCCGGCTTTCGACGACGAGTCGCGCGCGGCGATCGAGAAGCGGGTGGCGCCGGCCCGGCGCATCGCGATCGGCGAGGCGGACGCGCTTGCCTTCGCGTGCAACGCGGTCAACATCGACACGACCGTCGTCGTGAACCGCGCCACCAAGGATTTCGTGCAGGCCCTGGCGCGCAAGGACTTCGAAGTCGTGCAGACTCCCATGTCGGAATTCATGAAGGCGGGAGGGTCGGCCAAATGCCTGACGCTGCGATTGGACGAATCATGATGCGTGCCGCTTTCGTCGTGCTGGCGCTCGTCTCCCTGCCCGCTGCCGCGGTCTACAAGTGGGTGGACGAGAAGGGCGTGACGCATTACACCGAGGAGCCGCCTCCCGACGGGAAGGCGAGCAAGATCGAAACGCGCACCGTCGGCCCGCGGTTCGACGGGCGCCACCGACGACTGGAAGCAGAAGGAGCTCGAGCGGCGCAAGGAGCGCCTCGATCGCGACCAGACCGAGGACTACGCGAAGAGAAAATCCGAACACGATGCCGCCGTGCGCGCCAAGCGGTGCGTGGAGTCCCGGCGCCAGCTCGCGACGCTCGAAAGGGCGCGGCCGGTCTACACGATCAACGAGCGCGGCGAAAAGGTGTACCTGGACGACCAGGACCGGCCCCGCCAGGTCGAGCAGGCGCGTGCCCTGGTCGAGAGGTCTTGCGATCGCCCATGATGAGCCGGTGGATCGCGCTCGCGGCCTGTTGCGCCCTGCTCGGCGGTTGCTACCACGCGCCCGACGTGCCGAAGGAGCGCCTGCCGCGATTCGTCGAGCCCGCGAACGCCGCGCCACGCGTCGCCCTGGTGCTCGGTTCCGGCGGGCCGCGCGGGTTCGCCCACATCGGCGTCCTCAAGGCGCTCGAGGAAAGCGGCATCCGCTGCGACCTGATCGTCGGCTCGAGCGTCGGATCGATGGTGGGCGCCCTGTATGCGTCGGGCATGGGCGCGCCGGAGATGGAGAAGCTCGCCTACGGCCTCAACGTGCTCGAGCTCATGGAGTGGCGCACGCTCGGCGGAGGGGTGGCGAGCGGCGCCGCGGTCGAGAACTTCATCAATGCGCGCGTGCACGGCACTCCGATCGAGGGGCTCAAGATCGGGTTCGTCGCCGCGGCCACGCGGTTGCGCGACCGCAAGCTCGTGCTTTTCAACCGCGGCGACACCGGGCTCGCGGTGCGCGCCTCGGGCGCGAGCCCCGGGCAGTTCGAGCCGGTGCGCATCGGCGACGAGCTCTACGTTGACGCCGACGAGGCGAGCCCCGTTCCGATCCGCGCCGCGCGCGGGCTGGGGGCGAAGGTGGTCATCGCCGTCGATGTCTCCGCGTACCTCGCCGACACGCCCGCGAGCGCGCCGCGCGAATGGGTCATGAAGGACGAGCGGCGAGCACGCCAGATCGCCGCAGAGGCACCGCTCGCCGACATCATGGTCCACCCGAACCTCGGCTACTACGCGGGGCACACCGAGGACTACCGTCGCCGGGTGATCGCGCTCGCCGAGAAGGCCACGCTGGAGAAGCTTCCCGCGATCCAGGCCGCGCTCGCGCGCGCCGCAATCGCGCGTCCTCAGAACGCTTCGACCGCGCGAATGCCCGCGGGCGAAGCCTCGAGATAGCCGCCGCGCTGGTACCAGTCGGGCAAAACCCAACGCACGCGCTCGCGGCCGCCGACGAGGTACGCATGGCGTCCTGGCCGGTGCGTGTGGCCGTGGATCATGACGTCGCAATCGGAGTCGAGGAAGGCGCGTTCCACGGCCGCCCGGTTCACGTCCATGATCCCCATCGCCTTGCCCTGCTTCGCGTCCTCGCTGTCCGAGCGCATCCCTTGCGCGACGGCAATGCGGCGCTCGAACGGCTGCGCCAGCGCCGCGCGTTGCCATGCGGGATCGCGCACCTGCGCGCGAAACGCCTGATAGGCCACGTCGTCGGTGCAAAGGGTGTCGCCGTGCATCAACAGCGTGGACGTGCCGTAGAGGTCGACGGTGGTCGGGTCGCCGATCAGACGCGCGCCGGTCTCAGCCGCGAAGCGCTCCGCGACGAGGAAGTCGCGGTTGCCGTGCATGAAGCTCACCGGCATCGTGGCCGCGAGCGGGCGAAGGGCGGCTGCGACGCGTTGCGGGAGGGGAAGGCAGAGCCCGTCGTCGCCCACCCAGTACTCGAACAGGTCGCCGAGCAGGTAGAGCGCGTCGGCTCCCGGCGCGACCTCGGCGGCAAAGTGCTCGAACTGGGCGAGGATTCCGGGCCGCGACTCGTCGAGGTGCAGGTCGGAAATGAAGAGCGTGCGTCGGGAATCTGTCAGACGCACTCGGCCTTTTCGATGACGACGGGCTCGTTGGGGACGTTCTGGTGCCCGCCGAAGTTGCCCGTGGCCACCTTCTTGATCTTGTCGACCGTTTCCTTGCCCTCGACCACCTTGCCGAAGACCGCGTACCCGGGATTCGACTCGCCCGCGTAGTTGAGGAAGTCGTTGTCCTTCACGCTGATGAAGAACTGCGAGGTAGCCGAGTCGCGCACGTTGGTGCGCGCCATCGCCACCGTGTAGTTGTCGTTCTTGAGTCCGTTGGTCGACTCGTTCTTGATCGGCGGATTGACCGGCTTCTGGCTCATCGCCTTGGTGAAGCCGCCGCCCTGGATCATGAAGCCGTCAATGACGCGATGGAAGATCGTGCCGTTGTAGTGGCCCAACTCGACGTACTTCACGAAGTTTTCCGTGGATATCGGGGCCTTTTCCTTGTCGAGCTGGATGACGATGGGTCCCATGGAGGTCGTGAGCTTCACTTTCATCGGTTCTTTTCCTTTTGCGGCGCAGCCGAGGGCGGCGGTGGGAGTCGGGGCGGGTGCCTGGGCGAGCGTGGCAAGCGGGGCCGCGCAGGCGAATGCCAGGCAGGCGAGGAGGGTAATGCGTTTTCGGTACATGAAGAATCCCGTGGTAGGGGTTGGAATCAGGAGACGACCGCCTCGTGGACGATGCGCCAGCGCCCGTCCTCGAGCGCCCAGAACTGGCGCTTGTGGGTGCGCTTCGACATGTTGTTCGAGCGATAGTCCTGCTCGAAGGTGATCATCATCAGGTTGGACGGTCCGGGATAGGCGAACAGGCTCACGTCGCTCACCGCGACCTTGATCCAGGACTTCCCGGAATTGACACGTTTCTTGGACGCGCTCCACGCGGCAAGGTTGCGCTGCGAGGAACGGAATTCGCTCGAGTAATTGGCGAGGTAGCGCTCGGTATCGCGGCTTTCCCAGTCGGTCCGCCAGCCGGTGAAGGCCTTGAGGACCGCCTCGCGCTCGGTTTCCCACGCCTGCGGCGCTCGCCACTCGACTGCCTGGCCGATCACGACCGGCGTGCGGCTCACGTCGACGTACTTCGCGACGCGCGCGAGGTCTTCGTTGGTGAGCACGACGCAGCCGTCGGTCGCGCGCGGCGGGCGGCTGTACAACTCGAGCGGCGTGCCGTGGATCCAGATGCCGTGGCCGTTCCTCCCGTGCAGCTTGTCCCATTCGTTCGGATAGCTCAGCGGATAGGCGCCCGCGCCGTAGATGTTCGGCAGCTTCTCCATCAGCGCGCCGATCGTGTAGATGCCGATCGGCGTCTTCTGGTCGCCTTCGCGGCTCTTCTCCACGCCATTCTTGCCGAGGCTGATGTAGAAGTCGGTCACATAACGCGGGCGTCCCAGGTCGTTGGCGTATACGAAGAGGCGCGAGCGCGAGGTGTCGACCAGGATGGCGTGCGCCTGGCTCGGCGAGAGCTGCAGCAGGGGCGCGGGCAGGTAGTCGGTGCGCGGCCCGTCGACGTAGCGGTGCACGCGCACGCGCGCCTCGTCGCGGAGGTCCGCCAGGCCCTCGCTCGGCGCGGCCTTCGCCTCGAAGACGCCCGGCTTTCCCGCGCGCGCCATGAGCAGGTCGCCCTTCACGAGGTGCGCGAGGCGGAAGTTGGGGCTGTGCGCGAGTACTTTGTCGACCTCGCCGAGCGCGCTCTTCAGGCCGAGCTCGCGCAGCCCGACGATCGCGCGGACGAGCGGCGCCTCGACCTCGTTGAGCCCAGCCGCGGAGAACGCGATCGTG
>Ga0209647_1002526_pt1 | contig 14719 bp, 13 predicted proteins | sample GraSoi_2013_60cm_FD_185827 | JGI IMG/M metagenome (GOLD analysis project Ga0209647, IMG submission 185827) | Grasslands soil microbial communities from the Angelo Coastal Reserve, California, USA - Sample 9_17_2013_60cm (SPAdes) (version 2) | ecosystem: Environmental > Terrestrial > Soil >...
CGCAAAGTTGCGGGTTGGGACTGGTACTCCATTGAGAGCGAAATCCGCATGGGCAAGGAGTACGCCACCCAGATTGAGTCGAGCCTGAAGATGGTGACCGACCCGGTCGTGAATGAATATGTGAACCGCATTGGCCAGAATCTGGTGCGCAACTCAGATGCAAAGGTTCCTTTCACAATCAAGGTCGTGGACTCTGACGTTATCAACGCCATGGCCCTGCCCGGGGGCTTCTTTTACGTGAATTCCGGCCTGATTCTGGCGGCCGACGACGAAGCGGAGCTGGCCGGCGTGATGGCGCATGAGATTGCCCACGTATGTGCCCGCCACACCACGCGCCAACTTACGCGCGCACAGTTCGTCAATTACGCAAGTCTCCCGCTGATCTTCATCGGCGGCGGCATTGGCCTTGCCGCCAGGGAAGCGGCCGGCATTGGCATCCCGATGACCTTCCTCAAATTCTCCCGCGGCTTTGAGGCGGAGGCCGATTATCTAGGTATCCAGTACATGTACAAAGCGGGCTACGACCCCAACGAGTTTGTGAACTTCTTTGAAAAGATCCAGGCGCAGGAAAAGAAGAAACCAGGCTCAATGGCCAAGGTGTTTATGGACCATCCACAAACGCCTGACCGCATCACCAAGTCGCAGGAAGAGATTGCCACGATTCTGCCGGCAAAAGAGCAGTACGTTGAGACCACATCAGAGTTCAATGACGTCAAAGCCCGCCTGGCAGCCATTGAGAACCGGCACAAAGTGGACGACAGCAATAATCCCAATAAGCCCACTTTACGGCGCGGACAGGGGAATTCCACTGCCAAGGACGGCGACAAGAAGGACGATGATCGCCCAACCTTGAAGCGGCGCGACCAGTAAAATCGCAAAGAATTAAGCTAAAGCAAACAGGCGGCCCAGAGGCCGCCTTTATTTTTGTGACGAACAGTGGTTTACGTGGACGTAAGGGGCTTGCCGGCAAATTGCCCCATCATGCACAGGTGGAGTTTCTCAATCAAGTCCAGCAATTCCGGGCGAACGCTGGCAGCCACGAATGACCGGCATTTTCTGCAGGTGGATTCTGTCAGCCGTGCATTTCCCGGGCTCAAACTGCGTTTGAAGACACCATACTCAGGGGACGATTTTCGTCCGCCGGGGGGAGTTCTCATGGTTTCTCTCCAATGCTGCAATCATCGCACAGAACCCGCCGAACCCGGCTGGTTCTTCTTGAGCGTTGATGGCTTTTGGGGTTACCAACGGGGTTGGCCGAAATCAAGATTGTGGGGGCAGGAATCGCCCATTGGGCCGGGGGGGATGCGAGGATGCAAATGGCAAAGGCGGAAGGCATAAGCGGATTCCGCCTTCGTTCGGAAGGAACAGGACTTCACCCAGAGATGGCCTCAGGAACCCTTTATTTGCTGGCAAAGGACTCGGCTGCGTTGGCAGCTAAGGCCTTTATCTTCTTGGGGTTGCCTTCGATTACTTTCATTTCATGCCAGTCATAGGGAAATTCTTTGCCGCAATCCAGACACGCCACGTAAGTTCCCGTGACGGCCGCAGCAGCCGAGAGGCGCTGGCCCGGCCTCTTGGTAATCGGAAAGCTGAAGTTCTTGTGGCTACAACCAAACAATACGTCGAGCAGACTCGCCATAAATCACCACCCCCAAACATCGGGTCTCCCAAGGAAGCGTTAACTTGCCGACTCTGGCAGTTATTGTACTACAGGACATGGCCTAATGTACATAACGGTTCATGTTCCGCCGTACTGTTACATTAGATTCAGAGCAGCTGGAAAAGGTTCGCAGCCTCTAGGGGGATTTTCTTAATCTAGAGTGATGTAAATATTACACTTTTGATGCAAAGTGATGAAATGACTGGATATAAATTTATGTTCTGGATTTCTTGCTTTGGCTGCTATTGCGGCATTTTGTCATGATGGCCTGGTGGAGGCGGCTGCGGAGGTCGTCAGGAAGCTCGTAAATCTGGTTATCGCGGTAAATTTCGATGGTTTTTTTGGTGGTATTCATGACCACGTGGCATTCATGGCACCAATGGAGGTGCTCGTCTAGCTCGGCCTTCAGGTTCTCGCCGATCTTGCCGTCAAGGTAATCGGTCAACTCTTGTAAGAAATCTTTGCACTTCACTGTTGGCCGTCTCCGCCGCCCTTTTTGGACTTGAAATATCTTGCCAGCCGCTCACGAAGTTGTAAACGTGCGCGCAGGAGCCTTGATTTTACCGCAGGTATGCTCAGCCCCAGCATTTCCGCCGTTTCCTCCGTGGAGAGTCCTTCAACATCGCGTAACACAAAAACCGTCCTAAATCCCGGCGAGAGCCCCTGAATCGTCTTCTTCAGGATATCGCCCAATTCTGAGGTCCCATAAAGCTGCTCCGGGTTCGGCGACCAGTCCGCAACCTCGCGCGGGATAGAGCCATCTTCGGTCTCCACATCCTCGTCGAGCGAGACAGTGCGATCATTACGCCGCCGGCGCAACCGCATCAACGCTTCATTTACGGCGATCCTGACCAGCCAGGTATAAAACTTCGAGTTCCCCTGGAACTGCTCCAGATTCTGATACGCCTTTAGGAATGCGTCCTGGACTACATCCTGGGCGTCTTCCTCGTTGTGCGTGATGTGTTGCGCTATGCGGAAGATATTGCGGTCATACCGCCGCACCAACTCGCTGAAGGCCTCCAGATCGCCCTTTTTGGCGGCCTGGACAAGCGCCAGTTCGCTGGTGATACCTTCCTCTGCCTTCTTTTGGATGGTTTCCATTTCCGCACAGACTCAAAATTAATTTACTATGTTCTGCACCGTTAAAGGGTGAAAGTCAGAAAATAAATGTTTCTACTTAGACGCCTGGCGTAACCTTTTGTTACTCCCAGGGCTCATTTCCCATATGCGCAGAACTCTTTTATTGATTCTCTTTTGTTTCCTTATAGCTACGGCGGGCTGCCAGAAGCAGAACAATGCTGCCGCGGAGCGTATAAAAGTCGTAATGAAGAGGTATACGATTGAACCCTCAGTGATCCACGTGAAGGCCGGCCAGATCACCGAGTTGGAGGTCTCCAGCGCCGACGTGCAGCATGGTTTTGATGTCCCGCAACTGGGGATCAAGGAGCCGGTGCGTGTGGGGCAGCCTGCGGTCATCACGCTCAAATCGCCTGCGAAGGGCGAATACAAGGTTGTCTGCGGCATCATCTGCGGACCGCATCATGAAGATATGGTAGCCAAGCTGGTGGTGGAATAGCCGCGCGGCCGGCCGATCCGCAGCTTGCGCGTCACGTTCCCGCAGCGTCAGACCAGAGGGTGACGACTAAGATACTAGAAGTGTGGACTTCAGTAACCTCACGGGTTGATACTGACTAAGTACACCATATAATCGCGGCTAGGGCATGCCACGTCCGACGGATATCCAGAACATTATTGAAGAGGCGGTTGCGGAGGTATTGGACGCAGCCCTGCCCAAACTGCGCTCTGAAATCGTACGTCGAGCGGTTGAGGTGGTGGAGTCGCTGTCGCCCGCTCCCGGCGCCACCCCCACAGATCTGCTAAATGCCGCTGCATCGTCAATTCAGGAATCCGCGTCACAGGCGGAGATTCTTCGCCATCTGCTGGAAGGTGAAGCCCGCTTTGCCGGACGCGTAGCGTTGTTTGTGGTCAAAGGAAACACGGTCAATGGGTGGCAGGGAATCGGTTTTGAGGACAATGAGGCGGTGAGGAACGTCAACCTTAATGGTTCTTCGGGGTTGGCGGGGCGCGCGATTCAAGATCGTACACCGGCTGCCGGCCCGGCCAGCGATTTCGACTCAGACTTTCTGGCTTCCGTGAAAACGCCGGCGGAAAATCACTGTCTGGTGCTGCCTCTTGTGGTCAAGGACAAAGTGGCCGCGGTGATTTATGCCGATAGCGGACTCGCTCCGGGGGGCATTCTGGATGCCTCCGGCTTGCAGGCGTTGACCCGCTTTGCGGGAATCTGGCTGGAGGTGACAGCCCTGCGCAAGGCCGGTGGAGCGACGGGCGCAGAAACCCCTCAGCCGGTGGCAATGGCGGCCGGGGCAACTGCACCCGCGGTTCCCGTGACCGATGAAGACGAGCTTCACAAAAAAGCGCGGCGGTTTGCCAAGCTGCTGGTGGAAGAAATTAAGCTGTACAATCAACCTAAGGTGGACGAGGGCAGGCAGCATAAAGATTTGTACGATCGCTTGAAAATTGACATCGAAAAAAGCCGGGCAACGTATGACAAGCGCTACGCCGAATCTGCTGTCGCTTCCGCCGATTATTTTACTCAGGAATTAGTCAGGATTCTGGCGGACAATGATGCCTCGCTCATGGGCGCCGGTTTCCGCGACAAATAAAATCAGTGTTGGGCAGACGTTTTTTATTGGTTTCTCTCGTATTGCTTCTGGTGTCATTCCAGGCGGGCTCCTCCGGCCAGACACACAGAAAGAAGACCCATTCCACCAAGACGCAAAAGAGCTCAGATCAGTCCGCGCAAACGGCGCGCAAGCTGGGACACATCAAGCGCGCCTTTGTGGCTTCGGCAGATTTGCGGCCCATGGCGCAGCAACTTCTGGAAAATCGCACGCCGCAGGCGTACGAAGGCGTGACAGCTTACGCACGCAAGCACACGAAGGATGATGCCGGCCCGCTGGCGTGGCTGGTGATCGGATACGCGCATTATCTCGATCGCGACTTTGTCAGCGCGCGCTCCGCATGGGACCGCACCACATCGCTGGAGCCCTTGCTGGGCGATTATCTGAGCTATTTGCAGGCGGCAGCCTATCAAGGTGAGAGCAACCATGCCGCGGTCTTGCAGACATTGGAGGGCTTTGACGCAAAGTATCCTGATTCGCTGCAGACGCACGACGTGGCCATACTTTACGCCGGAGCGCTGATCGCAACCAATGAGCCGGCCCGCGCGGCCGCGTATCTGGAGAAGCATCGCCAGCCGGTAAAGTCGGATATCGAAATCACCCTGGGACGCGCTTATCTGGCCGCGGGCGAAAAGAGCAAGGCCGCCGACATTTTCCGCCGAATTTATTTTGAAATGCCGACCAGCGCGGAAGGTGATCCGGCCGCGCTTGAGCTGCGCAACATGGGCGAAGTTCCACCTGCTGGCGCGTTTGAGCAGCGCCACACGCGGGTCGCGCTGTTGACCAAAGCCAGAAAGTTCCAGGACGCGCTCAACGAACTGAGTCCGCTGGTGGAGCAAGCTCCGCCGGACAAGATGCTCGATCTGCAGGCGGAGTTCGGCGCGGCCCTCTATCGCACGCGCAAGCGGGACGAAGCGCAGCGCTTGTTTGAAAGCATTGTGCAGAACCAGGCGGCCAGCGTGGATGCGAAGGCCGAAGGCCTCTATTTCCTGGCGGAAATCGCGCGCGACAAGGATGACGGGCAGAAGCACCGCGACTACGTTGCCCAATTACGCACGCTGGCGCCGGACAGCACATGGATGACGGACGCGCTGCTCTCCGCCGGCAACATGTACATGCTGCGCCGTGACTATGAAGTAGCCGTGCCGTTCTATGCCGAGATTTATCAGCGGCAGAAGAATGCCCGCCTTTCGCCTTACACGCATTGGAAGACCGCATGGCTGACCTATCGCATGGGCAAGAAAGATGATGCCAAGCGCCTGTTTGAAGAGCAGGTGCAAATGTATCCTGGATCGCCGGAGGTTCCGGCAGCGATTTACTGGCGCGGTCGCATGGCCGAGGATGACGGTGATAAGCCGCTGGCGCGCGCTTACTATCAGAAGCTCACCGAGAATTACCGCTATTTCTACTACGCGAATTTAGCGCGCGAGCGCATGGGCAAGCTGGGCCAAGAAGTTGTCGATCCGCCGGTGCTGGACAAGTTGCCGCGTCCTTCCGCACCGCCGCAGGATTGGGAACCGCCCGCCGACAATGTTCGCGCGCAAAAGGCGCAGCTTCTGGCCAACGCCGCGCTCTATGATTTTGCTGTGGCGGAGATGCAGGCGGCCAGTCCTGGCTCGCCTCCGTGGGAAGCGAGATCTGTGGCCGAAATCTATGGCGAACAGGGAAGCTATATCCGCGCGATTGAGACGCTTAAGCGCGCCGTTCCCGGCTATTTTTCCGCGGAGATCCCGCAGATTCCGCGGCCGGTGTGGGAAAGCCTGTTTCCCCGTCCTTTCTGGGACGAACTGAAGCGCGACGCGGCGCAAAACCATCTTGATCCCCATCTGGTGGCTTCGCTCATCCGCCAGGAATCAGAATTCAACCCTGCGGCCATCTCGCCCGCCAAAGCCATGGGACTCATGCAGCTTCTTCCGAGTGTGGGCAAAGGCCTGGCCAAGGAGATGCGAATCAAGCATTTCTCTTCCGACGAACTCTTGACGGCCAACACCAATCTGCAACTTGGTACGCGTTACTTCAAGCACATGGTGGACCACTACGATGGCCAGGTTGAATACGCGCTGGCGGCCTACAACGCCGGGGAAGACCGCGTGGACGACTGGCGCAAGAACGGGAACTTTGCCGACGTCGAAGAATTTGTGGAGTCGATTCCATTCACAGAGACGCGGGAGTACGTGCAGGCGATCATGCGCAATGCGGCGCTGTACAAGCTGCTGTATCCGAAGAGTTAGTTCTTACCGCAACGGACGCAAAGGACGGGTTGGAGCGGTCTCTCGCCGGGCGCGAAAGCGTTCACTGATTCTGATCGAACTATCACCCAAACGAGGGAATTTAGATTTGATTTCCCTTTGCGCCCTTCGCGGTGACCCTAAAGAAACTGGTGGCAAGAAATCATCCAGAAGCTTGGGTGTGTTTCTCTTTCCGCATCATCCTGGCCATCAACAGCAGCGCGCCCACGACGATGGCGCTATCGGCCACGTTGAAAGGCGGCCAGTGGTGGACGCCAACGTAGAAGTCGAGAAAATCGGTCACTTTTCCATCGGACAGGCGGTCCCACAGATTACCCAAGGCGCCGCCCAGGATCAGTGAGAGCGCCACGGTGGTGGCGTTAGAGTCGCTGCGGCGCATCCAGAGCAGGAGAGCAACCACCACCAGAGCAGCTACCGAGATGGCCACCAGCAAGACGCTCTTGAACGGTGAGCTTGATTCGGCAAAAAGGCTGAAGGCGGCACCCGGATTTTCCAGGTGGGTCAGGCGAAAGAGCCCGGGGATGATGGAGATGGAATCGTCCAGGGCGATGTTATGGATGACCAGCCATTTGGTAAGGCGATCGAGGAGCAGAACTGCCAGGGCGATTAAAAGGTGGCGCTTGCGCATGTCAGGGATTTTATTGACTGACAACTTTCTCTTCCTGAGGAGCCAGGAATATTTCGCTCAGCAGCAGCAGCGCGCCCACCACGATGGCGCTGTCGGCGATATTGAACGCCGGCCAATGATGGGAGCCGACGTAAAAATCCAGGAAATCGATGACGCGCCCGCTGACCACGCGGTCCCACAGATTACCCAGCGCGCCGCCAAAGACCAGTGACAGGGCAATGGCGGTGGCGTTGAGAGCGTTCCCATTCTTCCACAGCAAGGCAGAGACCACGGCCAGCGCAGCAATAGAGAACATGATGAGCATGGCAGGCTTCCACTCCGAAGGGGATTCAGCGAACAGCCCGAATGCCGCGCCCTGGTTTTGCACGTGAGTGAGGCGGAAGATTCCCGGGATCACGTCAATGCTATCGTGCAGTGTGATTTTCTGCGCGACCAGCCATTTCGTCATCCGGTCACAGACAACGATCAGGGCGGCAATAATGATGTGGTACTTCCGCATGGTCATTCAGTTAGACGTTATTCCCACGAGCCCGCTTCATTTTCGCGCGGCCTTATTACGGCAGCTCGCGTTCAATCTCTTCCAGCGCCTTCACGCAGCGCTCGCACACGGTGGGATAGCGTTCATTTTTGCCCACCTGCGTGGAGTAATTCCAGCAGCGCTCACATTTTTGTCCCGGCGCCTTCTCCACTAGTACGTGCAACGGCGCGTTTCCGTTCCCGCCCGACCCACGCTTGATTTCCACTCCAGAGACGATCAACAGAAAGCGCAGATCATTGCGATAACGTTCCAGCAGCGGTACAAGCTCATCCGGGGCCACCACGGTGACCACCGACTCCAGAGCGCTGCCGATATGCTTCTCCTGGCGGGCGATCTCCAGCGCTTTAAGGGCGACGTCACGCACCTTCATCAGTGTCTCAAAGTCTTTCCAAAGCGCATTCGCCCTGGCAGCGTCGGCGACCGGCCCGGTAACGTCTTCCGCTTTGAAGAAGTATGCCAGATGCACGCTCTCCGGTCTTGCGGAAACCTGGGGCAGGAAAGACCAGATTTCGTCGGCGGTAAAGCTCATGATGGGCGCCACCAGACGGACCAGCGCCTCAGCGATGCGCCACGTGGCCGTCTGGGCTGAACGCCGGGCGTGCGAATTGGGGGCTGAGGTGTAAAGACGGTCCTTCACCACGTCAATGAAGCCGGTGCTCAGATCGACGGCGAACTCATTGAGCAGGTGATAAATACGATGGAACTCAAAACTCTCATAAAACTGGCGCGCACGATCGTTCAACTCCGCGGTGCGCATGAGCCAGTACTGGTCCAGGGGCTGCAAGTCGTCAAAGTTGACGGCATGCCGTCCAGGGTCAAAGTCGGGCAGATTGCTTAGCAAATACTTGAATGTGTTGCGCAGCTTGCGATAGTTTTCCGCAACCTGCTTCATCAGGTCTTCTGAGATGGTCACGTCTTCCTGAAAATCAACAGAAGCAACCCAGAGACGGATGATCTCTCCGCCAAGGCGTTTGGCGATCTCGACTGGGTCGATGCCGTTGCCGAGCGCCTTGGACGTGGCGCGGCCTTGCGGGTCGAGCGTCCAGCCGTTGGTGGCCACGCCGCGATAGGGCGCGTGCCCGCGCGTGCCTACGGCAACCAGCAGGGAAGAGTGAAACCAGCCGCGATACTGGTCGCCGCCTTCAAGATAGAGATCGGCGGGCCAGTTGAGTCCCGGCTCGTGGCCGAGCACGGCGGCATGGCTGGAGCCGGACTCAAACCATACATCGATGATGTCCATCTCTTTGCGGAATTCGGCGCCGCCGCAGCCGGAGCACTTGGAAGCCGCAGGCAGAATGTCTTTTGCATCTTTCGTGTACCAGGCGTCAGCGCCCTCGTGGGCAAAAAGCTCTACCACAGCGTTGTGCGCTTCTTTGGTGTCCAGCAGCTTGCCGCAGCCTTCACAGAAAAAGACGGCGATAGGCACGCCCCACACGCGCTGGCGGGAGATGCACCAGTCCGGCCGGGTGGCGATCATGTTGCTGATGCGCTCCTCGCCCCAGGCAGGGATCCACTTGACTTTCTTGATCTCATCCAGCGAGCGCTGGCGCAGCGTGGTGCCGTCCACCGGCGCTTCCATGGAGATGAACCACTGCTCGGTGGCGCGGAAGATGACCGGATTGTGGCAGCGCCAGCAGTGCGGATACTGGTGCTCGATCTTGCTCTCCGCCATCAGCGCGCCGCGCGATTTCAGCAATTCGATGATCGGCTGATTGGCCTGAAAGACCGTCTTGCCTTCGTACTCTGGAAGGCCGTTCTGCAGATGGCCAGCTTCGTCAACGTTGGTGCGCTGGTCAAGCTTGTACTTTGTTCCGGTGTAAAAATCATCAGCGCCGTGCGAAGGCGCGGTATGGACGGCGCCTGTACCCTGGTCGGTAGTGACATAGTTCGCCAGTACGCCCAGGACCGAGCGATCGAGAAACGGATGCGCAAACGTTGCGTATTCCAGCTTGCGGCCGGGAAAGCGTGCGACGGCAGAAGCGCCGTTGAGCTTGGTGACGTCGATGGTGGCTTTCGCCAGCGCGTCGGCAACGATATAGACTTCGCCGTTGTGCTCCAGCGCTACATACTCAAGATCGGGATGAAATGCCACAGCCATGGAGGCGGGTAGCGTCCAGGGAGTAGTGGTCCAGATAATGGTCGAAACTTTTTTGCCCGCAAGCGCAGGATCAATTTTGGCCGGATCGCTGGTCAGCCGGTATTTCACCCATACGCTGGGGCTGGTGTGGTTGGAATACTCGATCTCGGCTTCAGCCAGCGCGGTCTTGTCATGGATACACCAATAGACCGGACGCAGCCCTTTGTAAACGGCGCCGCTCTCCATGAAGTCAAACAGAAGGCGCACGATCACCGACTCATACTGCGGCGTCATCGTGGAATACGGCTCGTCCCAGCGGCCAAGGATGCCCAGGCGCTTGAACTGTTCGCGCTGGATGTTGAGGTATTTGTCGGCGTACTCGCGACACTTCCTGCGCACGGCGTAAGCCGGCATCTCCAGCTTCTTGCGACCGAGAGCTTCATCCACTTTGATCTCGATGGGAAGGCCGTGGCAATCCCAGCCGGGTACGTAAGGCGAGTCAAAGCCGGCCATGGTCTTTGACTTAACCACAAAATCTTTCAGGCATTTGTTCAGCGCATGGCCTTCATGGATGGCGCCGTTGGCATATGGCGGCCCGTCGTGCAGGACGTAACTGGGCGCGCCTTTGCGGGCTTCACGGATCCGGGCATAAATCCCCATCTTCTCCCACCGTTCGAGCCATTTGGGCTCGTTCTGTGGCAGATTGGCCTTCATGGAGAAGTCCGTTTTTGGAAGATTCAGGGTCTTCTTAAGCTCGAGCGGCGCCCGCATTTTCACTCCGAAAGAGAGGTGTAATTCTTCATTATAAACAGTCCTGCTCGCGGGTTGCCTCAGAACGCGCGAAAGACCAATCACCTTTGCCTCAGTACGTTACAAAAGTTTTCCGGGAATTTACCGATTCCTTACAAAGCCTGGGGCACAATGTGAATCTAATGACTTACGCGCCAACTTTGAATTTGCCGGAAAACGAGGACCAAACAGTGTCCACAAAAGACCCACGTGTGGCGGAAGGACCGCGCATGGGCGAAGATGAGGTCCGGAAAGTTTCCCCGAGAAGTGCAACTTGCACCCCGTTTCTCTCATCTCCTATGAATGAAAGCAGACCACATGAAAGTGGCGGTAAAGAAAAGGTAGTACGGGTCGGACCAATGGCGAATCACACCTCAAATCCCTCATCTGCTATGAGTGAAAGCAGATCACACGAATCCGGTAGTGAAAAGGTTTTACGGGTCGGACCAATGGCGAATCACGTAATCATTCCCAATCAGTTCTTCGGTAGAGATGTTCCCAGGCTCAGTGGTCTTCCGCAGATGCATCAGTCGATGTTGACCTCCCTGCTGCGGAACATCAAAGATGCACTATTCCCGGAAAGACTTCCGCCTCTGCGATTGACCTCACGGCCCGTGGCCGTAGGCGAGATCTGGACAGCCAGACGGCACAAAAAAGCAACCAGCGGATCACTCACGCTGCATGCGATGGGGATTGCAGCTCTTATCGCGATTTCCATGTGGCCTCATCATGCAACGGTAGCCAAGCCGGAAGAGCACGTCACGTTGGTGGCTCCGCCGCTGACGGATTATCAACCGGTAATGAAACCCGCAGTCGCGCCCCAGGCGCTGGCGGGAGGCGGTGGCGGTGGCAACGCGTCAAAGATTTTTGAGAGCAAGGGCCATCTGCCCAAGATTGCGCCACAGCAGATCGCGCCGCCGACAGTGGAAATCCTGAACAACAAACCCAAACTGGCGGTGGAGGCCACAGTGGTAGCGCCTCCGAACGTCAAGCTGCCCGATAATCCCAACATGCCGAACCTTGGCAATCCCATGTCCGCCCGCGTCAGCGGCCCAGCTTCCAACGGAAGCGGAACCGGCGGCGGCATTGGATCAGGCGCCAGCAACGGTGTTGGCTCCGGTACGGGGCCGGGGCACGGACCTGGACAGGGCGGAGGATTTGGCGGCGGTATTTACAAGCTGGGCGATATCGGTGTGACTGCGCCGGTGGCAAAGTTCACGCCTGAGCCGGACTTCTCTGAAGAAGCCCGCAAAGCCAAATATCAGGGAACGGTGGTACTGGCGGCAATCATCGGACCTGACGGCCGGCCGCGCAACATCCACGTGGTACGCAGCCTGGGTATGGGCCTGGATGAAAAAGCCATAGAGCGCGTAAGGACCTGGCTCTTCGAACCGGGCAAGAAGAACGGCACACCAGTGGCCGTGACCATGAATTTAGAGGTGGATTTCCGCCTGTTTTAAACTGCGTTTATCCACACACGACGAAAGGAGAGGAGAACCCGCCTCTCCTTTTTAGTTTTTGGGAGAGCAGTCAGCACTCAGCCATCAGCATTCCAGCCCTGAAAGATTCTTTTTTGACCGCAAAGGGCACAAAAGGACACAGAGAAATTAGGAGCGTTTTTCGTCACGCCAATCGTTCCCTGAGTGCTCACAGCAAGAGACGCCAAAATCAAAAAACTTGATTCTCCTTCGCGATCTTTGCGTCCGTTGCGGTACGGTTTTTTGTCTTAGCTTGGTGCCGATTGCTGATTGCTAAATGCTACTTCTCAGTGCTGACCGCCGATTGCTGAGTGCTTGCTGCTTTGGCTGCAATGCAGCATTCGCCGGCGGGAATGGGGCTGCCGTGTGGGCAGGTGCGCGGATGTCCCAGGAAGGAGCAGATGCGCTCCGTGGCTTCCGGAGAAAGGATGTGCTCAAACTTGCACGCCTGCTCCGCGACTTCTTTCTCGTCGTGAACATGAAAAGTTTGGGTGAAGAGCCGTTCCGCCAGACGGTGGCGGCGGATCACGTCTTCCGCGCGCTTGCGGCCCTTCTCAGTGAAGATGATCATGTGGTCGCCATGGCCGGCGAAGTCACTGGTGGGACGAAAAGCGACGTGGCAGCGATTCAGCACCTGCTTGTGCGTGTGCGGCTCCAGGGCGTGTTCGGTCAGGTTAACCAGGCCCAGGATTTGCATGCGCTCCAGCGCCAGCCGCATGGGCAAAACGCCCTCGACCTCGACGCGGCCCAGCTCGGCGGGCTCGCCATTTTCCGCCAGCACCCAGAGTTCTTCCAGGACTTCGTCAAACTGCTCTTCGTCAGACATGGAGAAGATCTCCTGGGCGGCGATCTGGCCATGGTGCAGTTCCAGGCGGCGGTCGGCCAGGCGCGCGACTACCGGATCATGCGTCACCATGATGATGGTGCGTCCCTGGGCGTGCATCTCACGCAGCTTGCGCAGCACGATTTCTTCATTCACGGCGTCAAGGTTGCCGGTGGGTTCGTCGGCCAGGATGATGTGGGGGTCGTTGATAAGGGCGCGAGCAATGCAGACGCGCTGCTGCTCGCCGCCAGAAAGCTGCGAAGGCAAATGGCCGGCACGGTCTTTCATGCCTATGTGGTCGAGCGCGGACATGGCTTCGGCTTTGTCCGTCATGCTGTGAAAGTATTGTGCCAGCATGACGTTTTCGAGTGCGGTGAGATACGGAATGAGATGGAACTGCTGGAAGATGAAGCCGATCTTCTCCGCGCGAAAGCGATTCAGTTCGGCGGGGGACATTTTGGAGATGTTGGCGCCGTGAATCCAGATTTCGCCAGCGGTGGGCTGGTCAAGACAGCCCAACAGGTTGACCAGCGTGGACTTGCCGGAGCCGGAAGGGCCCATCACGGCCAGCCATTCGCCCGACGCCACGGAGAGAGAAACGTCATCGAGCGCGCGGACCTCGACGTTGCTCTTGTACACCCGCGTCACGTGTTTGAGTTCGATCGGCATTATTCTCCTCGCAGGATCCCTGCGGGCTGTATCTGCTGCAACAATCTTAAGGGCGCGGTGGAGGCGATCAACGCCAAAAGCACGCTGCCCAGCAATACCGGAAACAAGAGCAGAGGTTGGGGCAGAATGGCGGCGTCAAAATTGACTTTGCCGATCCAGAACGCGATACCGCTGCCCAGGACGTAGCCGGCAACCGAGCCGGCCAGCGCGAGCAACGCGGCTTCAGAGGCGAACAGGAAATTCACGGTGCGGTTGGAGGCGCCAAGGGCCTTCATCACGGCGAAGTCTTTGCGGCGCTCGAGAACGGAACTAGTAAAGGTGGCGACCATGCAAAGCATGATCAGCACCACAACGACGACAGATGCGGCCAGAACCACCGACCGCGTCTTGCCGACAACGGCGGTCTGGGCCTGGGTGATCTGGCGGACCGGTTTGACTTCTGCGTTGGGAAGGGAAGTGCTTAGCCGGGAAATTGCGGCTCGAATATCCTGCGGGCGGCCTTCGACGCGGATCAGGGCCGTGTTGGGCTGTACGTTGGTAAGACGGACGAAATCTTCAAGCGGAAGGTAGATTCGGCTATCGTCGTCCGAACCGGAATGAAAAACCGTTCCGGGCTTTATCACGGTTGAGGCCCGGCCGAAAGAAATCTGAAGGTCGGCACCGCGCGCCAGCGTTTCTTCCACACGCGCGCCGATCAAGGCGCGGCTCTGCTTCGAATCGGTGAAAGACCAGGAGGTGTTCAGCTTGCGTAGCTTATCCAGATCAGCGCCGCCAACCACAATTCTTGATCCACCGGCATTCTCCGTTCCGATAGCGTAAGCCACCGGCATAACCTCGCCGTTGCCGCCAATAATTTTGCTGACCGCTGTCAGTTCATCGGCACTGAGTGCGCCGGAAGCCCTGGTGACAATCACGTTGGCGCCGAAGCCGCGGAATTCACGGCTCAGCTTGCCTTCAAGGTCGGAATAAATGGTTAGCGCCGCCGTGGCTATGGTGGCGACTACGGCCACGGAGATCAGCGCGGTGAGGGCCCGATCCTTGCGCACCCAGGTGGCCTTGAAGAGCAGATGAAACAAAAGGTGGCGGCGGTTCAAGCGTCACCCCGC
>Ga0209647_1002529_pt1 | contig 14710 bp, 10 predicted proteins | sample GraSoi_2013_60cm_FD_185827 | JGI IMG/M metagenome (GOLD analysis project Ga0209647, IMG submission 185827) | Grasslands soil microbial communities from the Angelo Coastal Reserve, California, USA - Sample 9_17_2013_60cm (SPAdes) (version 2) | ecosystem: Environmental > Terrestrial > Soil >...
GTGTCAGTGCGCGTGCAGGCTCGACGCCAGTGCTGCTCAAGATCGCGCCCGACCTCACGCTGCCGGACCTCGACGACGTCGTCGGGGTTGCGCGCAAGCATCGCGTGGATGGCATGATCGTCGGCAATACAACGATCTCGCGGCCCGGCTCTTTGCGAGATCGCGATAAGGCGCGTGAGCAAGGCGGCTTATCGGGCCGGCCACTGTTCAAGCTCTCGACGCGCATGCTGGCGGAAACTTTTGTGCGGGCTGAAGGCGCATTCCCGCTGATCGGTGTGGGCGGCGTCGATTCCGGCGCGACGGCCATCGCCAAGATCAAGGCAGGCGCCACGCTTCTGCAACTTTATACCGGCCTGGTTTATCGCGGCATTGGCGTCGTGGCAGAGATAAAGGCAGATCTCACGGCGGCCCTGAAGCGCGGCCATCGCAATTCGCTTGCTTCGATGGTCGGTGGCGATGCGGCGGCAATCACGGCGGAAAGCTGGCCGGGTTAAAATCCTCCGCTCATTCCCGCGCAAGCGGGACTCCTATTACCAATTCAAGATGAGTCTGGATCCCCGCTTTCGCGGGGATGAGCGGATTTTTTTCTATTTGCCCCGGGGCGCGTTGAACAAACGCACAAGGATCCAGATCGGGATCACGATCACCGCGCCGAGCAGGAAATAGCGCCAGAGCCAGCGGAACGCGTCGAAGCCCATATTCCAGATGCTGCGCACCAGCCGCTCGACGCTGTGAATGATGTCGAATGGGTCGAGGCCGAGCGCCGAGAGGATTACGCCGACCAGGATCGACAGCAGAACGAGGCGCCCCAGCACCGCGAGGGGTGAACCGCCCGTCCATCGCGTGACCTGATTATCAGCCATGATCATCTCCGTTGACCTCCATTGTAGCATGCTTGCGCCGCTCTAACATATTCTCCACCGCAGTGCCGGATTTGTGGTGTGGCGAGCGTTGAAACTCCTCGAGCGCGAATTGGATATCTTCCCGACGCATTGTGCTTGGATCGTGGTTTCACTCACGTTGTCATCGCCGGGCTTGTCCCGGCGATCTCGCTTGGGAGGGCAGCGCAGTGCCATTGATATCGGGATGGCGGGGACATAGGCGTGCGAAAGCACGCCGTCCTTTGGACGACTATGCCCGGCCATGACAGGATGAGGGAATGACCAACCCGATTTTCCTTTCCTCCGGCGACGTGATCGCCGACCGGCGCCTGGAATGGGCGCGCGACCGCGAAGCCAAAGGCGATCTCACCGGAGCCGAGGATCTGCTGCTGCAGGCACTCGAGCTTGCGCCGGGCTATGCATCGGCCTGGTTCATTCTGGCCGAGTTGCGCGAGAAGCTCGGCGATCGCGAAGGCGCCGTCGCGGCGTTCGAGAAGGCCAGGGCGGCCGACCCGCAGGACCGTCATGGCGCGTCGCTTCATCTCGTTCGGCTGGGCGCTCGGCCTTCTATGGCGATGCCGGAAGGCTACGTGCGGGCGCTATTCGACGGTTACGCCACGCGTTTTGACGAAGCGCTGACGAAGAATCTGAATTATCGCGCGCCGGAATTGCTGTTTCGCGCTGTTGAAGCCGCGCATGCGGGCGGACGAATGAAATTCGGGACGGTGGTTGATCTCGGTTGCGGCACCGGGCTCGCCGCTCTGCCGTTCCGGCCCTTCAGCGATTGGATGGTGGGCGTGGACCTTTCACCTGCGATGTTGGCGCAGGCGCGGACGAAAGGCATTTACGACCGTCTGGTTGAAGCCGACGTCCTGGCGTTTCTCGCCGGCGAGGCGAAGATCAAGGCGCGCTATCACCTCGTGCTCGCCGCCGACGTTTTTATGTACTTCGATGACCTCGCGCCGGTGCTCACTGCGGTTGCGCAGGTGCTGGCGTCGCCCGGCCAGGTCGCTTTCAGCGCGGAAGCGCACGACGGCCACGGGGTCCATATGCGCGACACCCTGCGCTATGCCCACGACGAGGCGCACGTGAAAGCCGCTGTGGTCGCCGCCGGATTAAAGCCGATCAGCCTCGATTTTGCCTCTACTCGCACCGAAAAAGGCGAACCGGTGCCCGGATTGATCGTGGTGGCCGGACGCTGAGTGACATGGAACCCGCGCGCGACCTTTTCGAAACGACGCCATTGCTGCCAGACGTTTTCGCACGCTGGTTTGCGGGCCGCGGCTGGCAGCCGCGCGCGCATCAGCTCGAACTGCTGACCAAAGCAAAATCCGGGCGCTCGGTGCTGCTGATCGCTCCGACCGGCGGCGGCAAAACCCTCGCCGGCTTTTTGCCGACGCTGGTGGAGTTGAGCGAGCATGGCATTCAATCCCGCAATCTGAAATCGACTGGACGCGCGCTCGTGCGCTCACAGGGCCTCCATACTCTTTACATTTCGCCGCTAAAGGCGCTCGCCGTCGATATTGCACGCAATCTGGAAATTCCCGTGCAGGAGATGGGCTTGCCTGTGAGGCTTGAAACACGCACGGGAGACACGCCGGCATCGAAGCGCCAGCGCCAACGGCGAGATCCTCCGGACATCCTGCTCACCACCCCGGAACAGCTCGCGCTGCTGCTCGCGAGTGCCGATGCGCCTTATCTGTTCGGCACACTCAAGCGCGTGATACTCGACGAATTGCATTCGCTGGTGACGTCGAAGCGCGGCGATTTGCTCTCGCTTGGGTTGGCGCGGTTGTTTGCATTGACGCCCCAGCTCACCACGGTCGGGCTCTCAGCGACCGTTGCCAATCCCGATGAGCTTTGCCGCTTTCTCGTGCCGCAGCCCCTGCAAGGCGAAGCGCGTGCGGATCTCGTGGTGGCACAGGCTGGCGCGCAGCCATTCGTTACGATGCTCGACACCGAGGAGCATTTGCCCTGGGCCGGCCATTCGGCGCGGCATGCGCTCGGCGAAATTTACGCCCATATCAAGACGCACAAGACGACGCTTGTGTTCGTCAATACGCGTAGCCAGGCAGAATTTCTTTTCCAGGAGCTTTGGCAAGCAAACGACGACAATCTCGCCATTGCTTTGCATCACGGCTCGCTCGATGTCGCACAACGCCGCCGCGTTGAAGACGCAATGGCGGCCGGAAAATTACGCGCTGTAGTGTGTACTTCGTCCCTCGACCTTGGTGTCGACTGGGGCGACGTCGATCTGGTGATCAATGTCGGCGCGCCGAAGGGCTGCTCGCGGCTCCTCCAGCGGATTGGCCGTTCCAACCACCGTCTCGACGAGCCTTCCGAGGCCGTTCTGGTACCGGCGAACCGCTTTGAAGTGCTGGAATGCCGGGCCGCAATCGATGCCGTGGCTGAAAATGCTCAGGACACGCCGCCGCTTCGCACCGGCGCGCTTGACGTGCTGGCGCAACATATTCTGGGCCGCGCCTGCGGCGAGGCATTCCTTGCGGACGAACTGTACGCCGAGGTCCGTGCCGCCACACCCTATGCCGGGCTTGCGCGCGCCGATTTCGACGCCGCAGTCGATTTTGTCGCCACGGGCGGCTACGCGCTGAAAGCTTACGAGCGCTTTGCCAAGATCAGACAGGGAAAGGATGGCCGTTGGCGCGTAACGCATCCGCGCGTCGCACAGCGCTATCGCATGAATGTCGGCACCATCGTCGAGGCCGACATGATCAAGGTGAGGCTGGTGCGGTCGCGCCGGAGCGGGGCGGTCGTTCCGCGCGGCGGGCGTCTTCTCGGTGAAGTCGAGGAATATTTCATCGAGACGTTGACGCTCGGCGACACATTTGTATTCGCTGGAGAAATTCTCAAATACGAGGCGCTCGTCGAGGACGAGGTCTATGTCTCGCGCTCTGATGCTACCGATCCGAAAGTGCCGGCTTACGAGGGCGGTAAGTTTCCGCTGTCGACTTATCTCGCGGCTCGTGTGCGCGCACTTCTCGCCAAGCCAGAGGCGTGGCGCGCGTTGCCGGAGCAAGTCCGCGAATGGCTCGAGATACAGCAATGGCGCTCGCTTCTGCCTAAGGCTGGCGATTTGCTGGTCGAGACGTTCCCACGCGCCGCCAAGTACTATCTGGTTTGCTACCCATTCGAGGGGCGTCTCGCGCACCAGACGCTCGGAATGCTGCTGACGCGCCGTCTGGAGCGTGCCCGGCTCAAGCCGCTCGGCTTTGTCGCCAACGAATATGCACTGGCGGTTTGGGGGCTCGGCGACGCCGCCTTGCGCATCGCGCGCGGCGATCTCTCGCTCGCCCAACTGTTCGACGAGGATATGTTAGGTGACGATCTGGAGGCGTGGCTTGCGGAATCCGCGCTCATGAAGCGCACTTTTCGCAGTTGTGCCATCATCGCCGGGCTGATCGAAAAACGGTTCCCCGGAGAGGAGAAATCGCGCCGCCAGCTCACCATTTCGACCGACCTCGTCTATGACGTGCTGCGCAAGCACCAGCCAGACCACATCCTTTTGCGTGCGGCGCGCGCGGACGCTGCGACCGGGTTTCTCGATATCAAACGCCTCGGTGAAATGCTCTCGCGCATCAAGGGCCGAATCGTTCATAAAGCGCTCGACCACGTCTCGCCGCTCTCGGTTCCAGTGCTGCTGGAGATTGGCCGCGAGACGGTCTATGGCGAAGCCTCGGATACGTTGTTGGCCGAAGCGGCCGATGAATTGATCAAGGAAGCGATGCGTTGAGCCAAGCGGCCCAAAATCTGGCGGAGAGCGAGGGCAACCTCATCGTGCTTGCCGGCGTCCCGCTGCTCGCCGACCCGCAAGGTGCGCTCTATTGGCCGGAGCAGGGGCTGCTGGCGGTCGCCGATCTGCATCTGGAAAAAGGCTCAAGCTTTGCCGCCCGCGGACAATTGTTGCCGCCCTACGACACCGCGAGCACACTGGCGCGTCTGGCGCCTTTGATTTCAACTTATGCCCCCCGCTGTGTAGTGGCGATGGGCGACAGTTTCCACGACGGCGGCGGCCCGGAACGGCTAAGCGATGACGATCGCGGCAATCTGCGCGGGTTGCAACGTGGCCGCGACTGGATCTGGATCGCCGGCAATCACGACCCCCAGCCAGCCGAGGGCATCGGCGGCGTGTTTCAGGCTACGCTGACCATTGGCGCGCTGACGTTCCGTCATGAACCGAAAGGCGCGCCCGGTGAAGTCAGCGGTCATTTGCATCCTGTCGCACGTATTTCTCACCGCGGCCGAGCGGTCAGCCGGCGCTGCTTCGCCGCTGACAAGACCCGCATGGTCATGCCGGCATTCGGTGCTTTTACCGGTGGTCTCAATGTTCGCCATGCGGCGTTTGCCGATTTGTTCGGCACGCTCGCCTTCACGGCGCATTTGCTTGGCGATGCCCGGCTTTACTCTTTTGCTGTCACGCGCTGCCTGCCAGATTGAGTGATTAATCGCGTGCGAAAACCAGGCTGGCGAACCAGCCAATCAGCAGCGCCATCATCGCGGTCGCCATTCCATAGAGTAACCCATAGTCGCGGGCGGCGTCGGCGACATATTGTTCGAAGCCGGTCTTGATGACTTCCAGCGCCGAATTGGTACGCGCAACGACAGCGCCGCCGGAAAACAGCTGAACGTCGATCCCGTAGCTTCCGGTCGGCACGGCCGCCGGCATGGGTATTGCGGCGCGGAAGACTGTCGGCGTGAGGAAAGTCACCGCTGTTCCTGACTCCCGATAGAGCCCCTGCTGATTCTGAAGCCGTACGAACGCTCGGCGAGACGGATCATCGGGTATCGTGTCGGCGATATCGGCGCCGATACGTTGCGGCAGCAGAAAGTTATCGAGCCCGATTTGCAGGCGTCGCAAGGTGTTCTGGTTGGCGATCGCGCCGACAGGCCTGTTCGTCAGCACAGCAAGGTAGGATGGCGCGCGCTCGAATTCGCGCGAATCGATGTTGACCCAAATACCGAGCACGCGCTCCTTGCGCCGCGTGCGCAGCGTCTGGCGCGGCCCCGTCACCGTCACGACAAGATCGTAGGGCGGCCGCAGCGGGCTTGTTATGGGGTCAGGCTCGATGGTGCCGAACAACACCAGTTCCTCGCCAACAAAGCTCGACGTGACGGCCACCCGATGGTTGGACAGAGATACCACCAGCCGTTCGGCGGCAGCGGGTCCGGTGCCGCAAGCCACGACGATGAGCGCGAGTGTGACCGCAAGCCGCCTCATCATTCATTCCTGACGTAGCGGATCGAATAAAGATCGTCCGGCCGCACGACCAGTTCGTAGGCAAACCGGCAGCCGACCGCGAATACGAGAAGGCCAAGCAGCAGCCGCAGCCGTTCGCCGCGCATCTTCTGCCCCGTGCGCGCGCCGAACTGCGCGCCGATGACGCCGCCGACCATCAGGATCAGCGCCAGCACCACATCCACCAGATGGTTCGTGGCCGCGTGCATCACCGTTGCCGAGGCCATCGTGACCAACGTCAACACCATTGAGGTGCCGATGACGGTCGCCGTCGGAACCCTGAGAAAATAGATCAGCATCGGCACCAGCAGGAAGCCGCCGCCGATGCCCATGATCGCGCCGACAAATCCGATGATGAATCCGATTGCCCAGACCGGAATCGCCGATACGTAGATTTTCGAGCGCTTGAACCGGAGCTTGAATGGCAATCCGTGAAGCCAGGTATGACTTCCCGGCCGCCGCAGCGTTGCCGGCATGCCGCGGCGGGTGCGCATCACGGCTCGCACGCTTTCGTAAATCATCACGCTACCAACGATCGTGAGCAGGGTGACGTAGGAGAGGCCGATCATCAGATCCAGCTGATCGAGCGCGCGCAACTCGGTGAACAGCCAGACGCCGGTAGCGGTACCGACGATACCGGCGCTGAGCAGCATCATCGCCAGCGCGACATCAAGCGCGCGCTTGCGCCAATAGCTGATTGCGCCTGTAAATGACGACGCCGCGATGTGGCTGGACACGGTTGCCACGGCGACCGCCGGCGAGATGCCGATGAAGATCAGCAGCGGGGTCATCAGGAAGCCGCCGCCAATACCAAACATTCCGGAGATGTAGCCAACGGCAAGGCCCATCCCGAGTACAAGGAAGATATTGACGGGCAGGTCGGCGATGGGAAGGTAAATCTGCAAGCGTGTCGTCCGACGGTTAGGCCAACGCTATGGCGGCAGCGCCGCGCCCGGGCAGTTCATATGACAACTAACACCGAGACGCGTGGAAACGTCGGCACTCCCAATCGTGACAGACTCAAGGCCGTCCGGTCAAAGCTTGGATTGATTCTAGCCGATGAATGCGCCGTTGATCACGCGCTCACGCAATAAGGCGCCGTCGTTCACAGTTTTCCTGGATCGAAGGCATTGAACGAAAGCGACCCAGCTGCCCGCGGCTTTTCGTGCGGCGGGGGCGTCGCGCGGTCCCAGCCACCTTGCGGTTCGCGGACCACTGTGGCGTCGGCGGGTTGGGTCTGCGCTACAAAGCTTTTGACGAGCGGCGATCTCATCGCGTTTACGGCCCGCATCCCGGTCCCCCTGGGCAGCGGCGAGTGCGAACCATTTGTAAGATTCGGCTATGTTTTTCTCGGTGCCGAGGCCGCGCGCTGCCAACACGCCAAGATTAAATTGGCTATCGGCAACGCCGTGTTCTGCGGCCTTGCGGAACCATTGTGCGGCGCTGGCGTAATCCGGCTTGCCTTCAGCACCTTCCGCGTAGATCACAGCAAGATTGTGCATGGCCTTGGCGTTGCCCTTATCGGCAGCGGCCACATACAGTTTGTGGGCGGCGGCGAGATCCTTTCTCACGCCCTGGCCCTTTTCCAGCATGCTGGCGTATCGGTATTGTGCCGGCCCGAGGCCTTTGCTGGCGGCGCGTTCATACCAGCGCGCGGCATCTTCGAGGTTGGCGGGCACGCCGCGGCCTTCCACAAAGCGCATGGCCACTTCGTATGCCGCCGCCGCGTCGCCGGCTTGCGCTGCATTGCGCAGCCGCTGGCTCCCTATGGCGGCCGGCAATCCATCAGCCGTGGTGGGCTGCGCTGCCGGCTGCGTCGGCCGCGCGTCGGCGGGCGCACGTGCAATTGAGCCCGTGACGTCGCTCTTTTGTCCGGGTGCGCCGCCCAGAAGCGGCGGGTTCAAGATTGGCGAGATTAAAAGGGGCGATGAAGCCTGTGCCGTTGGACTCGGATTTAAAGGAGTCTGGATCGGGGCGGCCGCGGCTGCCGGTGGCGTGGCCGGCGTTAAGCCTGGCAGCGTCGATGGCGCCAGCAGCGATGCGGTGACATTAGTGTCAGCTGCCGGTGCGGTTGCGGCCTTCGGTTGATCGTCGGCGAGCGCGGTCGCCGCACCAGGTTCAACCGAGTCCTCAGCGGTGTCGGTGTTTGCCGTGTCCGGATATGCGGTCGTTGCAAACTTGGCATCGTTCGTATCGAAAATTCCGAAATTGAAGACGTTGCCGGCGAATTGGATCGAGCCGACGATGAAGGCAACGATGCTCGCCGCCAGGAACAAAGACTTGACGCGCGTTATCATTTTGGCGGGCAGCGATTTGTTCTCGGCGTTGCCTGTGTTGAAACTCTGTGGACGCGCTGAGCGGCCCTTGGGATCTTGTCCGGCAGCCTGAGCGGCGCGTCGAGCTGCGGCGATGAAGCTCGATTTGCTGTCGTTCGTAGCCATGTTTGACCGCGGGCTGCCCGGTGCCGTTTCTGAAGCGACAATGCGAGCGCCCGGATAAACGCCGATGGCTGGAGGTCCGGAACCCGGCTCAAGCGGCTGGTCTGCCGGCAGGCCGGGATCAACCGCAGCCACGCCCATGGGCCGCACGCCCAAATTGGAGAATTCCACGGACAGTGGCGGTGTCGCCGCGGTCGCTGCCGCGGAGATTGGAAATTGCAATGCTGGAATGGGCGGCAGGCTTGGCGCTGCATCGGGAGCATGGATCGTGGGCTCGATCGAAGCGTTGGCAACAGGTTGCGTGAGCTCGAGGATTTCGGTCTCGGGTTCAGCGGGCTTCTGTCGATCGTCGCGAAGGTTTTTTTCGATGATGGCGAGACGGTCAACGAGACGATCCAGCGTGCCATGGACTGATTCCACGGCATCTTGTGTGCGCGCGACGTCCTGCTTGAGTTCGCCAAAGCCCGCAGTGCTCTCGGCGCGAAGAGCAGAGCTTTCTTTGTTTGTGCGCAGATCCTCGATGTGGACCAGCAAATCGGTCAGTCCGCGTTCGATCGCTTCAAGATGGCTGAAGCGCGCGTCGGAGGCGTCCAACCGTTCAACCAGTTTGGCGATCCGGTCTTCGAGATGAGTCAGCGCGATATTGTCGCCGCGAGATTGTTGAAGCTGCTCGACCTTGTCGGACATCGACTGCAGCAGCGCCTCCAGGCGCGGCGGCAAAGTATCGCCGTTATGCGCGCGTTCGGTCAGCGCGCGGCTGAGCGCGTCAATGCGAAGTTCGAGCTTGTTAAACGCGTCGCCGGTGCCTCCGCCTATCGCCAGGCGGTCGATTTTTTCAGCGAGCACCTGGACCTGCGTGGCGAGGCTGCTCACGGTCTCATTCGAAGCGACATGCGCCGCCATTTCGCGCAGTGTGGCTACGGAGCGCTCGAGCTGCTGCATCGTCGCCGGGTCTTTCTCGGCCACGATGAGATCGATCTTGTGGGCGAGTGCCTCGATTGCGTCCGTGTATCCGACCAGGTTTTCCGCCGGCGTCAGGTCGCGCAGCGCGTCGCGCACTTCGGCGAGCCCATTTTCGATGCCTGCTAACGCGCCGCCATCGACGCCGGCCTGGCGGCCTTCGGCGATACGCTGAGTCAGGTCTTGAACCTGCCGCTCGATGGTTTCGATGGCGCGGCGCGGCATCGCTTCATTGAGCGTGCGGCCAATCTCGCCGAGCTCGGCGCGCAGCGCATTGATGGCTTCTTCCACGCCCGGACGCCGCAGCGTTTCGATCTGATCGGTGATGCGGCGGAGCTGATCTTCCAGGCTCGCCAGATTTTGTGAGGGCGCTGGCGCGACGCTGGCTGGGACAACCTGCGACGCCGGCGCCGTTTCGCCATTGAGCGCTCGCCGGCGCGCGGCAATTTCTGCGACCGCGCGGTCGAGACCTGGGCGGTCGAGACCTGGCGGGACGGGAATTGCAGGCGCCTGTGGGCGCGGATTGCCGGCGAACTGGTCGAGGCGGTGCTCGAGACGGGCGATCACGTCGGTGAGCTGATCGGACTCTTCGCGGAGTCGCTTCGGTGCGTAAGCGGCGGCACCACTGCGCGTGACCTGATCGATGCGGCGCGTAAGCTCGTCGAGCCGCCGCTTTACATCTGAAAATTCGTCGGCGTAAGAATTATCGTCGGCGCGTGCGGGTGACGGCGCCTTGATGCCTTGTTCGGCGGCCTGCTGGAAGATGATGGTGTTGAGCCATTCGTTCAACGGCAAGCCCGCGCGGCGCGCCGCCTCTTGTGCGGTCTCGCGTGCTTCCGGTCGAATGCCTTTGACGCTCGACGCAAACCCAAATTTCATGCTCACACCCACATCTGAGGTGGAGACGCTGAGAGTCGGAGCGACTCTCGGTGGAACCAGCGCGCGTTAATAACAAATGGATACGGGGCTCGGTCCTTCGTCCACGCACCAAGTTTTTGCTGGTTGCGGTAAACAACCCGTTAACGTTTTTCAAAAGCGGGCCTTTGCCGGAAAATTCGTGCGCAGCGGTGCCGGAGCGCCACGGATGGGGCGGGAACAATTCCGCCGGGTAGCGGGAACAATTCCGCCGGATAACTGTAATATTTTATGGGCGGAACACCCGAATGCCACCGCTCTCGCAGGTTGCAGGGGTAAAATTCACGCGATTCTCGCTCTGACGGTATGGGAAGGGTGTGCATATGGACAAGGAATACCGCTCTCCTATCTACGGCGGTATCGAGCAACCGGGCGACTGCAGAGAGCCCCCAGAGGCGTCGCGCGTGTCAGACCTTTTTACCATTGGCGAACTTGCCCGCGAGTCGGGCGTGACCCTGCGCGCTTTGCGCTTTTACCAGAGCAAGGGGTTGCTGGCCCCGCAGCGCAATGGCTCTGCCCGCGTCTTCAGCCATGAAGACCGGGACTGTTTGGCCTTGATACTGCAAGGCAAGCGCCTTGGTTTCACCCTCATCGAGATCCGCGAAATGCTTGCCGCGCGCGCTCACGGGTGTGCCAATCGTTTGCCGATCAACCGCAGAAAGTGTGTCGAGCAGATCAATTTGCTGGAGCGCCAACGGCGCGATATCGATCGCGCGCTCGCCGAATTGCGGCAGATCTATACCGAGATATTCACCAGTTCTAACGTCCGCCGAACCGCCTCCGGGACAACCTGATCCGCACTGCGAGGCCAAGCCGTTTGTTTCCCCCGCCCTTAACGCAGGTGTAAAGCGGCTGCGTCATAATACGGACCGACGGGAGCGTTATCTCGCTTCGGCCTGGCCCTTCGGGACTTCGGCCAGCGCCCTGTCGGGTTGGGAAACTGTTCGCTTCATATCCTGTTAACACCTCGCGGCGCGCTGCCGGGGAGAGAACCAATGCCGATCTACAAAGCCCCCGTGGAAGATGCGTTGTTTTTGCTCAACGACGTCTTCCATCTCGATCATTACGGCAACCTACCGGGCTTCTCCGATGCCTCACCGGATGTGGTGGAGGCGGTGCTGCGCGAGGCCGCCAAATTCAGTGAAGAGGTGCTCACTCCGCTCAATCGGGTCGGCGACAAGGAAGGCTGCAAGCGCGCGGCCGATGGCAGCGTGACGACGCCGACGGGTTTCAAGGAAGCTTACAAGCAAATCGTTGAAGGCGGCTGGATCGGAATTTCGGTGCCCGGCGAGTTCGGCGGGCAGGGACTGCCGGCGACTTTGACCGAAGTCGTCAATGAATTCTTTTGCTCCGCCAACATGGCCTTCGCGATGTATCCGGGCCTCACACAAGGCGCGATCGCCGCGGTGCTCGTGCACGCTTCGGATGAGCTGAAGAAAAAATATCTACCCAAGATGGTCGAAGGCGTTTGGACCGGCACCATGAATCTCACGGAGCCGCACTGCGGCACCGATCTCGGGTTGCTGCGATCGAAGGCGGTGAAGCAGGCGGACGGCAGCTACAAAATATCCGGTACCAAAATCTTCATCTCCGCCGGAGAGCACGATCTTTCCGAAAACATCATTCACCTCGTGCTTGCGCGCATCGAAGGCGCGCCGGCCGGAACCAAAGGCATCTCACTGTTCGTGGTGCCGAAAATCATGGTGAAGGACGATGGCTCGTTGGGCAGCCGCAACGCAGTCAGCTGCGGCTCGATCGAAGAGAAGATGGGCATCCACGGCAACTCCACCTGCGTGATGAACTACGACGGCGCAACCGGCTGGCTGATCGGCGAAGAAAACCGCGGGCTCAATGCCATGTTCACGATGATGAACGAGGCACGCCTGGGTGTCGGCGTGCAGGGCCTCGCGCTGTCGGAGGTCGCCTATCAAAACGCTGCGGTCTACGCGAAAGAACGGCTGCAAGGTCGCTCCATATCCGGCGTGAAGTATCCGGACAAGGCGGCCGATCCGATCATTGTGCATCCGGACGTGCGCCGGGCGCTGATGAGCATGCGGGCTTTCAACGAAGCCGGGCGCGCGTTGGTGCTGTGGACGGCGCTCAAGAGCGATGTCGCACATCGTTCCGAGGACGAAAACGAACGCAAGAGTGCCGACGATCACATGGGCCTGCTCACACCGGTGATCAAAGGGGTGCTCACCGATGGCGGTTTCGCCAACGCAGTGATGGCGCAACAAATATTCGGCGGCCACGGTTATATCGCCGAGCATGGCATGGAGCAGTTCGTGCGCGATGCGCGCATTGCCCAGATTTATGAAGGCGCCAACGGAATTCAGGCGCTCGATCTCGTCGGCCGCAAGCTCGGCAAGGATGGCGGCCGGGCCATCATGGCGTTTTTCAACGAAGTGCAGACCTATCTCAAGGAACGCGTCAATAACGACGAGATGAACGTCTATCTCAAGCCGCTCGGCGCCTCGCTTGCGCATCTGCAAGAGGCCTCGATGTGGTTCATGCAGAATGCCATGGCCAAGCCGGACAATGCGGGCGCGGGCTCTTACGACTATATGCACCTCTTTGGTTTGGTCGCGCTCGGCTACATGTGGTGCAGGATCGCCGAAGCCGTCCTCGCCAAATTGCCGAAAGCAAACGGTTCGGCGGCACGATTGAACGCCAAACTCGTCACCGCGCGTTTCTTCATGGAGCGCATGTTGCCCGAGACGGCGACACGGCTGACGCGCATTCAGGCGGGCGCTGCCTCGACCATGGAATTGCCGGACGACGCGTTCTAGATTTTTTTCGTCATGCCCGGCCTTGTGCCGGGCATCCACGACTTTTCCGAAATCAAACAAGTAAGACGTGGATGGCCGGGACAAGCCCGGCCATGGTGGCAATCACGCCGCTGCCAGCTTTGGCCGCCGGCGCGAGCGCTGCAACAGCCATGTCATGATCGAGACGTTCACCAGATTAAAGCCGATGCCGTTCAGGAATGCAGCGCGATAGGATCCGGTGAGATCGAAGATCAGGCCCGACATCCAGCCACCCAGAGCCATGCCGAGCAATGTCGCCATCAGGATCAGGCCGAGGCGAGTGCCGGCTTCGCGTGGCGAGAAATATTCGCGCACGATGATGGCGTAGCTCGGCACGATGCCGCCCTGAAACAGGCCGAACAGCGCCGAGATCACGTAGAGTGAAGCCAAACCGTCGAACCAGAGATAAAGAAACAGCGCGGCGCCTTGTAGCACCGATCCGAGGAGCAGCGTGCGCACACCGCCAATGCGGTCGGCGATGAATCCGGAGGCGATCCGGCTGATGACACCAGAGGCGAGCATGAGGGACAGCATTTCGGCGCCGCGCGCGACGCCGTAACCGAGGTCGCCGCAATACGCGACGATGTGCACCTGAGGCATCGACATCGCCGCGCAGCACCCGACGCCAGCGATGCACAAGAGAACCTGCAGGGTCGTCGGCGAGAACGGCATTTCAGCCTGCCGGAGGGCTGCCGCCTCGCTTGCGGCATCATCATCATGGCTTTCGATGCGGCGACGCATGGCGAGCACAAGCGGTAGCATCGTGACCAGGCAGAACAATCCGATGCCGATGTGGGTTGCGCGCCAGCCAGACGTCGTAATGAAATGCTGCACAACCGGTGGCCAGAATGTGCCGGCAAAATAATTGCCCGAGGCGGCGAGCGCGACAGCAATGCCGCGCCGGCGCACGAACCAATGGGAAATGTCGGCCATCAACGGACCGAAGCTGGCCGAGCAGCCAACCCCGATCAGGAAACCATGGGCGAGCGTTACCTGCCAAAGACTCGAGGCCCATCCGGCCGCAAGATAGCCGGCCGACAGCGTCAGCGTTCCGATGCCCAGCGGCACGGCGATACCAAAGCGATCGGCAAGGCGACCCATCACGATGCCTCCGCCGGCAAAACCAAACATCACCATCGTGAAGGGAAGGGTGGCCTCGGCGCGGCTCACGCCGAAATCGGCCTGAATGGCGGGCAGCGCCACCATGATCGACCACATGCCAACGCCGCCGATCGTGGACAGCGTCACGGCGACTGCCAGACGCAGCCACGCGCTTGGCGAATCAATCACTTGCGGCGCTATGGCGCCGTTCAGCGAAGTCATGGTGGTGACAAGCCCGGCTTATATTCTCTCCGCTCGTAGCACTCAGCGGTAGCCGCGGCCACCCTCTGTGTGGGGGATAAATCCCGCCGCGGATCCAGCCGGCATTACGGCGACATTCGATCCTTCACTGCC
>Ga0209647_1002530_pt1 | contig 14702 bp, 13 predicted proteins | sample GraSoi_2013_60cm_FD_185827 | JGI IMG/M metagenome (GOLD analysis project Ga0209647, IMG submission 185827) | Grasslands soil microbial communities from the Angelo Coastal Reserve, California, USA - Sample 9_17_2013_60cm (SPAdes) (version 2) | ecosystem: Environmental > Terrestrial > Soil >...
GCAAGGAGTTGGATCCGATTTTTGATGGCTCCCAGCACGATCGCGGACGCTTTGAGCGGCGTATCCATATCGAGTTCGGTATAGACTGTGCCCCGTTTGTCGAGCCTCGCCCTTTCGATCGGGCCGCTTCAAGAAGCTCAGCAGAGAAGACAAGGCAGCCATCCATGAACTCCAGCGGGAGAAGATCGCGCGGGAGCGATTGCAAGCGTCCACGCTGCCGGACGAAACTTAGTCGGATTCGCCGCGCCGGACGCGCCCGCGCTCAGGATCGCGCCAAAATCGTCGGAGCGCGCTGGCCGGGTCAGTTGTGCCGGCCCAAACGATTCCGCTTTCTAAATGCCGAACAATTCGGCACAATTCGCGCCGTGCAGTCTTTTAATCGCTTTCCCCTCGCAACAGCAGGAAATAGATTGCAATATGCAGTCTAATTCTCGTTAGGCCTTGCGCACGCCCACACACTTCAGGAGAACTCATGTTTGACCACGTCAAATTCGGAGTCAGCGACTATGCAGCGAGCAAAGCGTTTTTCCTCAAGGCACTCGAACCGCTCGGCGTAGCTCTTGTCTCGGAGGGGCCGCCGACGTACGGTGTCGAGCTTAGCCCAAAGGGTAAGGCTTCATTGTGCCTGTACCAAACCGAGGAGAAGCCGGCGCATCTTCACTTGGCGTTCACGGCCGAGAATCGCCAGCAAGTCGAAGCTTTCTATCGCGCGGCTCTGGAGGCGGGTGGCAAAGACAATGGTGCGCCTGGTCTGTGCCCGCACTACCACGCGAACTACTATGCAGCTTTCGTCATTGGTCCGGACGGGCACAACATCGAAGCGGTTTGCCACGAACCCGAGGCCTAACCCTTCCATCGAGGGGACGTCCACAAGCGGGCTTCGCCCACTTGCGGCCGCCCCTCGTCGCTGAGCTTTTGTCGTTAGGCCTTCTATTCACATGACAACAAAACATCGAATTTTTACGACGAGCTTCGCGAGCGTCTATCCCCGCTATGTCGCAAAGGCAGAAAAAAAGGGGCGTGAAAAGTCAGAAGTTGATGCCGTTATTTGCTGGCTGACAGGCTACAATCAGCGGGAGTTAGAGGGACAATTGAAAAAGCAGAAAGACTTTGAAACCTTCTTCCAGGAAGCTCCTAAGCTGAATCCTTCACGAACGTTGATCAAAGGTGTAATTTGCGGCGTCCGAGTTGAAGACATTCAAGCCGACGATGCGGGAAATACGCTATCTAGATAAATCGGTCGATGAATTAGCAAAGGGGAAGGCGATGGACAAGATTTTGAGGACCTAACCGGGCGATGCAGCGAACCGCGAGGCAGCCGTGATGACTAGCTCCCATGCAGGTTTACGCAGTCCGCCCCCGCAAAGATAAACGCGGCGTCGATCTGATTTCCGATGCGCTGCCATTTGGTCGGTTGTGGTATGGCGAGCCAGGCGCAAGCACGAATGCAATCGGCTACGCAAGGTTTTTCAGCCGTTTACAGGACGCCGTGATTCGCGTTGATGATGATGCTCGCAACGTGATCGAGACGAACGAGCACGCGGGCGATTTCAAAGAGTCTATGAGAGATCCCTGGCTGCGGGGCGGCAACCGGTATTCGTGGTCAGCACCACCCCTGGTCTGCCCGCTGTGTCTCGGGATACCGTTTGGTAGAGGGCCGCCATACCTGAAGTCGGAGTTGAATTGATGCGTGTCGGCGGCGCAAAGCTCACAATTCTCCATTTATTACAATCAATTCATTGCAATAGCTCCGCATCTCCAGAACATGAAAAACTTTTATTGGCTCCTGATTGTTCTTCTGCTTTCGGTTGGACAGATCGAATCGGCGCAGGCCGCGGCGGCTTCACCAGGTGGCGCCGGTCCGCGTTTTCCAAAGCCTGTGGAGGAATATCATGACGAGCAAATTCCCGGCATCGCGGCCAAGCTCGTTCAACGGATCCAAGCCGAGCCGTTTAATCTTGTGGGGACCTTGATTTTCCTTGGCGCAATCATTCACACGTTCCTTGCTTCCAAATTCATGCTGATCGCTCACCGCCTTGAGCATCAATATCACGCGCTGGAGGAGCAGGAGAAGGACAGCCCCGACAATAAGGAGCTTTCTCGGATGCGAGATCGCTTACAGTTTCGTGCGCAGGTGTTTCATTTTTTCGGAGAGGTTGAGGCCGTCTTTGGAATTTGGCTGATACCTCTGGCCATCGCGATTCTGCTAATGAAGGGCTGGAGTACACTAACCAGTTACGCCGCGTCGATCGATCCTGCCGAACCGGTTTTCGTAGTCGTCGTTATGGCGATGGCGAGTTCCAATCCGGTTTTGCGTTTCGCCGAGGCTTGCCTCGCCAAGGTGGCGAGTCTGGGCAGATCAAGCATAGCGGCCTGGTGGCTGGCGATTCTCACGGTGGGACCCTTGCTGGGATCTTTTATCACAGAACCCGCGGCCATGACGATCTGTGCGCTCCTGCTTCGGCAGAAGTTTTATGACCTGCGTCCAAGTTTCCCGCTTCGCTACGCGACCTTGGCTCTTTTATTCGTGAACATCTCGGTGGGCGGATCGTTAAGCCATTTCGCCGCGCCTCCGATTGTCATGGTAGCAACTCGCTGGGACTGGAGTCTCCCTTTTATGCTGACGAACTTTGGCTGGAAGGCCGTGCTTGGTATTCTCGTTGCCAATACGATCTATTATCTGCGTTTCCGCCGGGAACTCGCTGAGCTTCGTCCAAAGCCTGGAAAAGGCGACTCGGAGCGGCGTAGCATCCCAAATCAGATCATTGTTGTCCATCTGCTTTTTATCGCCTGGGTGGTCCTTGTGGCACATTACACCCTACTTGTCGTTCTCGGGTTTTTGTTTTTCCTCGCATTTGTTGAAGCTACGCGGCGTTATCAGGTCGTCACGTCTCTCCGCGGCCCGCTGTTAGTTGGATTTTTTCTGCTGGCCCTCGTGATCCACGGCCGCATCGAGCAATGGTGGATCGAACCGGTGCTGAGCAGTTTGTCCGAATGGCCATTAATGATTGGCGCGATGCTGCTCACGGCCCTGAATGACAACGCAGCTATCACCTATCTGGCTTCCCTCGTTCCAGGGTTTTCAGACAGCTTGAAATATGCGGTCGTTGCTGGAGCTGTGGCGGCCTAACGGTGATTGCCAATGCTCCGAACCCCGCCGGTCAATCGATTTTAGTTTCTCGATTTGGGGATGAGGGGATCTCAGCGGTAAAATTGTTTCTATGGGCCATCTTGCCAACCGTTATTATGGGAGCGGCTTTTATGCTGCTGCGGTGGTAACGGGCAGTATCCCAATCACCCGAATAAGAAGAACAAACCGTCTTTAGTCGCGATAGGAAGTCTTTGGTGATCCAGAAACTCAAAGGGCCGCTGTGGTTGCAAGTGCTGATCGCGATGGCGCTCGGGCTGACGACGGGCCTGTTGCTTGCGCCATCGGGGGCGGGAATTCTTTCCGAACATGCTGTTGGACATGTGATTCCGTGGATTGCCCTTCCCGGAAACATATTCCTGGCTCTGATCAAAATGGTCGTGATACCCCTTGTGTTCAGTTCCATCGTTTTGGGGCTTACGTCCTCACCGGACCCGGAGTTTCTGCGAAAAGCGGCTCTGCGGATTTTCCCCTATTTTGTGGCGACGACCTCAGAGCTTCCGAACCGGAATTTTTTGGCCGCATGCAACGCGGCGAACGCTTCTCACAGAAAACCTCTAATCGCCGCTGCGACTCGAGCAGACTAGGCCACAGGGCCACAATTTGATGCGTTCGACAAGTCAAGAAGTTCATCCGATTTTCAAGATCAAGACGATGCGATTTGTCACTCCGCAAGATGGAAGTCACTGCGCTACTTAAGCCGTCTAAGCTCTGGACTCGCGCTGAAGTGCTTGCGCGACCGTGCCCGGTACCAGCTTCAGCCGGTACCTACGCGTGGTTCTTTGAGTGGTGTCCTCAGGGGGACGCTCGAGAGATAGCGGTGAACCTGAAATAGCTAAAAATGAATAAAGTCAGACTAGGAATAGTTGGCGCCGGAACGATTTCGCTTCGGGTGTTGCGCCACCTTGTGCAACCGGACGTGACTGAACGAGTGTCGTTAACCGCCATTTGCGATCCGGTTCCCGGTAGGGCTCGAGGCGTAGCCGACAAATTTGGCGTTGGCCGTTGGTTCAGTGAATACGAAGCGCTCCTCGAATGTGATGAAGTGGACGCCGTAACGATTGCTTCGCCAATCAGTTTTCATTACGAACAGGTGCGTCAAGCGCTTCTGGCTGGAAAGCACGTTCACTGCAATAAGACGATGGCGACTACGGTCCGTGAGGCCGAAGAACTGATCAAACTGGCTCGCGAACGGAATGTTCGCCTCGTGCCCTCACCAGGTGAAATGCTGCGGCCACACAACGAATACATCAAAAAAATTATTTGGCGTGGCGAAATCGGGACCCTTTGCTGGGCAGCTTGTGGCGCAGCGTTTGGAACCTATCATCAGGATGAAGCTGAGAGACAAGGGAGTGATATCCTGTCCAATGTTGATCCGTCGTGGTACTTTCGCAAACCCGGTGGTGGTCCGCTGTACGACATGACAGTATACGCACTAACGGGTTTAACGGGAATCCTCGGATCGGTGCTTCGGGTGACAGCGCTGTCGGGTACCAGGATTAAGGAGCGAGAGTTCCGCGGTGCGCTTGTTCCATGCGACGCCGATGATAACACTGTGATGCTTTTGGATTTTGGAGACAACCTTTTCGCTTTTGCCTATGGAACTGCCAGCGGCTCGCTGACTCAAGGATTCAACGGAAGTTATTTTGGTACGCGCGGAGCGATCATTGGACTAACACTGAACGGAAATCCTCTGGATTATCCGGGGGCAGAGCTTGCCCGTCAGGCACGAGCCGGCTCCGGAGTAGAATGGCAACATCAGAACCTCGGCAACCAGTGGCTTCTTCCACACATCAACGAATTGCATCGCGATCTTCCGGAGCAGCATGTCTTTGAAGATATTATGCAATTGATCGATTGGATCACGGAAGGAAAAGCGTCACTGGTAACTCCTGCACATGCCGCGCACATTATTGATATTATCGAATCGGCATACCGGGCAAGTGCGACCGGGCACACGCAATCGCTAAGTACTACCCTCTAACATTGGAAGATTGGAAGTCGCGGCAGACGGATTGGCGATTTGCTTAAGTGTTACCCGTGTTTCCGACTGTGAGCTGAAAGATATCAAATAGTACCTCGGTGAGAGGGAGCATTTATGCGGCGAAGGAAGATTACCTCGGTTGGGAACTCCCAGCGTTTGGCCTTGTGGAGGGTGTGCTCATCGATACCCAGAACGCCGGCTAATGCGGGTAGTGTCCTAATTCAAATTAGGACACTACCACGCCCCGAGGAAAGGTAGGCTTCAGTTTTTCAATCGCCGCCTTGACGGCTTCGGCTGTCTTGAGCGCATTCGCGCCGGTCGCGAGTTTGACCGCGATGCCGGAAGCCGGTTTGCCATTATACTTCGCATCGGTTGAATAATTCTCACCACCCAGGTTGACCGTCGCGACATCGTGTAGACGGACCTGGGAACCGTCCGGATTGACTTTCAGAAGAATATTGCCGAATTCCTCCGCCGTTTGCAGGCGGGAGGGACCGATCACCGTCGCGTTGAGCTGCTGTTTCGAAATCGACGGCAGTCCACCCAATTCTCCGGACGCGATTTGGACGTTTTGTGCGTTGATTACGTTACCGATGTCGACCGGGGTTAGCCCGTAATTATTTAACTTCGCCGGATCGAGCCAAATGCGCATGGCGTATTGAGCTCCACCAAAGGTCTGAAAATCGCCGACCCCATTGGTGCGGCTAACCGGATCCTGGATGTTGGATACGAGTCACCTTGAGCCACCAGATGCGAGGAGAGAGAAAAGTATGATTAAGGTAATCATCTGGTAGACGGTTCCTAATTGCGTTGTGGAGAACCCTCTGATCATTCGGCAGGCACTTGAGACATACAACGTGGATACCACTAGTGTTCAGTCGAAGGTCGCAACATGCGAGTTAGTTTACCTCCTGGATAAGTAGCAGCTAAGCTAGCTTGACCGATAGGCAAGTTCATTGGTACGCCCTTGCGTGGCTTGCGGTTATAAGTGTCTCTGAAAGGTAAGTGCCAACGGGGTGACTCGCATATTGTCTAGTGGTCGGTCTAGCTCGCATGTTGCGAGCTTCGACTGAACACGTACTAGCAATATGCGAGTCACTTGTTCGCGCCTCGCCGGGAGCGTTCGTGAGCGTACCTCCCAGAAACACTCACAGGGAGCAGCAACTCTGGTTTGGCACGAGAAAAGCTCTAGTGATGTATCTCGCGACGCGCGTTTTGATATTCGTCACTGCGCTCCGGGTTCGGGTAATTGAGAGGGCCATGCAAAGCCTCTCAATTATATGAAAAGCTAGTAATCTCTGCAGGTTCCCTTGTTGGGCCATTTCTTGCGAGGACTTTTCAACACAGTGTGGTTAACGAAGCCGGCCTTCGCCACCACAACATCGAGAAATAGAAAATACAAGAATCACCAGACAAATGAACAGGATTATTAAATTTGCATTCGCGGCGCTCGCGGCGGGAGCGTTTTCAACTCTGCCGAGCAAGGCTGAAACACCAGACACTTTCACCAGGCATGGACTCCCCATTCCTGGAGCCTACTTCAAAAACAAAGAAAACCAGCACCCGGCAACGGTTGCGGTTATTATATATGAAAAGCGTGTCGGAGAACAGAAGCAGCGAATGTGGAAGGCTGGGAAAAAGCATACGAAGCGCGTGGCCTGGACGGGCAACCATTAGGTAAGCCAGGTAGATATTGGTTTCGGTGAAAGAAGAACGCCGCTCCGATTGGGCGTCATGCGGGCTCCTCCACGCGGAATGCGTAAATCTCTTTCTTGCCTTCTTTGACCCAAAGTTGGACCTCGCTCACCGCAGAGCTGATCGCCTCAGCAAGGCGAGAACCTCCGACTAGCTCTCCATACTTTTGATACATTCGTTTAAGGAAGGTTGTCTCGAAGCTGCCGTAATGAATCAGAACTGGCTTTTTGATTCCTGAAAGGACGCCAAGAAACTCCTTCCAGATACGCTTCTCATCATTTTCGTTAGCGGCCCAAAGACTATGTTGAATCACTCGCCGGCCAGTCCGAAAACGAAGGCCGATAAGATAGTAAAAGTTACGATCTGGAAGCCCCTCGACATCCAAATAGACCGGCGTGCCTTCCATCTTCAACTCCGGGCTGCCGACGATGTGGATTTTGCGCTCCCGAATCGCGAGAGCTTTCAGGGAGTGGTGATACTTCTCGCGCTTGCCAGCCAACTGCTTTGGCCTTCGACGTGGACGGAAGGTGTAGGAGAGTTGGGTTACGCCGAAAATGCCTTTGCTGTTGAACTTTTTCCGCTCTTTCTCCGTCATGCTGGATAGCAGGCTAATGTCATCTTTCTCTATGGCCTTCTGCCGGCACACGGCTCGAAACTCACATTCGGCACAATGCCGATTCAGAATGAGGTCGGGAGGTGAATGGCTGGACAACAACGAAGCGATTTTCCCGGTCACCTTCCACATTTCGCTGGTCAGGGCTGATTTCGCGTCCCAGAGATCTCGAAAGCGCAAAAGCATCGAAAGCCAGTACCAGCTTGTCGTCGTTCCCCAGCTTGTTGGTGAAGACGAAGCGAATAGGGATGAATTGGGCTGGCTTGCCCCAGCCCTCGGCAGGTACGCGTTCCAGCGCGTGAAGTTCGGATTCCAGGGCACAGGAATCCATCTGTGCTTGCACCGCCAAGTTGGAAGCCAACCGCCACTTGGCAGCTTTGAAATTCTTGATGTCCGGCGAAATCACGACTTCGTCATCCGGAGACTCGGCAACCAACCGCCGTGTCTCGCTCACCCGGTAAGAGTGATTCTGCGCCTTCACCCATTCTGGGTAGGTGGCGCCGGCAGATGGTCTGTCGGTTGCTCGCAGCCAACATTTGGTCGGGCACTTCAGGTAGGCTTCAAACACATCGGGAGTGATCTTCATTTTAAGGAAACTACCTCGATGGGATAGGCCGTCTTCTTGAAACCCCGTACGAGAAAACCCCGGCCCTTGACAGGTGCGGATCGTGGTTTGCTCACTTTCCGGTCATCGCACAGCGTGATGGTCGGGGCTGGAGCGAAGAAGCCCCAAAGCCAAAGGGGCTTCGCACCGAAGTTCCCGTCGAACCGCAAAAATCAGCGAGGTGCACATGGACATCTGCGTGAAGAATCTGGACCATGCGCTGAAGGACACAGCCGCCGCGCTCGAGTACGCGCGCAGGCAGACGGGGAAGAATCCATCGACGCGACCTCACGTACGTCGCCGATCGGATCGTTGTGACTTGATCTGACCGACTACCCCAAGCAAACCATGTCTCGGCATCAGGCGGCTATCCTGAGCTTTTACGGCTTTCGCGCCTTCAAGCCGCACGGCCGGGCGGTGCTCGGCGCGGAAATCACGCGCCTGGTCCAATCCCACCTGAAACCGAAGTTGATTTTCTCCCGCGCCCTCGACGTGTTGGTCCGAGAGAAAGTTGAAAGTCCCCGGGTATTTTCCCCTGGCCGCGCTCATCTTGAGCGCCATCAATCAGCATAACCGCCGCTTGACCAGCACGGTCGAGGCACTGCTGACGCCGGACACCCGGGCGTTGCTCGATACCCTGTTGCGGCAAGAAAGCGCCGACGAGGCGGCGGCAGGAAGCAATGCGGCCTACAAACTGACCTTGATGAAGAAGCTCTCGCAGTCGACCAAACCGGCGAAAGTGAAAGAACGGGTCGCCGATCTGCAGTTGGTCGAAGCCCGCTATCGATTGCTCAAACCTGTATTGGATCATCTCACCCTCGGGCAAGACGGCATTCAATACTATGCCTATGGCGTCATCAAAGCCCAGATCTTTCAGCTGACCCGACGCGCCGAGCGCGAACGGTACCTGCATCTCATAGCCTTTATCGCGCATCAATACTATCGGCTGCACGACAACCTGGTCGATGTCCTCCTGAGCAGCCTGCAATCCTTCCACAACAGCGCACTTCGCGAGCACAAGGACCAATGTTACGTGCGGCGCGAGCACCGCAATGAATCGCTCAAAATGCTCGTCGGGTTTCTTGATCACGGGGTCTTGGAAACCCTCGCGCAGATCGGCGCCGTCGCCAAGAATAGCGAGCTCACCGATTCCGAGAAGGTGCAACGCATCTGCGCGTTGCTCACCGACAATCAAGTCACGCAGTCGTTGGACCCCGAGCAGCTCGCCGAACTGAAAGCGACGTTGGTCACGGAATTGAGCGAGGAAGATTATTACCTCATCCCATCGTCCAAATCCGTCCGCATGCAGAATCGAGTCAGCCCGATCCTCAAGGCCGTGACGTTTCTGGCCGAGCCGAGCGCGAAGGACTTGCACTACGCGATGGAACATTTCAGGCTCAAGGACGGGGCCATCGACAAAAGCTGTTGTGACTGATCGCCATTGGGGCTTCCTAACGGACACGCTCGCCGCTAGCAAGCGCTGTGATAATCGCGAAGAGTGCGCACCCCCGTTTGGTCACCGAACATCAGGTGAATCAGGCACTCTACCATCGAGCAGTGGCCACCTTCGGAGAAAAGGGCGTCGTCGACATGATCTATCTGGCCGGCAACTACGTGACGACCTGTGCGCTGCTTAACACGTTTACAATACCCGCGCCAGTAGGCGCCAAAACCGAAGATTTGTAGCCGCGCTTTCGCGCCTTACTTAGCACGCCGTGATTTAGACTTATTCGCCACCGGAGACGATGATCGTCTCGCCAGTGATCCAGCGTGCGTCCTCCGATGCAAGGAAGACGACCGGGGGTCCAACATCATCCGGTTGTCCGATGTGTCCCAGCGAGGTCAAGGCGACGCACGCAGTCTCGCTTCGGCGTGATCGAGGTCGAGCTGGATACGACGCAAAACATCGTCATTGATGACGTACTCGTCGCGCAACTGAATGATCGTCCTGCGCTCAACATCGAGCGCCGCTTGCTGCAAACGTTGGTAGGAGGGAGTGATCAAACGATTATCGCGATCTTCGCCACCGCTCGCGCAAACTTCCAACTGCCGGATGCGGTCATCGTATTCAACGCGGAGCCGCTCCACGATTTCCGGCGGAAAAAGGCTGTCTACTTCCGCCAGGTAAGCTAACGCCGCCTCATTTGCTTTCAATCGCGCGGTTCTTTCTTCCACGCTTGCGAGGCCATCATCCACCACTCCAAGCCGCCGAATCAACGTCGGCAAACTGAGACCTTGCAACACGAGCGTCGCGAGAATCACGCAAAACGCGACGAACAAAATGTAGTCCCGTCCCGGGAAAGGCCTGCCATCTGAAAGTGTCATCGGCAGCGCGAGCGCGGCCCCGAGCGACACAACACCGCGCATTCCGGTCCATGCAATGATTGTCACGTTCTGCCATGCCGGGTACGATTCTGCTTTGCGCCAAGAATTCCTAATCAAACGCAGCAGATAAGTTGCGGTGAAAACCCAAGCGATGCGCACGGCGATCGCGGCGCAGCTTATCAGCACAGCATGCCAGACAAGCTGTTTCAGGGATCGACCGGAGAGTGCATGAATAATGCGCGGCAGTTGCAGGCCGATCAAGACGAAGATGAGGCCGTTCAGGATGAACACCATCATCTCCCAAAACACGTATGCGTTGAGCCGCGTCCGAGAGGTGAGGATTTGCGGCACACGCCAGCCGATAAACAGCCCGGCAGCGACTACCGCCAGTACCCCGGAGACATGCAGGCGCTCCGCGGGAATGTAAGCGGCAAATGGCGTGAGTAGCGAAATTGTGATTTGAATGGGCGGATCGTCCAGACGGCGCTGAACATGGGAAGCGAGCCAGCCGACGGCTAACCCAATTCCGGTGCCGCCCAGCGCGACCAAAAGAAAGCGACCACTTGCTTCGGAGACTGAAAACCTGCCGCTGTTCACGGCCGCAATTGCGAAACGGTAAGCAACTAGCGCCGTGGCGTCATTGAGGAGACTCTCGCCGTCCAAAACGGTGATGATTCTTTTCGGTACCCGCAGACGACTCGTTATCGCGGTCGCTGCAACCGCATCTGTTGGCGAAATAATTGCACCAAGAACAAACGCAGTCGCCCAGGGCAAGCCCGTCAGAGTGTGCGCGAGAACGGCTACGAACGCGGTTGTAAACAATACAAGCCCGACCGCGAGCAGCGAGATCTGACCCAGGTTCGCGCGAAAATCTCGCCACGAAGTAAAGAGCGCCGCCGGGTAGAGCAACGGCGGCAACAAAAACAGAAACACCATATCCGGATCTAACTGCACCGCCGGTAAGCCCGGAACAAACCCCAGCGCAAGTCCGCCGATCACCAGCAGTACCGGGTAGGGCAACGCCGCTTTCTTCGCTAAGATTGCCAGCGCCGCGACGACGATCAGGAGCGTGCAGATAACCTCAGCTTCGTTCATAAGCGGTTCGGCATGCGGCGGATCCTCTGGTGCAAATAAACCCAGAAACGATCTACGTTCGAGACACCAATGCCGATGGCTCTGGCGTGGGTCGACTTGTTGGCAAGCGAGTCCCCCCTCTGATCTTGGTATCGCACAGCAACAACTCGATTAGTGCGTTTCTTTGGGACGTCCCCGGTTCCTAAAGAGGTCGCTGAACTAGTTGCTTTTTGTCGCTCCGATCACGCTCTTTCCTCAAGAAATCGAGTGAGTCCGCTAGCCCTAAAGGGCTTCAAAAAAGATCCCCTTTCTTAACACGATAAAACTCATTCTCACGTTTAAACAGCCGGGTGGAGCGCCGAGGTCAACGACCTCTGTGTGCATTCGCTGCGGGCCACAGCGGCAACGAACGCTCTCTCCCACGATTCCGATATCGCAAAGGTTCAGGAGTGGCTTGGGCATGCTAACGTATCGACGACGCGGCTCTATGACCGGCGCAAGAGTAAGCCGGAAGACAGTCCGAGCTTTCGGGTGAAATATTAAGGAGTCCTCCAACCTGCACGCTACATTTTCATCTTCAAAAATCGCCTTGATTCTGTTCGAATGTAACAACCCAGGGAAAAGATAGATCAATGTCCAGTACTAGTCCTGCGCCCGCTACTCCCCCGCCCGCTGCACCGCACGGGCTTACGGAAGAGGAATTCGCGGCTGAGCGGAGTCATCGAGACGTCCAGACTGCCGCCGAATTCCGTAAAACCCTTTGCCAAATGCTGTTTGCCATAAACGGCCTCGCAACGACCGCCCTAGTAGCGTACTCGGGAACCCATGGTCCCACCGTTGCGATCCCAGTCACAGCGGTTTTAGTCAGTACGTCCTGTTTCGTGTTCGGAGTCTTCTGTGCGGCATTAGCTATCTTTGCCTTTACCAATATGACCGAAGCATGGGCGACTAGATGGCAACTCGTGGCTCAACACGCACAATATGTGGAAAAGCATAGGAACAAGGCCATGAGGCTTCGGAAAGTCGGACGTTCTTGGTGTGGGCAAGCTTGGTTGCCTTCGCCTTAGGCGCGCTTTCATTAGAGAGCCTGACGATCGCCTCCAATTACGGGTATAAAGTTGATATTTTCGCATCAAGAGAGGCTTCGATGACCCCGCCTAAATGATCGAATTTTTGCGGCGTGGCACACACAGAATCTAACGCCGAATAAAATACCTCATAACGGCCAGGACCACTTTGAGATCCGTGATTTTAAGCCTGCCCTAACAGCAGAGCCGCGCGGTCACCTAGGCCTGGGTCTAGATGGTTTAGCTTATCTAGCTGCTTGGTTGGATGAACACGGCACTTGGCATGCCGGGATTCCGCTACCCGGAAATGGGTCTCGGTTTTCGAAGTTAATCACAGGAACGCAGCCGGCAAACTTGCAGGTCATTGGGTTGGGCCAAGATGACGGTCTAGCATATCAGGCTGCGTGGCAAGACGAAACTGGCAGTTGGCACTCAGGTGATCAACTTCCCGGTCAAACCACGCGATTTTCCCAGCTCCTATCGATGTCTGGTATTGTGAATGGTGAGGCCGCTTTCCAGGTACTTGGGCTGGGTCAGGAAGACGGGTTCGTATATTTAGCCGGGTGGCTGGATTCGAGCGGCAATTGGCACACTGGACAATTGCCAGCTCGGGGTGCTAAATGCTCCCGTCTCGCAACAGCGCAATACTTCCCGAGCGGCTCTATTTTTGGTCTGGGTGCCAGCGACGGCCTTGCATACAACGTCTTGAATCAAGATGCCAACGGCAACTGGCAGGCTGGTGCGGTACTACCTTGTCAGAAATGGTTTGCGGAACTTGTCGTTGAGTTAAGTGATTCCGGGAACTGGCAGGTTGTTGGACGGGACGCGTCCGGTTTAGCCTACCTTGCTGCCGAGTTAAAGAATGGTATTTGGCAAAGTGGTGGGTTAATTCCAAACGCAGCATAAGTATATTCTCAGACGTCCCCTGATTTCGATGAATTTGGGGTGAGCCCGATATTTCATTAAATTTGACGTAGGTTTCATCCACACGCCAGGAGTCGCCGACTGGCCGTGCGTAATGATTCCAGCGCTTTTCAAACTCCGGGACATACTGCTGCACCCACCGAAGAATAGTCGTATGGCACAGAGTGATGCCTCGCTCCGCCATCATTTGGACGAGGTCACGGAAGCTCAGTTTAAATGTGATGTACCATCTCACACACAGAATGATGATCTCTTGGTCAAAATGCCGTCCTTTGAACAGATCTTGTGCCGAGGTCGGTTCCGTCATCCCGGCAGTTATCGCACGATACCAAGCCTTTCAACAGTTTGCACCAGAACCTTCTGGTAGACCCAGCAGCAAAGTATCTTGATGGCACGCCTCCGCGGCTAGGTAATTCGGTGCTTACACTTATAAAAGATATTCTCATCAATATCGTCAATCAATCCATTACCCTTTCCAAGGAGACGGATTTCGTCTTCGATTTCCTGTCTGAAAATATCAAAACAACGGGCTGCGCCGACAGGTCCGCCGGCGCCAATTGCATAAGCTAGAGCGCGACCGATCAATACGGCTCGCGCGCCACATGCTCTAGCGACTACAACATCCTTACCGGTTCGAACTCCGCCATCCAAGTATATTTCAATTTTGGATCCATCTTGTTTTAGTTGAGGAGCAATTTCTTGCAGCATATGGAGGGAAGCCGGAGTTCCATCTTCTTGCCGCCCACCGTGGTTTGAAACAACAATTGCGGCTGCTCCATGTTGCTCGGCACGTCGAGCATCCTCAATATTGTGAACTCCTTTAATAATAATCGGCCTATCACCCCAAGCATTCCTTATCCATTCTAAATCCCCCCAAGTGACAGCGGACTGCTTTAGCTGCTCACCAATCGGGGTGTAAGGCATAGGTTCCCCTTTTTTAAGTTCAATATTTGGAAAGTCCATCAGTTGGCCATCAGCTAAAAAACTTGTTAAAAATGAAAGATGCCTCCAAGTATCCAAGCTAAATGCCTGGCGAATCCTTTCATTAAAAAGACCGCGAAATAATTTGGTTTGGGGCCAAGCGTTGCTTTTGATCGACCTAGCTATTTCTCGGATAAGTTGAGAAGATCTGTTTCTCCTATATCCAAAAGGAAGTAGCCCAAGCGCCGTGCGACACCCTCGAGCTGCCCAGCGGCCATTCGGACGCCAGTTCAAGAGAGGATCTTGGTCTTGATAACTACAAGGAGTCCAACCCTGAGATGGAGTTT
>Ga0209647_1002533_pt1 | contig 14679 bp, 13 predicted proteins | sample GraSoi_2013_60cm_FD_185827 | JGI IMG/M metagenome (GOLD analysis project Ga0209647, IMG submission 185827) | Grasslands soil microbial communities from the Angelo Coastal Reserve, California, USA - Sample 9_17_2013_60cm (SPAdes) (version 2) | ecosystem: Environmental > Terrestrial > Soil >...
CACCCCAAAAGATTTTTCTACTCAACGATTTAAACCCGACAGGCTGCTTGCAAATTCACCAAATTAGCCTCTACTTTCAGAATTTTCCCGCGCGACGTCCCCATATCGAATGAATCGAATTTTGAGAAGTCCATGAAGGTCTCGTCTAAAGGGATCGGATAAAAGAAGGTGGCTCTGCCTCGCAGTGCCAAAAGGTTATAGAAGGCTATGATTAACAGTAATACATCCCACACATCGGATGATCCTCTCGCCTCCGAAAAAATTCAGGTGGATCGAAAAGTTTTCTTTCTCGACCTGAAAGAGAATCAACGTGGGCGTTTTCTTAAGATCACCGAGGATGTGAGTGGGAGACGCGATACAATTATGTTGCCGGCCAGCGGTTTCCGAGATTTTGTGGACGCCCTCAGCCGGATCGTTGATCTCGAGGAAAGGCTCTAGTCCGGCAGCTGACGGATCGGGTTTGAAGGTAGTTAGGAGGGTAGCTGGACGATCGATCGGTCGAGCTTCTCGCCTGGTTGATCCCCGAGGTGGACTGGCAACTCCGCTTCGCGGAGAAGAAACGATTTACTTTTATTCGCGAAGCAAAATTTCAGCCGCCCCTCTAAAAGGATCGCCCTTTTCGCATTAGACTCACAATTTAAGTGCCGCTCGGTTACTAAGTCCGACTGGCCGCTAGCTTCATGCCTAAAAACGCTGATCTTCACAAAATCTTGCTGATCGGGTCCGGACCGATCGTCATCGGGCAAGGCTGCGAATTTGACTATTCCGGAGTCCAGGCCTGCAAGGCTCTGCAGGAAGAGGGGTATGAGGTCGTCCTGGTAAATTCCAATCCGGCCACGATCATGACTGATCCGGAGTTTGCGGCCAGTACCTACATTGAGCCGATTACGCCCGAGGTTGTTGAGCTGATCATCGCCCAAGAACGGCCGGACGCGCTTTTGCCAACCCTCGGCGGCCAAACTGCGCTCAACATCGCGATGGAATTACACCGGCGCGGAGCGCTCACTCGGTATGGGGTCAAGCTGATCGGTGCCAATGCTGCGGCTATTGCCAAGGGAGAAGATCGCCAGCTCTTCAAAAGCGCTATGCAGCGCATCGGACTTGATGTGCCGCGCTCCGGAATCGCTCATAGCGAGGTCGACGCTCAGACGGTTGCCAGCCAGATCGGGTCCTTCCCCCTCATCATTCGTCCCGCGTTTACACTGGGTGGCGCCGGCGGCGGTGTCGCTTACAATCGGGAGGAGTTCGATGAGATCGTCCATCGCGGACTAGAGCAGTCGCCCGTCAAAGAGGTGCTGATTGAAGAGTCACTTCTTGGCTGGAAAGAATTCGAGATGGAAGTGATGCGCGATCGGGCGGACAATTGCGTTGTTATCTGCTCAATCGAGAATTTTGATCCGATGGGCATTCACACCGGGGATTCGATCACGGTAGCTCCAACGCAGACGCTGACTGATCGCGAGTACCAGTTGATGCGAGACGCTTCCTTTGCGGTAATCCGCGAAATCGGCGTCGAGACCGGAGGTTCGAATATACAGTTTGCCGTAAATCCAGAAAACGGACGAATGGTCGTGATTGAAATGAACCCGCGGGTTTCCCGCTCTTCCGCTCTCGCATCCAAGGCCACCGGGTTTCCTATCGCTAAGATCGCGGCCAAGCTCGCCGTCGGTTATACGCTGGATGAAATCCGCAACGATATCACCCGCAAAACTCCGGCCAGCTTTGAGCCGGTGATCGATTATTGCGTCGTCAAGATCCCTCGTTTCACGTTCGAAAAATTCCCGCAAGCCGATCCCACGTTGACAACTCAGATGAAGAGCGTTGGCGAGGCGATGGCGATCGGTCGAACGTTTAAAGAAGCATTTCAGAAAGCGATTCGGTCTCTGGAAATTGGAAGATTCGGATTTGGCGCTGACGGCAAAGATCGCGAGCCGAGATTGGAGAGTGGCGCTTGGAACGTCGAAGAGATCGAACGGAAGCTTGTGAATCCTTCGTGGGACAGAATCTTTTTCATCCGTTACGCCCTGCTCGCCGGCTTTAGTATTGCGCGCATTAAGGAGCTTACCGGTATCGATCCCTGGTTTCTGGAGAATCTTCGAACTTTGGTAGCTGCCGAATCCGATATTCGGTCGAAGACGCTTTCTTTGCGCGCAGCCAAACGGCTCGGTTTTTCCGATCGACAGATTGCGAATCTGAGTGGCCGCAGCGAAGAGGATGTGCGACACGAGCGGCACACAGAATCGATATTACCGACCTACCGGCTCGTCGATACCTGCGCCGCTGAGTTTGAAGCCTACACTCCTTACTATTATTCCACTTACGGAGAGGAGAACGAGATTCGAGAGAGCGATCGCCGGCGAGTGATGATTCTCGGCGGCGGACCAAATCGCATCGGACAAGGGATCGAATTTGATTACTGCTGCGTCCACGCCTCGTTCGCGCTCAAAGAGGAAGGATTCGAGACGGTCATGGTGAATTCGAATCCGGAAACTGTCTCGACTGACTACGATACCAGCGACAAACTCTATTTTGAGCCGCTAACCCTTGAAGATGTACTAAGCATCTACCAACAGGAGAAATGCTGGGGGGCGATCGTACAATTTGGCGGTCAAACGCCGTTGAACCTCGCCGCTTCCTTACAAGCTAACGGCGTCAATATCATCGGTACACAACCGCAAAGTATCGAGATGGCAGAGGACCGAAAGCATTTTTGCGCTCTGCTGCACCGCCTCGGCCTGAATCAACCGCCCAATGGCACCGCTACCGATGAAGGAGAAGCGGTGAAAGTAGCTCGATCGATCGGTTACCCGGTTTTGGTGCGCCCATCGTTTGTCCTCGGTGGTCGGGCAATGGAAATTGTGTACGATGAAGAAGACCTCCGGCGCTACATTCGAACCGCCGTGGAAGCGAGTCCGGAACGCCCGGTTCTGGTCGACCGCTTTCTGGACGACGCGACCGAGGTGGATGTCGACTGCATCTCCGATGGCGAAATCGTGGTTATCGGCGGAGTCATGCAACACATCGAAGAAGCCGGGATCCACAGCGGCGACAGCGCCTGCGTCCTTCCAGCCTTTTCCCTTTCCGCGAAGGTACTCTCGACGATCGAAACTGCGACTCAAGCGATGGCCAAGGAGCTCGCAGTTCGTGGGCTCATGAACGTCCAATTCGCGGTGAAGGACGAAGAAGTTTACGTTCTCGAAGTGAACCCTCGTGCTTCGCGGACCGTTCCGTTCGTCAGCAAGGCGCTGGGTGTACCCCTGGCCAAGCTCGCTGCTAAGGTCATGGCCGGAAAATCGCTGCGCGAACTTGGTTTCACGGAGAAGATCGTTCCAAAGCACTTCTCAGTTAAGGAAGCCGTGTTTCCGTTTATCCGTTTCCCCGGCATCGATATCATGCTGGGGCCGGAAATGAAATCGACCGGCGAGGTAATGGGCATCGCGGATGATCTCGGTCTGGCCTACGCGAAATCTCAAATGGCCGCCCAGCCTCCGTTGCCCAGCGGCGGGAATGTTTTTGTCAGTGTAAAGGATCGGGACAAACCGGAGACGGTTCGGCTGGCGGCAGACCTAATCGGTCTCGGCTTCAAATTGTACGCTACCAGTGGAACTGCTCAGGCACTGATTTCTGCCCACCTACCAGTCAAGCGTCTATTTAAACTGGCCGAAGGACGACCCCACGCGCTCGACATGATGAAAAACGGACAAATCGATCTCATTATCAACACCCCTAGCGGCAAGGTCCCCAGAAAAGATGAGATCCAGATTCGGAGCTTGGCGGTTGCTCAACGGATTCCAATTTTAACGACCACCAGCGGAGTGGAGGCAAGTATTCGGGCGATCAAAGCGATTCAAGCGAAAGAGATCACTGTTACTCCGCTCCAAAAATACCATGCGGCTGGTGCGCAGCACGACAGATGACAAATGGCAAATGACAGATGACTGTTAGGGAAAGTGGGTTTGTCGAAAGCAGCCTCCTTGAAAGAGACTTTGGCTATTGATGGTGAAATGAAAGTGAGCGGCGCAGGTCGGGTCGCAACGAAGCAAGTGCATCCGGCAAAGTTGCCAGCCGTTTGCCCGATTTGTCATCTGTCATCTGTCATTTGTCATACCGTTAGGTCCAAGCCATGCACAGCATGACGGGCTACGGCCGCGCGCAAGCGTCCGCTGAGGGCGTTGCGGTCGTGGTTGAAATTCAGGCCGTCAATAAGCGGCAAGCCGAGGTTATCCTTAACCTGCCCGACTCTCTTACCGCATGGGAATCTGAAATTCGCTCGATGGTCGATCGAGCAATCAGCCGAGGACGCATTACGGTTAACTTCAATTTGGAATTCACCTCGCCGGAAGTGGAACCGGTCTTCAATCGCCAACTCGCCAAATCGTATCTCGCCGCATTCAAGGCGCTGCAATCTGAGTTGCGCCTCAATGGAGAAATCACCATCGATACACTGCTCCGGTCGCCTGGAGTCATTGAACAACCCGCAACGAGGCAGTTAACCGCGAAGATGCGAACACCAATTTTGACCGCACTCCAAGCCGCACTTGATCAGCTTCTAGCTATGCGCGCAAAGGAGGGAGCTAATCTCAAGCGCGATCTCACGAGGAGAATCAAGGCGATGCGGAGCTGTTTGCATAAGGTCAAAAAGTTGCAGCCGCGAGCCTCTGAACGCTATCGGACGAATCTGCACGCGCGGATTCGAAAATCGGGAATTGAAATTCCGTTGGATGACGATCGCCTGGTCAAGGAAGTGGCATTTTTCTCCGAACGTTCCGATTTCTCAGAGGAAGTTACCCGTCTGGACTCGCATCTTGGCCAACTGGTGGACACTTTCGAGAAAGAGGAGTCGATCGGACGCACACTGGAATTTCTTTGCCAAGAGATCGGACGGGAACTCAATACTCTGAGTGCGAAAGCCAATGACGCAGAAATTTCTCAGCTCGTCGTACAGACCAAGTCGGAACTGGAAAAGGTCCGCGAGCAAATTCAAAACGTTGAATAAGCCAAAACAATCGGGAGCCGCCTTATGACGATCGTGCTCGGCGTCACTGCATCCATCGCGGCATACCGGTCCGCCGATATTGCGAGCAAACTGCGAAAGGAAGCGTGCAACATTCACGTGGTTTTGACTAAAGGAGCCGCCCAGTTCATCACGCCACTTACCCTGCAGACACTCTCTCGCAATCCGGTCACCACCGATCTCTTTGCGGAAACCGCGGACTGGCATCCCGGCCATATTGACTTGGCGGATCGAGCGGACTTACTGCTGGTCGCACCGGCAACGGCGGACATTATCGCTAAGTTTGCTCTCGGCCTGGCAGATGACTCTCTGACCGCGATCGCACTCGCAACCCGAGCGCCGATGCTGATAGCGCCTGCGATGAATGGGAAAATGTGGCTACATCCCGCTACGCAAAACAACGTCGCGATCCTTCGCAGTCGCGGGGCCGATTTTATCGGTCCGGAAGAGGGAATGCTGGCCTGCGGTTACGAAGGCATCGGTCGATTGTGGCCGGTAGAGCAGATTGTGGCGAAGGCTTTGGAATACCGAAAGGACGCGTAACCGAATCGATTTCCATTTCGGACGAATGCGGCCGCAAAAAAGAAAAAAATAGGAGGAGATAATTTGATCTCCTCCTATTCACACTAAATGAGGAAGGATTATTTAACGACCTTCTTGGCGGCAGGCTTCTTCTTTGCAGGAGCCTTCTTCGCGACTTTCTTCGCAGGAGCCTTTTTGACGATCGCCTTTTTAGTAGCCTTCTTCGCCGGAGCTTTCTTGGCTGGCATTAGTTATCCCCCCTTTCATTCCGCAGTTGCGGAGGATAAAACACAAATCACAATTGGCTTGACTAACGAACATTCGCGGCAGCGTCAATCAGAAATTGTAACAACATTAAAATTTCAGCGCCGGCACAAACCGTTTTTGAACAACCATTCGTCATCATTAAACCACCATTATCATTTTCTAAAACCGCATCTCTTGATTTTGTCGCGATCATTTTTTGTGGTACTGCATCCGGTTGAAATCGCAGACGATCGAAGCCAGCACGTCTGCTGATATTTGGTTTTCGCACACCACGATCGCTGAAGTTCCTAGAGAATATGAACACTTACCTTAACGCTGCTATTGAGTCCGCGCGTGCGGCTGGTGAATTGATCCGCCACCACCTTGGGACATCGCTCACGGTCAATGTGGAAGAGGCGCACGACCTAAAGCTCGCGCTCGATGTCAGCGCTCAGGATCTCATCACTAAAATGCTGCTGAAACAATTCCCGGATCACGCAGTAATCGGCGAAGAAGGATCGATCGGCAGCGCGCAGGCCAAACATCATTGGATCGTCGATCCGATCGACGGCACGGTAAACTTCTTCTACGGCATTCCTCACTTTTGCATATCAATCGCGCTTCGTGAGACGGACAAACTAGTCATTGGGGTGATCTTCGATCCAATCAAAGACGAGCTCTGGTCCGTGTCGCGAGGTGAACCTGCTTTCTTGAACGATCGGCCGATCAGCGTAAGTTCTCGAAAATCTTTGAGCGAGAGTGTGGTCTCAGTCGGTTTATCCAAGAGTGCTCGCGCCATTGAGGCAGGGTTGAAGACTTTTAATGCGCTGATCCGCCGAGCTCGAAAATGTCGGATGATGGGCAGTGCAGCGTTAGATCTGGCCTACATCGCCACCGGCCGATTCGACGCCTACATCGAGAGCAGCGTCAATCTTTGGGATATCGCAGCCGGCTGGCTGCTAGTCGAGGCAGCCGGCGGTAAAATGCTAGTAGGACCGAGCCCGATCGAAGAAAATAAATTGTCGGTGATCGCTTCGAACGGTCACCTGGACCTGCAAATACCGGAATCTTGACCATGTTTCTCAGCGGAATTGGCTACGATGTGCATCGCCTAGTACCTGGGCGCCGTCTCGTTTTGGGTGGAATTGAGATCCCACACTCGCATGGGCTCGACGGGCACTCTGATGCCGATGTGATAACGCACGCGATTTCGGATGCTCTGCTCGGCGCCGCTGGCGACCGAGATATCGGTCACCACTTTCCGAATTCCGATCCCTCGATCAAAGGCATCGATAGCCAAGAAATTTTGAAACGTGTACAACTGATTCTCATGGCCAAGCAGCTCGCGATCGTGAACATCGACTGCTCAGTTATCGCCGAAGCACCGAAATTATCTCCTCATATCTCCGCGATGCGCGCTCGACTTTCAGCGACCCTGGGAATTCCGGTAGAGCGCGTCGGAATTAAGGCAACAACCAGCGAAGGTCTCGGTTTTGTTGGTCGCGGTGAAGGTATCGCGGCGTTGGCCGTCGTCAGTCTCGAAAAAGTCGAACCTCGGTTTCCAGATAACCCTCCCCGTGCTCTCGCGTGATCATCCGAAGACTATAAACGCCAATCACGGACCAAAGACTGCGAATCACAAAGCACGAATAAGACCGCAGTAAATAGCCGCGGAACGCCAAACGCCAAACGCGAAACCTGCATGATTCAGTTCTATAATACCTACTCGCGCTCGATTGAACCATTCCGGCCAATCGATCCAGCGGGAAAAGACGTGAAGATGTACACCTGCGGACCGACCGTCTATTCGTACGCGCACATCGGCAATCTCCGAACGTTTCTGTTCGAAGACCTGTTGCAACGCCATCTGGAGGCGCGCGGCTTTCAAGTCTATCGCGTGATGAATCTGACGGACGTCGATGACAAAACCATCCGAGACAGCCGAGCGGCTGGCGAACCGCTCCCAAAATTTACTGCGCGCTTCGTCCGGGCGTTTCATGACGATGTATCGGCTTTGCGCATCAAACCGGCTACCGCCTATCCAGCTGCTACCGAACCGATCAATATCGCGAAGATGATCGAGATGATTGGGGAACTTCTCGAACGCGACTACGCGTACCAGGCGGAAGATCGTTCTATCTATTTTCGCATCAATCGCTTTGCGGATTACGGCCACCTTGCGCATCTAAATCTGGAAGAACTCAGACCCTCCGGGCGAGTTCGGAGCGATGAGTACGAGAAAGAGAGCATCGGCGATTTCGCGCTCTGGAAAGCGTGGGATGAAGAAGATGGTGACGTCGGCTGGGAGAGTCCTTGGGGCCGCGGCCGACCCGGCTGGCACATTGAGTGCAGCGCGATGGCAACTCAGCTGCTGGGCCCCGAAATCGATATTCATTGTGGCGGGGTTGATAACATATTCCCTCACCATGAAGCAGAGATTGCTCAATCGGAGTCTTGCACCGGACAGCGATTCGTTCGCTACTGGTTACACAGCGCACACCTGTTGGTTGAGGGACAGAAAATGTCCAAATCGTTAGGGAACTTTTACACGTTGCGCGATCTACTCAATAAGGGCTTCACCGGACGGGAAGTACGTTACGCTCTAATCCGGGTGAATTATCGGCTGCAGTTAAATTTCACTTTCGACGGGATGAACGAGGCGCGCCAATCGCTTCTCCGCATCGATGAATGGATCGGGCGCCTGCGCGAGCTCGCCGGAAACAGCCAACCTGATCAGAACTACGAACCTGCGCAATCCGACCGATTCTTTGCCGCACTCGACGACGATCTCAATATCTCGGCGGCGCTGGCCGAACTCTTCGAGCAAATTCGCGCCACCAATCGCGCCATGGACAATGAAAAGCTGGCAGCGGGAGAAGCGTCGGCTCTTCTTCGGTGGTGGGAGGAAATCAATCAGGTCCTTCAACTGCAAAGCGAAGAAGAGAACGTCAGCGCGGAAGTTCTCGCGTTGCGTGAGAAACGCGCGGCCGCTCGAGCCGCCAAAGATTGGTCTTCAAGTGATGCTATTCGCAAGCAGATCGAGGATCTCGGTTGGATTGTGAAGGACACTAAAGATGGTCAGAAATTGACCAAGAAAGTGCCGTAACCTAAAACAACGTATGCTCTCGCCAAGCGAGTATCTCGATCTGCATGAATGCGCTCACCCAGCATTGTTCGACGGAGCGGTCCACGCCTGGGATCCGCTGAAAAAAATCGGTGAGTACCTCAAGGCCAAATTAACTCCCGGCTTTTTCGGATCGTGTCTGGGAACTTCATTCATTAGCGATGCGGTGTTTATCGGAAAAGGTACGGTGGTTGAAGCGGGCGCCGCGATTAAGGGACCGGCCTGGATCGGCGAAAGATGCCAAATCCGGCCGGGCTGTTACATCCGAGAAAACGTCATCGTTGGGGACGGAGTGGTTCTGGGCAACTCTTGCGAGTTCAAGAATTGCGTGATCTTCAACAACGCCCAGATTCCCCATTTCAGTTACGTGGGCGATTCCATCCTCGGACACCGCGCTCATCTTGGTGCTGGAGTAATTCTTTCCAATTTCCGCCTGGATCATCAGGAAATCTCGGTACGTCATGAAGGAACCATCATCGCCACGGGTCTTCGTAAATTCGGCGCGATAATCGGTGATCGCGTGGAGATCGGCTGCAATGCAGCCATTAATCCCGGTACTTTAATCGGTCGCGACTGCATGATCTATCCGCTCACTTACTTTGGCGGCGTCTTGGCTGCGAAAACCATCTTACAGAATCGGCAAAACGTCCGGCAGATTCCACGGGAGCAGCCCGACTAGTGTGCCGTCTCGCACGATAATGATATCGTCTGACTGTGCGCCGCTCACCATTCACGGTTCGCGCCGCGTGCCTGGATACGGCCGCGTTTATTGACGTCAAAATGGTTGAAGCAAAAACGGCCAATCTCAAACCCGATGCAGTGGTTGCTCGCATTGCACCCTGGTTTCCCGTCGTACTATTTATTTTTGCGCTTGTCTATTACGGCTCTTACGCGTTCTCCGGACTGGATTTGAATGGAGAAGGCGGCACGATCGCGGTAATAGCAGACCGCATCCGCCATGGATCCAGACCGTTTGTCGATACTTTTCTCGGCTACAACCTGCTCTGGTTTTATCCGATTGTCTGGTTGTTTCGAATTTTCGGCCCAAACTTCACGCTGGTCCGACTATTCTTCTTCGCTCTGTCCGCGCTCATGGCGCTCTTGGCATACCGGACGCTGCTGCGAGCAACGCGCCGACCTCTTCTCAGTTTAACGATCGGAGTGATTCTGGTGCTGATACCAGGCATACAGTTCCGGAATTATCTTCCCTTCTTTGGAGTGGCCGATCTCATGGTCATCCTGGAAGCGTTTGCTCTGCCACACCCCACTCAACGTGCCCGAATGATCTGGATAGTGGTCGCGGCGCTGCTCGTATCAACTACGTTCCTGGTTCGGATCGACCTCGGCCTCTTTTTTTCGGTCGTGCTGATCGGTGCAGCTCTCGCCTATGCGGTGCTTGGACCCGAACCTCGCCCAGAGCGTCTGCGGGCCTTACTCGCCGCGGTGCTGCTGCTGCCGGTCATATTCTTCGCCTTGCATCTGCCGATTGGGTACTACGCCCAAGCGCACGGTTTCGGCGATGCCTTTTGGAGCCAGTACACCAGTCAAATCGCGGATCTGGATAATCGTGCAGCGCATCTTCTGCCGCAGCCGACGACGACGAAAGCCACGCCCTCTATCGCCCAAGCCACACCTGCCGCTCATCCGGCGCAACGGTCTTCCGAAGCGTTGGCGCCGACGGAAAATAACGATCGCTCTAATCGACCTCTGCCACGTTGGACGGAGATGTTCACTAGTAGATGGGGTAAAACGCGGATCCTGGTTTTCTTGATCTATTATCCTATCGTTGCTGGATTGATTATGGCCGGTGGAACGCTCGTGCTGGTTTTCAGCAGGATTAAGGCTCTTGCGGCCAGCACCCTCGACCGGCTTAACTCGGACCCGCGACAAGAGGATCGAACTGAAATTCATGCGTTGGTGCTCGGGATCTCGCTGGCTTCCGCCTTTACTCTTTTCCCGCAATACTTCTTCTTCCGACCGGATCCGCAGCATGTCAGTGAAATGATGTGCGTATTTCTCGTGACCATCGGCTGCGCCTGCGGAATCGCCTTGGACCGACTTCGGTCCGCTAGCCGCTTATTACGCCGTCTATTAATCGCTTGGATCGCTCTGTGCGTATTCCACGTCTATCTTTACTGCGACTACGGACTGGCCATTCCGTGGATGGGATCGATCGGCCGAAAAAAGCCTGATGAAGTCTGGTTTAAAGGTGACAACGGAGTTACCGCGCTTCTTCCGCCAACGGACGCGGAAGAGACGCGGCAACTTTACGAGGTGATAAAAGCGCACTCAAATCGAAATGACTACGTAATCTGCTTTCCCTACGCGCCGACAGTCAACTTTATGACCGATCGACCCTCCTACCTCTATAATCTCTACGTCGACAACGCGAGTCGACCCGCCGACTTCGACGCGAGAGCCATTACCGACATCGAGAGATACCGTCCAGCCGCGATTCTGGTGAACGACGATCCGATGAACGTGGTGAACGCATCGCGCTTCAGTGTTTGGGCAGCGGCCACGATGGCCTACATCCGGCAGCATTACCGGTACAGCGGCACGTTTCGACGAAACGATGTTTACCTGGCTCCCAACAAGTGATCGTTAGCCTTTCCCCGAAAACGGCCGCAAGTACCTATCTCTCTTAACCAGGCGCGCCGGTTCCACTGCCAGTCAACGCGGTTTCCTTTAGCCAACTCGGTCGAGAATGTCGCCGGAAATTTGACACAGCCAAGATTGCTGGATCATGCTAAAAACTGTGCCCGGCCCTGCAGAATGACTTCCGCTCAGAAATCCCCTGTTCACTTCGACTTTGGTAAAAACTGGGAAGACTTTTCCAGAAATTCTCTCGATCCCGAAAAGGTCCGCCAAGCGCAAGCGGACTTTCAAAAATTGGTCGAGGGAATTCCACTGGAAAACCGGTCCTTTCTCGACATCGGATTTGGTCAAGGGCTGAGCTTGTTGTCAGCTGCGTCAAGCGGTGCGCGTTGTCTTGGGATCGATATCAATCCACGTTGTTTGCAAGTGTTGGAGGAAAACCGGAAAGCCTTTTTTCCGGAGATCGCCAACGAACGCATAAGCAGATTCCAGGGATCGATCCTCGACCCGGAATCGATTCAAAAATTGCGAGCCCACCGTCTCTCCAACAACGGGCAGTTCGATATTGTTCACTCCTGGGGCGTGCTGCATCACTCCGGATCCATGCTCCAAGCCATCCGCAACTCGGCTGCACTTGTTGCTGAACGGGGTTACTTGGTATTAGCCATTTATCAGAGGCACTGGTCGAGTGCACTCTGGAAACGAATCAAGTATCTTTATAACCGAAGCCCTCCTTTTGTTCGGCCTCTGTGGATTTGGCTGTTCTATCCCGTAATTTACTTGGCCAAGTGGATCGTTACCGGGAAAAATCCAAAAAGCAAAAACCGAGGCATGGATTTTTACCATGATGTTGTTGATTGGGTTGGAGGTCATCCTTATGAGTATGCTGACCAAGCCGAAGTCACTCGTTATCTGAGCGAGTTAGGGTTTGACTTAATCCGTTTTCATCCGCCGACCACTCCAATCGGGTGCATGGAGTTTGTCTTCCGCAAGACCAACTAGCGCTGCTACACGAACCTCAGACTTGGTGCACTAACGCGTCTTCGTAAATTTTTTCCATCTCCTTGATTTGGGCCTGCGCGGAGAACTCCCCATCCACCAAGGTCCTCGCTTGACTCACCATCTCTGCCAACCGATCCGGTTGGCTTAACAAAGCGTCGATTTTCGAGGCCCACACGGCTTCGCCCGCTTTTGGATCCAAGCAAAGCGCTTCCCGGTTCCTCGCGAGTCGGGCCGGGTTGACGCAGACGATCGCCGTTGGAACCTCGGCCGAGAAAGCTTCGAGTACGACCATCGGAAGCTCTTCCCAATCAGAGGTTAGTACGAAGAGATCAATCTCATCGAAAAATGGAACTAAAGATGGCAACGCTCCTCTCCAAACTACCTTGTCAGCGATTCTTAACTGATCAGCTAGTCTCTGCAACGACTCCAACTCTGGTCCGTCGCCCGCGATCAGGAAGCGGTATCGGTCGTCAATCAGCGCAACCTGTTGCGCCAAACGAAGAAATCGGTCGAAATTCTTCCAATCGACCAATCGTCCGGCCGCTCCGATTACCTTAGGTTGGTTCGCAGTTCGTCGCGAATGACGCGGCCCAGTCGCAACTCCATTCCGTAGGTAAATTAGTTTTCGCTCTGGAATCCGTTCAGCCGTTCGTAACCTTTCCAACAAAGATTTAGAAATCACAAAAATTCGGTCGGCGAAGCCGTTTGCCCACCGGTCCAACTCCCGAACCATTGGCCAAGCAAATCGGAATTCGTGGCTATGGTCGTGCGAGATTACTAGCGGGACGCGGAACAGCTTCGCCAGCGGCTTACCGAGCCAATTCGATGCGAGTAGATGGCATTGAACGACATCAAAGCGGTTCCGCCAAAGCAGTAAGGGTAAAGTTACCAAGTACACCGGCAACCAGCGATAAGGAGAAAGCGCAACCACGGAAAAACCTGAAGCGCGCGCTCTTTCCCAAAAGAGGGCCTTTCGATTGCCATGCAAACTCGCTAGAACTATTTCGTATTTTGGATCGGCATAAGTAAGGCAGTTAAATAAGACCGTCTGCGCTCCACCCAGACCTAGATTATCGATCAGATGAAGAACCCGAATGCGTCGCTCCATTGGTTACTTCCTTAGACGCCACCAAGTCCGAAGTCGACGCCCGATGGCTAGCAGCCCGAGCCGAATAAACGTGAACAAAAACCGCGGATCTCGCCGCAATCCTTCGATCCAGGTTGAGAGAGCCTCGAGAAACCGACCCTGCACACTATAAATCATCACCTCGGTTGACTGACACTCACGATCCCATTGATTAAGGCATTCGCTCTGTTCACGGCTGAGGGGAAGATTTTGGACCGATCGCGCGATAATCTGGCGGCCATCGTGCATTCCGGCAAGCAAACTGTCGCTACCAGCGTTCATCGTCAAAGAACCGGCATGCCAACGGTATCGATAAAGCACCTTCGGAAGCGGAGCATCCGGTAGTCCGCGCACCGCGGCACGAATGAGAAAGTCACGATCGGCAGCGATCGGATAAGCAAGATCAAAATAACCGATTTGATCGAATACCTTTCGGCGAAAGAAGCGGGCGTTAATGTTTGGCGTTCCTATGGTTACATTCTGCAACGACAACACGTTGCGGCGAGGGTTATCGTATCGATGCATCTCGACTTCAGTTCCGTCGGAAGCGCACCGGAAAATCTGGCATCCGGCCGAAACGATCATCGTTCCAACCGCGTTTCGAAAAATTTCAGCGCTGAGCGAAAGCGCTCCGGCCACGAGTAAGTCATCCGAATTTAAGAGGATGATAATTTCACCAGTCGCCAATCGAATCCCTTTATTGATCGCATCGTAAACTCCGCGGTCCGGTTCGGAGACGACCTTGAGATGCTGATAGCCCTTCAACAATTCCAGCGTGCCATCGGTCGATCCGCCATCAATTATCCAATGCTCAAAATCTGAATAATCCTGGGCAGTGACGCTTTGGATCGTGGCAGTAATGAGTTCCACGCGGTTGAGACAGGGGGTGATGACAGAAAATTTCATTCGGAGAAGAAGGTGACGTTCCGTCGATCCCGTGCGCTGGCGTTTGACGGGTAAGCAGTGTCCCGTGGACCCGCATGCGCGTCAACATAAGGCTTAGTAGTATGCGAAGAGGTCTTGGCCCAAAGGGACATTGATAGTAGA
>Ga0209647_1002534_pt1 | contig 14679 bp, 18 predicted proteins | sample GraSoi_2013_60cm_FD_185827 | JGI IMG/M metagenome (GOLD analysis project Ga0209647, IMG submission 185827) | Grasslands soil microbial communities from the Angelo Coastal Reserve, California, USA - Sample 9_17_2013_60cm (SPAdes) (version 2) | ecosystem: Environmental > Terrestrial > Soil >...
TTTCCGATCATTTTGTGCCGCTCGGCGCACGCTCGCCGGCTACGAAGCGATCCATATGATCCGCAAAGGCCAGGCTTCTGGAAGTGCGTCGGCACCGGGCATCGGTTTGCTCCATCGCTTTATTCTCGATCTGTTCGCTGCGACGAGCTAAATTTCCGATCATCTACCCCGACCTTCGGCTCGACTGCTAAGTTGCAACACATCCAACGCCATTGCCCCTGGGGGGATTGCGTCGGAGGGACTTCAACGTCTTGGAATTCTTGGCAGTGACATCGAGAAGCAGGTAATAGGAATGACTCCGCTTGGCCGATTCGGCGAGCCGGATGACATCGCCCGCGTTGCCGTCTTTCTCGCCTCTGACGAAGCATCCTTCCTGGCGGGCGAGCGCATCCTCGTATCGGGTGGCTGGCGATAGCTCTTTTATCAGCGTTTTGCGCTTAGCCGTTTTGTCGTAGACGCCATTTCGGATGCAACGCGCAATAATTGCCTCCCGAGTAGTTAGTATTACGGTCAGCCTTCTTAAGCTCTCTTAAGAATAATTTGAGGTCTTTTATGAATAATCCGATCGACACCCTTTTCCAACCGCTCATGATTGGTGGGGTTACTGTCAAAAACCGCCTCGCTCTGTCATCAATGAGTCGGCATCGTTCAACACTTGCAGGGGTTCCAACCGCGCTCAACGTCGAATTCTATCGTCAGCGCGCCCGGGCTGGTCTTGTCCTCGGCGAGGGAACCTATCCCTTCGCCGATGGGAAAGGCATATCTTTTTACACCCGGATTGCACGACGAGGCTCAGCTCATGGGCTGGCGGCGAGTTGCAGATGCTGTGCATTCCGAAGGGGGAATCATTTTTGTGCAGATCATGCATGCCGGGCGTATGTCCGACCCACTGCTTCTGGATGGAGAGCCGCCGGTTGCGCCATCCGCCGTTCAACCCCAGGTTAGAGAAGGTTATGATTCGCCATGGCCCAGGCCCAAGCGCGCCTATGGGATGCCGCGACCCTTGACGCATGCCGAAATTCTGAAGGTCATCGACGAACATAGGGACTGCGCCGTCTTGGCGAAGCGCGCCGGGCTGAACGGTGTCGAAATCCACGGCGCAGCTGGCTATCTGCCGATGCAGTTTCTCTCCACCAATACGAATCTGCGCACTGATGAATGGGGCGGTAGCGTGGAGCGCCGCTCGGCTTTTCTGTTGGCGCTCGTCGATGCCATGGCAGCCGCAACCTCTCGTGAATTCGTATCTGTGAAGCTCTCTCCAGGGTGGATGTTCAACCAAGTTGAGGACACCGACCCGGTTGCGACGTATTCCTGGCTTGTGAGCCAGTTGTCCAAGCGCGGCATTGCGTATCTGCAGCTAGCCAATTATGGCGTGGGATGGGACGTGTACGGAAAGCTTCGTCGTCTTTTTGAAGGTCCGGTGATCGTGGGAGTGGGATTCAACCGGCGGAGCGCCGCCCAAATCATTGCCGATCGAGGCGCGGACATGGTCGCATTCGGCCAGGCCTACATCGCCAATCCCGACCTTGCTGAACGATATCGGTATGGCTGGGATATCAGCCGTCCCAAGCCTGCAACCTATTACACGCAGGGCGAAGACGGATATATCGATTATTCCGTCTATTCGGAAAGTGATCCTAAGAATCTTCAGTCCGCAGACGAGGCATTGGTGCCCTTAATGGCATAAGATGGGACTCCTGGGTTTGCGGTCTAGGTGTAGGTAGAGAATCTTCAAAACCGACATAATCCTCCCCAACTAGCCGCTGAGGACTAGCCCTGCGATTGAGCCCTTCCGCAAGTTCACCGACCCAATTCATCCAGAGGCCGCTCGCTGTCCGTTTGCACCGCGAGCGCGTTCATGATAGCGGTTAGCAGTCCGGGAAAACGCTTGTCGATCTCCTCGCATCGTGGCGTGTTGTACATCTTCACGCCCCGGCGTTCACTTCTTATGAGGCCCGCCTCTCGAAGGGTCCTAAAGAGCTGAGAGAGCGTCGACTTCGGCACCTTGCGATCGCTCAATTCTAAGAAGGCCGCGCAGGTCTGTGCGCACTCCGATCGCGCAATCCCCGCGAAGATTTGTACGCGTGCGGGATCTGACAAGGCATGGAGAATACTCTCAATGGTGATGTCATCGGCGGATGGATGAAATAGCGGCTTCATGACCCCAATCAACATCCAGCGGACTTGCGGTAAGCATTCGGACCACATCCTGAAACGGCGTGAAATCTGGCACTGAAGTGGCTCGGCTTGTGGTAACCGACACGCTCGGCTATCTCGAGTATCGGTAGTCGTGTTTTGCGGAGAAGCTGCTTTGCCCGATCCATCCGCGTACGAGTCACGAACTTGAAAGGGGTGACCCCGGTTGCAGCCTTGAATAAACGCGCGAAGTGAAATTCGCTTAAGCCGGCAGCTCGAGAAATCGAACGCAGCTCGAGAGATTCTCCGATATGGTCATGGATGTAATCGATCGCCGCACGCAGTTGATCGTCGGTAAGCCGTGGTGGACCGGCAAGCGGGTATCTGACTTGTGCGTAGTTGCGCAGAATTCGCGCACACGCCGCGTTGAGCAAGGTCTCAGTAAAGAGGTTCGCTGCCGGGTCGTTGATTCGCGGCGCAGACGTAAGAGCGGCGGTGATTTCATGCAGGAAAGGGTCTGGTGTCGCGAACGTTGGTATAAAGTCGAGCGGACGACCGATCCCATTCGATAATGCAAGCTCTGCCAAATAGCTGGGCTCGAAAAGAAGTAAACTGTACGACAAGACCCGGTGCCGGTCGTCCGTCGCGGGACGAAGTATCATCGGCGCGTCGGCGGGTAGGAAAACAACGTCGCCTTTTGCCGTGGTTTCCCGTCTGGTGCGCCCGTTCAAATTTCGATCGAATTTCATCGGTCGGTCGAAATGATGGAGGCAAACGACATGCTGCTTTGGACGAAGTTGCGCGATTGCGTCCGCGTTTTGGGACAAATTGAGTTTCAACCGGAGATTGAAGAGTTTCACCTGACCGCCGCGGAGCTGTACACAGCTCAACGAGGAAGGAGGGGGCAGAACCCGAACTCGGGCGGGTTGTATTCAAAACCGTAGGGATGAACCTGGGTTAATGTCTTCATAAGCGAGAGCAGCACCCTCTTCTTGATCAATTGCATCGGTTCGGTGCCGCCTTCTTGGTGGCCTCTTTTTGGATCCAGGCCGCACTCGATCCATCGTTCCACGTTTTCGACCACCACGATCGGATCATCCATCACGTTGAGACCAGAATTGCCGAGACGCCGGTATTCCATCGTTCTAATTCCTTTCCTGTTCGCTGAGTACGTGGATGGCAACATTGGCGACCCTGTCTCTTATTTGCTCGTTGTAAGAACGGAGGTGCGGCGTGGCTAAATGGGCCTCGAACGTCTCGCGGCTATTCCACTTCTCGAGCATCACAAAAGCGTCGTCTCCGAACCGGTCCTTGCTGCCGCAGCTATCCATCGTAAGGCTGACTTCGACAAAGCCCTCTTCTGCTCGCTGCAAGGGAATGATGGCTTCTAATTCTTTGATAAGCTCCGCCCGCCGGCCCGGTTTGGCGGTGACCACGGCGATGACATGGATCATGTGAGAGTCCTTTTTCATCTCGCAAAGTGCGAAATGAGGTGCTAGTTTAAAATCTGCACCAACACTTAGGATGACTCCTTATGCCCGTCAAGAAGGCAGTTTTACCGCACCTGGTGAGTTCCAGTGAACCAAGGCCGGACTACAACGACACGTTTGAAAACCCCGGCGTCAACCCGGATTGCGGCATCCGAAACGTGTTGGATCGGATCGGGGACAAGTGGAGTTATCTCATTATTCTCAATCTGGCGAAGCGACCCCAGCGGTTCGGCGAATTACGGCGCAGCGTTGTCGGTATCTCCCAGCGCATGCTGACCGACACGCTCAGGAGTTTACAGAGAGATGGCCTGATTGATCGAACGGTCTTCCACACGAGGCCGCCGAGCGTCGAATACCGGCTTACGCCGTTGGGGGAATCTCTGCAAGAACCCATGCGCCTCTTGGTTCGCTGGGCCGACGATCATTTGGCCGTGATCAGGAAGGCGCGGGACAGCTTCGACAACACGACGTTATAGGTCCTGTTCAATATATAACTATAATAGTTACATTATTTGGCAACACGCCGTTTGAAGCGAGCTATTACCCTCTTCCTCCGGTGACTCGGACAACGATTGCGGCACTTGAGACAAGAAACGGCCAATTTCCCGAATTGGGGTATATCTAGCTCCCCAGACAATGAGACCCGCGGATTCTCCCAACAGATTGTGGCGTCGTCACGATGTTTTAAGCCCCTCGGCGCAACCGCTATCACCGGTCCAAACGGCTCCGGCAAAACGACTATATTTAATATCCTCGCCGGAATCACCAAAGCCGACCAAGGACAGGTATTCTTTCCGCGTACCGATATCACTCGCCTGGGAGCATTCGAACGGTGCCGTCGTGGATGCCGATAAAATGGAACTCATCCAAAGAGGAAAAGTGGTTATAAGGCGGGAGAAGTCTAGCCACGAGCTTGCTGGTCTGCCGCGCAATCTCCCTCCGGTGATACCGGACGCGACAAGCCACAATTTGGGGTGGGTCGGGTTACAGGCAGTTCGTTACCGGGATAGTGCCACTAACGAAATTCATCTGCCTCCGCTTTCTCAGCATTTGCTGGTCCTGATCACGAAGCCCCCCGCGGAGATGAATCTCAGGTACGAGGGAGTCAAGAGGGAAACACCGCCTCCTGTTGGCTCGGTTATGGTAATGCCGGTTGGGAGTAGTGTAACATGCCGCTGGCGAGGTACAGAGGACGCGTTTCATATTTATTTGGATCCAAAGTTGATCGCTCGGGTAGCGACGACGTCGTTCGGGCTGGACCTCTCCCGCACAGCGGTTCCGCCGCTCGACGCTTTAATCGTACCCGAGCTTCGCACCACGATGCTGGCCGTGGACGCCGAGTTAAGGGCTGGCGGCGTTGGAGGACCGCTCATTATCGAGTCGCTTGCCAATGTTTTAGCCGTTCACCTGATCCGCCACATCTTTGGGCTGCGTCGGCTAGCCACTCGGACGGATGGAGTACTTCCGCGCCGGAAGCTCATCATGATTGTCGACTACGTTATGGCGAACCTAAACGGCCGTCCGACGCTGGAACAAATGGCCGCGTTGGTTCATCTCAGCCCCGATCACTTCGCGCGGCAATTCAAAGCGGCAACAGGTTTATCGCCACACCAATTCCTAATCACACGGCGCGTTGAACGGGCGCAACAGCTCCTGCGCGGACGAGGAGGCGTCAGTCTTGCAGAGGTCGCGATAGGGGTCGGTTTCTTAGACCAGAGTCAGCTCTGCTTTCACTTCAAGCGGATTGTCGGCGTCACACCGGGGCAATTTCGGACCTCCGCAAAAATCACCTAGAAGAGAGCAGGTTCCGCCCATCTTTTAGAGATGCCGAAGCGTATCTGGTCGTCCCGCATTGCTGGCCTTGCTCACTCCCAAGGACTCTTCGACCAGATCGGCGGCAACAGAAAGTCCGTTGGCCTCGGACATCGAACGACAACACATCTCTTTCCAGTATTCAGGCGCGAAGGAATCGCAACGCCCGTTTATGAAGAACAAAACAAACATTACTGCAAGCTCCGAACCATACAGCGACACGCAAGAATTCGCTAAACGAGTAGACGCGAATCAAGCGAAACTAACCTCTGAAGTAAAACCACATTACGACTTCATCGTCTGTGGTTCGGGCTCCTCCGGTTCGGTGGTAGCGCGCCGGCTGGCTGAAAATTCAGATGTCAGCGTGCTCCTGTTGGAAGCCGGCGGGAGCGATGATGTGCCCAGCATCATGGAGGCCGGTCAATGGCCCAGCAATGTTGGTACCGGTCGGGATTGGGTCTTCAGGGCCCAGCCGAATCCGCATCTCAACGGGCGGTTGGTTTCTATGAGTATGGGCAAGGTCCTGGGAGGCGGATCCAGCATCAATGCGATGGCTTGGGTGCGTGGTCACAAGAACGACTGGGATTACTTTGCCGCCGAGGCGGGCGATCCAGCGTGGAACTATGAGTCAGTGCTGAAGATCTATCGGCGAATCGAAGACTGGCATGGTACTCCAGACCCAGATCGTCGTGGCACCGGTGGTCTCCTCTTTATCCAGCCTGCGCCTGACACTGATCCTATCGTCCCAGCGACCCGTGAGAGTGTACGCTTGGTTGGCATTCCAACCTTCGACAGTAACAACGGTTGCATGATGGAAGGTGCAGGCGGCTGCGCTCTTCCCGATGGGCGGATTCGAGATGGGCAACGCCTTTCGATCTTTCGCTCTTATACTTTTCCTTACATGGATCGGCCAAATCTGACCGTGCTCACCGACGCCCTGGTCGCGCGACTGATCTTTTCGGGCACGAGGGTATCGGGAGTGGAAATAGCTCGCAACGGCAAAGTCCAACGTATCGGCGTCGGAACTGAGGTGGTTTTGTCGTTGGGTGCAATCCATACGCCGAAGGTGCTGATGCAATCCGGAATTGGCAACCAGGGTGATTTACAGCGCTTCGGTATACCCTTGGTACAGCATCTTCCAGGGGTGGGACAAAACTTTCAGGATCACGCCGGCGTTGCCTGCATATGGGAGGCGTCCAACCAAGCAGTAGACACACGCTTTTTCTGGTTCTGGAAAAGTGATCCTAGCCTCGATACACCGAACATGCAGGCAATCCAAGTTGAGCTTCCGTTCGATCGAGCCGAGAAAGCCAAGCTCAATCTACCGGCTAACTCCTGGATGATAAACCCCGGCGTCGTCAGGCCCAAGAGTCGGGGCCACCTGCGTTTGACGGGAGCAAATCCGCTCGATCCGATTCAAATCGAGGCCAATCTCCTGTCAGATCCAGACGATCTCGATGCCTTAATGGCTGGGGTCGAACTCTGCCGTCAGATCGGCAACTCCGCCTCGCTTCGCCCATTCGTTAAGCGAGAGGTGATACCCGGCGACTTGAAACGGCCCGCATTGGAGAACTTTGTCCGGAATGCAGCCTTTGGCTGGTGGCATCAGAGCTGTACCGCCAAGATGGGACGTGACCCACTGTCGGTGGTAGACGGCGATCTCAAGGTCTACGGAATCGAAAACCTGCGTATTGCCGACGCCTCGGTTATGCCGCGCGTGACGACAGGCAACACCATGGCTCCCTGCGTCATTATCGGCGAACGCGCCGGAGAAATACTCAGAGCCGATCATAAGTTATAAACAAAACGCTGGGGCAACCTGAGCTGACAGAATTAAGCAGATTGGTCTACTAAGTTGAGCGATCATTTTATTAACTATTTAAACTGAGGAGGAATACATGAATAAGCTTGAAGGAAAAATTGCACTTATTACCGGTGGAAATAGCGGCATCGGCCTTGCTACTGCGAAACAGCTTGTGAACGAAGGCGCTTATGTTTTCATCACGGGGCGGCGTGAACCGGAGTTGGCTGACGCGGTAAAACAGATCGGAAAGAATGTAACCGGCGTACAAGGAGATGTTGCGAAACCTGACGACCTTGATCGCCTCTTCGCACAAATTAAGCGGGAGAAGGGCAAGCTCGACATTGTCTTCGCCAATGCCGGTATTACGACGATGACCCCTTTGGGCAAGATAACTGAAGAGGATTACGACTCGATCTTTAATGCCAATGTAAAGGGTCTCCTTTTCACGGTGCAGAAGGCGCTTCCGCTAATGGCGGACGGTGCCTCAATCATCCTGAATGCGTCCATCGTGGCCACTAAAGGATTGCCGAACTGGAGTGTTTATAGCGCCACCAAGGCGGCTGTGCGTTCGTTCGCGCGGACGTGGACAACAGACTTGAAGGATCGCCGTATTCGCGTGAACGCAGTCAGCCCAGGTTTTACCGACACACCCCCATGGCATGCCTCAGAAGCAGGGAAGCAATACATGAAGGTCGTTTCCAACAGTATTCCGTTTGGCAGGTTCGGCACACCCAATGAGATCGCTAAGGCAGTGGTGTTTCTCGCGTCGGACGACAGCATTTACGTCACAGGAACGGAATTGTTTGTGGATGGCGGCTTCGCCCAGGTGTAGAGAACTCGGTCGAAACGCAACTTAGCAAGGACCTTGGACTTCGTTCGCAAAAGCGCACCGTCATTGCCAGTCTAGAGCTGCCATTTTGGCTATTCATTGTCCCGACAATAGGGGGCCACTGTTAGTAGAGCGTACTCCTCAAGTAGATGCGGCATCGCGTCGTCATCAAAAAATCGAATAAAAAGGACTATATGTGTGAGTCACCCACATTCACTGAACGTTAGAAGGCTAATCGAAGCCAACGGCGCCTCGTTGGTCAGATAGGTATCGAACTACCTCTTGGTCGAACGTTGGCCCATTGTCATAACAGTCTTAGCAGTTAGCAGGAGGGTTCCGACATCGATCGTTCAAGTCAATCCTGGGAACTAAGCTAACAATTTTGGAATTCAGGCGAAGGAATCGCTCCGTTTATGAAGAACAAGACAAACATTGCAGCAAGCTCGGAACCATACACCCATACGAAAGAATTCGCCCAACTAGTAGGCGCGAATCAAGCGAAACTAACCTCTGAGCTAAAGCCACACTACGATTTCATCGTCTGCGGATCTGGCTCCTCCGGTTCGGTGGTAGCGCGCAGACTGGCTGAAAATCCAGATGTCAGCGTGCTGCTGCTGGAAGCTGGCGGCAGCGACGATGTGTCAACCGTCATGGAGGCCGGTCAATGGCCCGCCAATCTTGGAAGCGATCGGGACTGGGCTTTCCGGGCTCAGCCGAATCCTCATCTGAACGGACGCTCCATTCCGATGAATATGGGCAAGGTCCTAGGCGGTGGATCCAGCATCAATGCGATGGTTTGGTCTCACGGACACAAGAACGACTGGGATTACTTCGCGTCGGAGGCGGGCGATCCCGCGTGGAGCTACGAGTCAGTGCTCAATATCTATCGGCGCATCGAAGATTGGCATGGTGCGCCAGACCCAAAGTACCGTGGAACGGGAGGGCCGGTTTTTGTCCAACCCGCGCCTGACCCCAACCCAATTGCTCCGGCCATGCTTGAAGGAGCGCGCTCGGTCGAGATCCCAACTTTTGAAAATCAGAACGGTCGCATGATGGAGGGTGCGGGCGGTAGCTCGATCCTCGACCTACGGATTCGCGATGGAAAGCGCCAGTCCGTATTTCGTTCTTATACCTTCCCCTACATGGACCGGCCAAATCTGACGGTGCTCACTCACGCATTCATCACCCGGTTGACGTTCGAAGGCAAGCGTGTGACGGGAGTGGTCTGTAATTGCGATGGCAAGACCCAACGCATCGGAGCGCGCCTGGAGGTGATTCTGTCACTGGGCGCAATTCATACGCCGAAGGTGCTGATGCAATCCGGCATTGGCGATGAGATCGAGTTACAGCGTCTCGGAATCCCTCTCGTGCAGCATCTTTCAGGCGTGGGGCAGAACTTTCAAGACCACCCAGCTATTGGCTGCATCTGGGAGTACCAGAAACCGCTCGCGCCACGCAACAACGCATCTGAGGCAACTTTCTTTTGGAAGAGCGATCCTAGTCTCGACACCCCAGACATCCAGACATGCCAGGTCGAAGTACCAATTGGCGCTGTCGAAATGATTGCCAGGTACAGCGCGCCGGCAGGTTCCTGGGCAATGGTCGGAAGCATCGTACGGCCAAAGAGTCGAGGTAGGATTCGGCTAACGGGGCCCAACCCCCTTGACCCTCTTCAGATCGAGCCCCATCATCTGTCCCACCCCGATGACCTAAAGGCAGCGATAGCCTGTGTGGAGCTCTGCCGTGAAATAGGCAACTCCGCCGCACTTCGTCCGTTCGCCAAGCGCGAGGTGATGCCGGGTAGCCTCAAAGGGGCTGAACTCGAAAACTTCATCCGGGATTCAGTCGTTACCTTCTGGCATCAGACGTGTACCGCCAAGATGGGTCGTGACTCCATGTCGGTCGTAGACGCCAATCTCAAGGTCTATGGAATCAAAAACCTGCGTATTGTCGATGGATCCATCATGCCGCGCGTGACAACCGGCAACACCATGGCCCCCTGCGTCATTATCGGCGAACGCGCCGGAGAAATACTGAAAACCGATCACAAGTTATAAACAAAACCGTCACAGTTAGACGAACTGCAGAAGGCAGAAGAAAGAGCAGATTGCAATGAACACACAAAGTACAGTTTTCGATAATGCTTCGGCGGAAGTCACTACCTCTGACCGGATTCTACAAATCGCTTTAGCAGCCTGGAGACAAGAGAACTTCGTTGCAGCCGCAGATCAGTTTAACGACCAGTTCACATTCACCGACCATGCGCTCGGACTCGAATTTAAGGACAAGAGACGCTTGACCGAATTCTTGGCAAAGACACGTGACCTCTTCCCGGATTCCGAAAGAAGGGATAACATCATCTTCAGTAGCGGAGACCGCGTCATTAGTGAATGGACACTTACGGCTACGAAGACTGAACCTTTTCTGGGCGGACGTTTGCTTAAGGTGCCAATTTGCGTGCGAGGCATATCTGTCGTGCAGATAAAGAATGGGAAAATTAGCCAGTGGTCAGACTATTACGACCAACTGAAATCCCGGCGCAACGGCTTAGCGGCTCGGTTCACCGAGTGGATTGAGCTCTGACCCTAGTTGGTTGGCAACGTTTCACCGCAAACCGAGCACTTTATCCGATCGCTCTTTGGATCGCCAGCTCGTTCATTTCTATTGGAGGCGATCACAATGTAGTGATGCGGCTCGCGCTCAAACCAATTACCGTTCCAACAATGCGAACGAACGAACCATGACTAACAAAATACTCGCCAACATGACCCAACACTTAACGCTTTTGAAATTCCTTTCGACCTTTTCCCTTTGGCTGATCCCGGCTCTGGTGGGTGCGGGCGAGTCACAAATCCAGGTGCAACAGATTCTGCAGACGACACAATCGTGGGATGGCGTTAACTACCAAAGCTATCCTACTGGACAGCCACAGTTGACAGTGCTCAGGATCACGGTTCCTCCCAACACTGCTTTGCATTGGCATCATCACCCGGTGATCAGCGTTGGTTATGTGCTATCTGGGGAACTGACGCTGGAAAAAAAAACGACCGGCGAGCGCACGATTGTGCATGCGGGCCGAGCGTTGGCGGAAACTATCCAGACGACGCATCGAGGTTTCACGACGAACGAACCAGTCGAGCTGGTTGTTTTCTACGCCGGACAGGTTGGGCTCCCGATTACGATCAATGAAGAGTGACGGAGTGAAACCCGCTAATGATCTAAGTCGATTCCTAAAAGTCATGCAAAACTTCGGCCGCAGCGATCTGACCCGGACGGGCATAAATCGCGAGGCCCGATGTAAATGATATAACTCAACCAAATGCTCATTTATGCCAGTTAAAGTTTACCTAGACGAAGATGCGGATCTGTTGGATCTGCAAAACAAAGTCTGCGCTGTCATAGGCTTCGGATCGCGAGGACATGCGCAATGCGCTGAACCTCAAGGATAGCGGGATCGAAGTCATCGTCGGTCTGTACCAAGGCAGCAAATCGATCCCGATCGCCCAAGAGTATGGTTTCCGTAGGCGCGCCTCACTGAGGGCACACAGGCCGCGATATGGCTCACAACCACCTGTGTTCGCGCCGCCGACGCGTGCTTCGCGCTAGGCGGTAGCAGCGCGCCCTATGAGACCTCACCGCTGCAACGGCGGTTGCGCGACCTCCACACCGCTGCGCAACACTTCTCTGCGCAGCCACGACAGTACGTAAGGGCCGGCAAGCTGCTTCTAGGGCAATTCCGTCGTCAGTTCGAAGATCGTCGGCGACTGACGTGTTCCGCTGCTGAGAACGAGTGTTCGGTGCCGAGAGAGTTTAGGCATTGACTAAATCCACCGGCAGAATAGGTTCCAAAAGGACATTGACATCAATAGTATTGGTACAGATACAAAAAACCAGCGAGAAGTCATTTAATGCTGCAGCTTTCATCCTCTAACCACAACCAAAGTAAAACGATGCCTACATTGCTTCATCTCGATGCCAGCCCACGCGGTGATTTCTCGATCTCTCGTCAACTCAGCGCGGCAGCGGTTGCTGCCTGGAAGGACAAGCATCCCAGTGGCAAAGTCGTCGAACGAGATCTGACTAAGACCAAGATGACATTCGTCGATCTCGACTGGATCATCGGCGCCTTCAGCACGCCGGACCAACTAACGGATAGCCATAAAAGTGCGCTGGCCATCTCGGACAAGCTCATCGCCGAGCTGCTCGAAGCCGACGAGATTGTCATCGGCACTCCGATGTACAATTTTGCCGTGCCGGCAGTCGTTAAGGCGTGGATCGACCACGTCGTACGAGGCGGGAAAACTTTCAACTACCTCGCGACAGGACCGGAGGGACTGGCCAAGGGCCGCAAGGTGGTTGTCGCGGTAGCGAGCGGAGGAAGTTATGACAAAGCTTCCGGCATGGAAGCCTACAACTATGAAATCCCCTATCTGCGGCACATCCTGGGCTTCATCGGCATCACCGATGTGACGTTCGTGCAGGCCGGCGGAACAATGCGTGTCGCCCAGGGCCAGGTCTCGTCCGAAGAGTTCATGGCTCCGCTGCTTAAGCAGATCAAGGCTGCGGTCTAGCACTGCTGCCGATACCTCGATTGTCGCTGGCGCGAACCAATCAATCTCCGGTTAGCCAAATGAGCACCATTACAACGTCAGATGCGGCGAAAGCGGTTGTCCGCCGAAATACCGAAGAAGTGCAAGGCGGGGGGAACTTTGGCGTCTTTGAAGAACTATTCGCCGATGATTTCGTTGACCATACACCGCAGCCGAACACGACTCCGGACAAGGAGGGTGTACGGAAACTGTACGGCTATATTCGTGCCGCGTTCCCTGACTTCCATGCGGAGATCCACTGGCAGCTGGCCGATGGGGAACAGGTGACGACTTATAAGACGTATCACGGGACGCATGAAGGGCCTTTCCTTGGCATCGCTCCAACCCACCGCAAGATCCACTTCGAAACAGTCGATGTCATGCGTGTGCATAATGGGAAGATCACAGACCATTGGGGTGTGGGCAATCTCTTGTCCCTCATGCAGCAGATCGGCGGGTGGACTCCGCCAGCAGAAGCATAAGCGATGAAAGGAGCGTCGCAAGGAGAGAGCGCCCGCGCTCAACTAACTAGGAAAGCCGTAATCACCCATTTCACTCGAGTGAGTTGGTCGGCAGAAGCAAGAGACGAAAATCTACCATTCAAGGCTGGGCTTAGACGTCAGGAGACTTTGCTCCTCCACACAACCCAACGCGAAATAATCGTCAAACGCGAGGCAATCGCATGACAACACAAACTGTAAAGATAGTTCGCTTTCACCAGATCGGCGCCCCCGAGGTTCTCCAACTCGACGACCTTCCGCTTCCTGAACCCGGCGTAGGCGAGGTTCGTCTTCGCGTTAAAGCTATCGGCCTTAATCGCGCTGAGACGCATTTCCGCCAGGATCGATATCGTTTCCATCCAAAGCTCCCGTCAAAACTCGGCTATGAGGCTTCCGGCATCGTCGAAGCCGTTGGACCCAACGTTGATCCTGCTTGGGTCGGCAAAATCGCCAGCACCGTTCCAACTTTCCCGGCCAACGCCTATGGAGTGTATGGCGAGGTCGCCATCGTTCCCCAGTCCGCTGTCGCTGAATACCCTGCCCATCTCTCCTACGAGGAGGGCGCTTCCATCTGGATGCAATACATCACGGCCTACGGAGCGCTGATCCACGAAAGCAAGCTGACCAAGGGTGATTTTATCATCATCACCGCCGCCAGCAGCAGCGTCGGTCTCGCCGCCATTGAGATTGCCAACGCCCAGGAGGCCATCAGCATCGCCACCACGCGCACCGCTAAGAAGAAGGCCGAACTGCTCGCAGCCGGGGCCGACCACGTCATCGTGACCGATGAAGAAAACCTGCCCGAAAGCGTCAGCGAGATTACCGGCGGCATGGGCGCACGCGTCATATTTGATCCGATCGGAGGTCAAGGTCTCGAAGACCTGGCCGCAGCCGCTGCTCCCAGCGGAATCATTTTTCAGTACGGCATCTTGGCCACTGAGCCGACCCCCTACCCGCTCTTAACCGCCCTAAGCAAGCACCTGACCATCAAGGCTTACACCCTCTTCGAAGTTGTGGCCAATCCAGATGAGTTTCCGGAGGAGTTCCGCAAAGCGAAGCAGTACGCGTTCGACAATCTGGCCAACGGCACCTTCAAACCCCGCATCAGCAAGACCTTCCCGCTCTCTCAGATCGTCGACGCCCACCGCTACATGGAGTCGAATGCCCAGGTGGGCAAGATAGTCGTCACCGTCTGAACAAAACGTCAATCCACCGAACCCAACTAGATCCACCTGCTCTGAAGGAGAGTTATTAGTGAACACAGATTTTAGCCAGATCCCCGCAACTGAAGGCATACACAAAGCAGCGAAGGGGGAAGGCGAACGCTTTGATGTTTCTGGCGCGCGTTTCACCTGGAAGGTCAAGGGTGATAAGACCGCATACGCCTTTTCCGGTTGTGTTGCAACTTTGCAGTTGAAGACAAAGTGAGGGTAAAGAGCGGTCTTACTCACACGGCCACGGCAAACAAGCTGACAATGAAATGATGGAACGCACCCGTTGCTTTGCTCCAGGCTGCTTG
>Ga0209647_1002535_pt1 | contig 14673 bp, 16 predicted proteins | sample GraSoi_2013_60cm_FD_185827 | JGI IMG/M metagenome (GOLD analysis project Ga0209647, IMG submission 185827) | Grasslands soil microbial communities from the Angelo Coastal Reserve, California, USA - Sample 9_17_2013_60cm (SPAdes) (version 2) | ecosystem: Environmental > Terrestrial > Soil >...
GGGACGCGAGATCGTCTATGAGCGCAGGCCCGCCGACGTCGCCGCCGACGTCAAACGGTCTATAGAGCGCGGCGGGGGCTAGCGGGCAGGGGAAAACCGGATGTGGCAGGATCGGGGGCTGTGAAGCCCTTGATCGCCGCCGCAGTACTCCTCACCTGCCTGCCCGCCTGGGGCAAGGGCGACACTTCGCATTTCATCGACCAGCTCGCCTGCGACTCGGGTCCCTACGGCCTGAAACTGCCGAAGACCTATGACGAGCTGCGCAAGATCGGACCGCTGAAGAACGAGCGCATGCTGCGCCAGGAGAACCTCGGACGCTACCAGGCACAGTACCGCGACCTGACGTTCAACGGCCTGCGCCTCGGGGTCGTCACCTACAGCAATGACGCCGACAAATACCAGGTGGTGTCCGCCGAGATCCGCGGCCCGCAGTGGCGCATCGCCGGGCCGTTCCGCCAGGGCCAGGTGCTGCCGGCGCGCGTCGGCGACGTCGACACCAAGGCATTGAAGAGCACCGCGACCATCGAATTCAGCGGCACCGAGGACACGGTGCGCGTGCGCCTCGTCGGCAGAAGGGTCTCGGTACTCACGTACCTCTGCGTCCCGGATTAGACTCTCTCCTGCAGGAGGGGTCATGGAAGCGATCAAGGACGCGAGCCATCTCTATGAAGTCGAGCGCCGCGCCGAGCACGCCGCGCGGCCGGGCTTTCGCATCACCGAGCTCGAGCTCTCCGCCAAGCAGAAGGTCCCCTGGCATTACCACAACAACGTTGCAGACACGTTCTACGTCCTGCAAGGTGAGCTGCGCATTTTCCTGCAGCAACCCAAGGAGGAAGTCCGCCTGCGCCCGGGCGAGAGCTTCACCGCCGCGGCGCGGCGCCCGCACCTGGTGACCAATGCCGGCGCGGCCTCGGTGATTTTCCTCGTGCTGCAGGGCATCGGCGAGTACGACTTCGTGCCGCTCCTCCAGGCGTGACGGCGCCGCTTCCCGAAGGATTCAAGCCGCTGTTCCGCTCCAGCCCGGTGATCGAGATGATCGGCCCGGTGTACTCGCGCGGCGAAGGCGCCGGCCTCGCGCTCGGGTTGCGCGCCGAGCGCAAGCACTGCAACAGCCGCGGCACGGTGCACGGCGGCATCCTCGCCACGCTGGCCGACATCGCGCTCGGCTACTCGCTCGCCTTTTCCACCCAGCCGCCCACGGCGGCGATCACCGCCAACTTGAGCCTCGACTTCGCCGGCGCGGCGAAAGAAGGCGACTGGCTCGAGGCCAAGGTCGATTTCCAGAAGCTCGGCAGCCGGCTCGCCTTCGGCAATTGCTACATCAGCGTTGGTGAGCAGCGGGTAGTGCGCGCGAGCGCGGTGTTCCTCGTCGGCGGCACGCTCGCCGAGGGCTAGCCCCTGCACTCGTTCACCGTCCTCTGGCCCTACCTGCTCGCCGCGGTGGCGGTCTCGCTATGGCTCGTGCTGCTGCGCCGGCGCCTCGCGCGCAAGCTCCAGTACGTGGTGGTTGCGTTCGTCGCCTGCGCCCTCTCGAACATGATGATCGAGTTCGCCTGCGCCTACCTCGTGCCGCTCGACGTCGCCGGCACGCCGCCGCCCGATCCGCGCAATCTGCAGCTGCGCCTGCTGATCACCGCCGCGATCCAGGTGCCGGTGGCGCTGGTGCTGTCCTACTACATCGCCGCGCGCACGCGCGTCGATCGCTGGCAGCAGCCCTAGTCGGCGCTCGCGCCGACGCGCTTTACGACCTCGGCGTTGGTCTTCAGCTCGGCGCGGATCTTCGCCGTGATTTCCGCCGGGCCAGCCTCGTAGGTCTCGAAGCCCAGCGCCTCGGTGCGCTTCTTCATCTCAGGCGTGGCGAGCACCTTCTGCACGTCGGCGCCGATCCTGCGCACCAGCTCCGGCGCCATGCCGCGCGGCCCGAGCAGCACCAGCCAGGCCTCGACCTCGAAATGCTTCGGCCCGCCGGCCTCCTCGACCGTCGGTATCTCCGGATGGCTGGCGAGGCGCCTGGGCGCCGCGACCGCGATCAGCTTCACGCGCCCCGCCTTCACCATCGGCGCGGTAGACGAGGCGGTGGCCACCGCCCAGGTGACGTCGCCGTTGGCGATCGAAGTGAAGATCTGCAGCGACTCCTTGAACGGCACGTGGACCATCTTCGTGCCGGTCTCGTGCTCGAAGATCGCGCTGCCCAGATGCGAGGGGCTGCCGACGTATGGCGTGCCGTAGGTCAGCTTGCCCGGGTTCGCCTTCGCGCCCGCAATCAGCTCCTTCACGCTGTTATAGGGACCATCGCTCTTCACCGCGACGAAGAAATATGCCCGGTACAGTCCGGCGATCGGCGTGAGATCTGCGATCGGGTCGTACGGGACATTCTTGAACAGCACCGGATTGATCGTCAGGTGGGAATTGGCGAGCACCAGCAGCTCCTGGCCGTCCGGGGCAGCCTTCTTTACCTGCTCCACCGCGATGAAACCGTTGCCTCCCGGCTTCGCTTCCACTACGACGGGCTGGCCCCACTCCTTCAGCAGCAACTCGCCCAGCGCGCGCGCATAGAGGTCGGGCCCGATGCCGGTGGAATACGGCGTCACGAGCTTCACCGCGCGCGATGGAAACCCTTGTGCCATTGCGCTCAGCGGGACGAGCGCGGCGAGAAGGATGAGCCAGCCTGTGATCATTTTCAATCGATGGTGGCGCCGGTCTTGCGCACCAGCTCGCCGAATTTCGCCGTGTCGGCCCGGATGAGCTCCGTGAGCGCGGCGCGCGAGGCTTGCAGCGGCGTGAAGCCGAAGGTCGTCAGGCGCTCGCGCAAGTCGGGCTCGGCCATCGTCTTGCTCACGGCCGCGTTGATCGCCTCCACTGCTTCGCGCGGCGCCGCGGCCGGCGACAGGAAGGCGACCCAGCCATTCACCTCGTAATCCGCCGGCCCACCCGCCTCAGGCACCGTCGGGATCTCGGGCTGCGCGGGAAGACGCGATTTCGCCGCCACGGCGAGAAACTTCACCTTGCCCGCGCGCACCAGCGATCCTGCGGTGGCGAGCGTGGTGAGCGTCCAGGTGACGTCGCCGTTGCCCACCGCGGCCACCATTTGCGAAGTCTCCTTGAACGGTACGTGCAGCATCTGCGTGCCGGTGCGCATCTCGAGCAGCGCACTGCCCAGATGCGACGGGCTGCCGACGAACGGCGTGGCGTAGGAAATCCTTCCCGGGCTCGCCTTGGCCGCGGCGATCAGCTCGCCGACGCTCTTGTAAGGCGCGTTGGTGGCGACAGCGATGAGGAAGTCGGCGCGATAGATGAGCGCCGCCGGCTGGAAATCCTTCTCGACGTCGTACGGCAGGCGCTTGAAGAGCGAAGGCGCGACGGCGATATGGCCGTTGTCGGCCAGCACCACGTCGTGCGCGTCGGTGGATTTCTTCACCGCCTCCATCGCGAGAAAGCCGTTGGCGCCGGGACGCGGCTCGACGATCACCTGCTGGCCCCAGCCCTTCGACAGCTTCTCGGCAAGCAGGCGCGCCACCGTATCGGGTCCTGCACCGGGCGGATACGGCGAGACGATGCGCACCGTCTTGGTCGGAAACGTCTGCGCCGCGACCGCCATCGGCAACGCCAGCAGCAGTGCTGCCAGGGCCCTGTTCATCATGATGCCTCTCCTCGTTTGATGTGCTCGACGCAAAGGTAGCCGAAGGTGAGCGCCGACATGAGCGAGATGCCGGCCTGGTAGCCCATGCCGAACTCCAGGTGCGCCGCCGCATTTCCCACCGCATAGAGTCCGTCGATCGGCTGCTCGCGCACCGACATGACCTGCGCGTGGCGGTTGGTGCGCAGTCCGCCGCTCGGCACCACCGGCGCCGGCACCACCTCGATGCCGTAGAACGGCGCCTTCTCGATCGTGCCGAGCGCGCGGTTTGCGGCGCTGCCGGTCTTGATCGCCTCGGGCGCTGCCTGCTTCCACTTCTTGCCGCCGCGATTGAAATCGCGATCGACCCCTTCGCGCACGAAGCCATTGAACCGCTGCGCCGTCTTCTCCAGGCCCTCGGGGGAGACGCCAAGCTTGCGCGCCAGCTCGGCGAGCGTGCTCGCCCGCATCACCCACTCGGGCGGCGGCGCGCCCGCTTCGCCGCCGGCAAAGGCGAAGTTCTCCACGAACTGGCTGTCGAAGATCAGATAGGCCGGCAGGTTGCGGAATCGCCGGCGCCAGACGTCGTACTCGCGCAGCGCCGCCGAGGTGTCCGGAAAGTAGCCCTCGTCCGAGAAGCGCTGCCCGTCGGCATTGACGATGATGTTGTGAGGGCAGGCGCACTCGCGCACCTGCGAATGGCGGAACTCGGCTTCCTGCCCCGGCGTCTGCGGCGGCACCATGAAGCCAAGGATCAGCGCGAGGTTGTTGCGGATAAGGGTCGTCGCCGCGCCCACTTCGCAGGCAAGGCGCAGCGCATCGCCTGACACCGCTTTCGGGAACGCGGATCGCATCCCCGGCAGGCCCTCGAAGGTGCGCGCAATCGTGGCATCGCCTTCCCAGCCGCCGGTGGCGAGCACAACCGCGCGCCGCGCGCGGACCTCTCGACCGTTCACATGCACTGCCGCGACGCGACCATCCCGCTGGACAAGGCGCTCGGCGGCCGAGGAGAGAAATACCGCGGTGCCGCGGCCCAGGTTGGCTTTCAAGAGCTGCGTCACCAGCGCGGCGCCGCAGGTGCGGATGCCTTTGGCGTTGCGCTCGGCCAGGAGCGCCGGATCGCGGCCCTTCTTGTTGACCAGCCCGCCCGAGGCGAGGAACTCGCCGACGCCGACGCGGTGCGGATCGATCTGCGAGTCGCGGATCTTCGCGCCCCACTCGCCGACCTCGTGCACCGAGATCGCCTGCGCTTCGAGCGTGCGGCCGCGCTCCACCGAGCCGGGCGCCACCGGGAAGTAATGGTCGGGAAAGCCGAGCACGAGCTGCGCCTTCACGCCGCAGCGCTCGAAATGCTCGAGCGCCACCGGCGCATGGTCGACGAAGGCCTCGACATGCGCGGGCTCCGAGGCACCGCCGCCGACGAAATTGAGGTAATCGAGCACCGCCTGCCGGGAATCGGCGATGCCGGCGGCGCGCTGCAGGTGATTGCATCCCGCCCACAGGCCGCCGGCGGAGAGCGCGGTGCCGCCCCCGATCAGCCGGTCTTTCTCGAGCACCGCGACCGAGAGACCCGCGGCGGCGGCGGCGAGCGCAGTGCCGAGGCCGCCGGCCCCGGAGCCGACGACGATGACGTCGTACTCGTCGCGCGGCGCCATCAATCCGCCGTCGCGCCGACCTTGCGCACCAGCTCGCCGTACTTGCGCGTGTCCTCGCGGATCAGGCGGGCGACTTCCTCCGGCGAATCGGGCGTCGCCTGGAAGCCCAGCACGCGCATGCGCTCGAGCACGTCGGCGTCGCCGAGCTGCTTCACGACGTCGGCGTTGATCCGCCGTACCACGCCCGCCGGCGTGCCGCGCGGCGCCAGCATCGCGAGCCAGGCCTCGACTTCGGCACCCGCCGGACCGCCGGCCTCCGCGATGGTGGGGATTTCCGGTGCCAGGGGGGAACGCGATGCGGCAGCCACCGCGATCAGCTTGACCTTGCCTGCCTTCATCAGCGGCAGCGCCGAGCCGATGGTCGAGAGCGCCCAGGAGAGATCGCCGTTCGCCAGCGCGACATAGAGCTGGTTCTGCTCCTTGAACGCGACCGGCGCCATGTCGGTGCTGGTGAGAAAGCCGAACAGCGCGCCGCCCAGGTGCGGCGGGCTGCCGACGAACGCGATGCCGTAGGTCAGCTTGCCGGGATTCGCCTTCGCCGCGGCAATCAGCGCCGGCACCGTCGGGTACGGGCCGCTCGCCGAGACGGTGACGAAATAGGGCGCGCGATAGATGAGCGCCACCGGCACGAAATCCTTCTCCGGGTCGTACGGCAGCTTCTTGTACAGCGCGGGATTGATGGCGACGTGCGAGTTGCTCACGATCAGCAGCTCGTGGCCGTCGGGCGCGGCGTGCTTCACCGACTCGATGGCGAGAAAGCCGCTCGCGCCGGGCTTGGGCTCGACGATCACGCGCTCGCCCCAGGCCTTCGAGAGCTTGTCGGCCAGCACCTGCATGAACACCGTCGGCCCGGCGCTGCTCGAGAACGGTACCTGCACCTTCACCAGCTTGCTCGGAAACGCCTGCGCTTGCGCGAGCAACGGCGCAAGCAGCGCGAGGAGCACGAGCCCATTCATCCTTAACCCTTCTGGACGAACTCGGTAGGCGTGTTGATCAGGCACTCGGCCTTGTGGGGCCGCACCACCATGAAATCAGAAAGCATCGTGCCGACGTCGGGCTTCCAGCGCGAGTCGTGCAGGTCGATGTTGTTGCCGAAGCACATGCCTTCCTCGAGCACGAACTCCATGATGCGGTGGCCGTTCAGCGTGTTGCTGCCGTAGCCCTCGGCGTACACCACCGTCGGAAACTCGGGCGACGCGGTACCCATCGCATGGAAGCCGAGCTCGACCCAATCGAGGCCCGCCTTGGCCGCGGGACGCCGGATGATCTCGAGCGCCTCGCGGATGGTCTTGCCGGCGACCAGCGCTTCCTTGCTCGCCTGCAGACACTCGACCGAGACGCTCCAGATGTTGAGCAGCTCCTTGGGCGCGCGCTTGCCCAAGTAGACCGAGAACTCCGTGTGGCAGCGATAGCCGCCGTATTTGGTGTGCCACTCGGTGGCGATGAGATCGCCCTCGGCGAGCGGCCGCATCGTCGGCGCGAGCGGCTGCTCGCAGCCGTGCAGCATGTGCCAGAGCTCGTCCTTCGGGTGCTCGACCGGCCCCGAGCCGAAGAGATTGAAGATGTTGGGCTCGCCGCCGCTGGCGATCTGCGTCTTGATCATCTCGGCGTAGACCGCCGCCTCGGGGATGCCCGGCCGCGCCGTCTCGATCATCGCGTCGACCACCTTGCGCGCGATCCTGCCGGCCTTGCGCAGCATCTCGATCTCTTCCTCGCTCTTCACGATGCGCATTTCCTCGAGGATCCAGCTCGCGTCGATGAACTGCGCCTCCGGCAGCAGCTTCTGGAGCGTGAGCACGTCCTGGTGCAGGATCGTCGGCGTGATCTGGATGGTCGACGAGAAGCCCACCAGCCCGAGCTTCGATTTATCCAATCCCCTTGCGCGCAGCTCATCGGCCAGCGCCGGCATGCCACCGCGCGTGCGGAAGTCCGTCATCCACGTATTCAGCGAGTGGTACATGTTCGTCGGGCGGTTCATGTGCGGCACGCCGGTCCACGCCACCGGGTCGCCGGCGAGCGGAAAGATCGCCTCGGCGCCCAGGTGCGTGTCGACCTGCAGCATGTAGCGCAGGTTCGCCATGCCCATGCCCCAGTAGATGTCGTTGCCGAGGAACACGAAGGCATCGAGCCCGGCGGTGAGCATTTTCTTGCGCGCCTTGTCCCAGCGCCGGTCGCGCTCTTTGAGCGACATCTGCGGTACGTGCTTCGCCGGCTCGCGCGTGGCGCGCGCGCCCTCGGGCAGTGCTCGAGCCGTCGGTTGGAACGGGGCCTTGGGCTTGCTCATGCGGCCCGCCCCACGCTGTCGAGATCGGATCCCGACACCTGCTTGTATTTTTCCAGCACCTTGAGCATCTCCTCTTTCGACATCACCTCGTCGATGTTCTTGAACGGCTTGCCGCCGGTGCGGCGCTCGACCTCGTCGATGATGACGTCGGGCGGGGCGTTGCGGCTTTGCAGGACGACCTTGTTGGCGAGCGGCACGCGCTCGGCTTCATAGGCTTTCAGCACCTCGCCGCCGGTCTTGAGATGCCGGGCGAAGGCCACCGCATCGAGGATCGCCTGGGCGCCGCCATTGCCGCCGCGCGGATACATCGGATGCGCGGCATCGCCGAGCAGGCTGACGCGTCCGAAGGTCCAGCGCGGGATCGGGTCGCGGTCGACCATCGGATAGGTGAGCAGGAACTGCGAGTCCAGCATCAGTTTGCCGACGTCGAGCCAGTCGAAATGCCAGTCGGCAAAGTGGCGGTGGAAGTCGGCGAGCCGCCCGGGCTTGTTCCAGTCGACCGGGCCCTGCTTCTCGGTGAACACCTCGACCGCCCAGTTGACGAGCTGCGTGCCCTTGCCGTCGATGTCGTTGCGGATCGGGTAGATCACCGCCTTGTTGGTGGTGAAGATGCCGCCGACGCGGCAGATGGTGCCGCCGGAGAGGAACGGCTTGTGATGCGTAACGCCGCGCCAGATGTTCACCTTCGAGAACACCGGCGGGCCTTCATCCGGATAGAACTGCTTACGCAGCACCGAGTTGATGCCGTCGGCGGCGATCGCGAGGTCGGCCTTGCGCGATGGCTGCCCGTCGAAATGCAGCGTGACACCGTCCTCCTCGACCCCGGTGCAGCGATGGCCGGTGACGACGCAGTCCGGCCCGAGCCGCTCCTTCACCGCCTCGTACAGCACCATCTGCAGGTCGCCGCGATGGATCGAGAAGTGCGGATAGGCGTACCCGGCGCGCAGGCCGCAGGGCTCGGTATGGATCAGCTGTCCGTGGTGCGTGAACCAGCCGAATTCCTTCGGCTCCACCGCGACGCGGCGCAGCGCATCCACCACGCCAAGGTCGGTGAGCTCGCGCCCGCAGTGCGGCAAGAGATTGATGCCGACGCCGAGCGGCTTGATCTCGCGCGCCGATTCGTAGACCCGTACGCGGCAGTCGACGCCCTGGTGGTGAATCGCGAGCGCCGCCGTCAGCCCGCCGACGCCGGCGCCGATAATGGCGACTTCCATCAGTCGAGCAGCTTGCGCTGCTTCATCCAGCCCGTGCACAGGTCGACTGCACGCTGCAAGAGCTCGGGCTGGCCGGCGTAGTAGTGCGTGGCGCCCTTGATCGCCTCGTAGGTCTTGTCCTTGTTGCGCGCCGCATCAAAGATCTTGCGCGTATGCGGCGCCGGCACCGCGTCGTCGGCGGTGTTCTCGATCGCCAGCAGCGGCACGGTGATCTGCGCAGCGCAGCGCTCGCCATGCGCGTTGGTGTCGTCGATCGACCATTGCGACAGCCAGGCGCGCAGCGTCGAGAAGCGCGCGATGCCGACCGGCCCGGTGTTGGCGGTCTCCGGCGGTCCGATGAACGACGCGCCCGGCTGTCGATCGTTGGGATCGATGCTCGGATCGAGAAAGCGCGGCTCGGCCATGGTGCGATAGGTGACGAAGCCGCGCTCGAGCTCGTTGCCGCCTTTCTTCTTCAGCATCGCTAGCGTCTCCTGCACCCAGGCAGTCCGGCGACGCACACGCGCCAGCTGGGCGTTTCTGAATGTTTTTAAAAACTGCTGCGAGTACGGCGGCCTATTCGGATTGCGCGGGTCGTAGAGGTCGAGCTCGGGATCGCGCTTGTCGGGATCGTTCTCGTCGAGCACCGAGGGATCGATCCACTCGGCGAGCAGCACTGCGCGCGAGATATGCGCCGCCTGGAAGATCATCGCGTCGCCCGGAATCAGCTTCGCCGCCTTGATGTCGGCGGGATCGCCGGCCGGCGTCGCGGTGATGGTCGGCTTCTCCGCCTGCGCCTGGTAGAGCAGCGACAGCGAGCCGCCGCCCGACCAGCCGCCGATCACGACCTTCTCGTAGCCCCACACTTCCTTGGCGTGGCGGATGTAGGCGCCGAGGTCGACGATCACCTTCTCCATGATGAGCGGCGTGTCGTTCTTGGCGTAGCGGCTGCCGGCGCACAGCACGTGCACGCCGTGCTCGGCCATCGCGCGCGGCATCGGCAGGAGCTGCAGCGTGGTCGCCGGGTGCATGTAGACGATGAGCGTCTTCGACGGCCGGCCCTTCGGCAGGAAGCGGATGCCCTCGAGGTGGATGATGCCGCCCTTGCCGGCGAAGCCGTACACCTCGCGGAACTGCGAGGTCTCGGGAAACTGCACGTGCACCCATTCGGGCTGGACTTCGAATTTCATTCGGCTTTCGCTCCAGATAGTTTTACCGACCGGCTCCAGGTCTCGGCTTCCCGCGCGACGAACTGCGCGCTGTCGTGCAGGCTCATCGGCGCCGCCTCGAATCCCATCTTCTCCAGCGCGCCCGCAACATCGCGATCGCCCAGCGCACGGGTGAAATCGGCATTGAGCTTCGCCACGATCTCCTTCGGCGTCGCGGCCGGCGCCAGCACCGCGTACCAGCCGCCGACCTCGAAGCCGGGCAGGCCGCTTTCCGAAAGCGTCGGCACATCGGGGCGCGCGGAGAGCCGCCGCGCCGAAGAAAAGCCGAGGAGCTTCAACTTGCCCGACTGCGCCATCGGCGCGAGCGGCGGATAGGCGTTGAACACGAGCTGCACGTCGCCCTGGACGAGGTCGGGTATCGCGAGCTGGATGCTCCGGTAAGGCACGTGCTGCATCTCGAGGCCCGCTGTGGCAGTGAAGAGCACTGCGGCCAGGTGTCCGGCAGTGCCCGCGCCCACCGAGGCATAGTTCATCTTGCCGGGCCGCGCGCGCGCAAGCGTGATCAGCTCGCCGACGTTCGCCACCGGCAGCGTGCCGCTGGCGAACAGCGCGAAGGGCGCGATCGCGATCGGCGAGACCATCACCAGGTCCTTCAGCGGGTCGAACGCCAGGTTGCGATAAAGGGCGGGATTGATCACCAGCGCCGGGCCGATCAATAGCAGCACGTGCCCGTCGGGCGGCGCCCTGACCACCACCTCCATCGCGATGTTGCCCCCGGCGCCGGGGCGATTCTCCAGCACGAACGGCTGTCCCATCGAAATCTTGTCCGTAACCATGCGCGTCATCCCATCGGCGACGCCGCCCGCGCCCAGCGCGATGATCATGCGCACCGGCTTCTGTGGATACTGCGCATGGGCGAGCGCCGTGGCCGCGCACAGCACGAGCGCGACTGCAAATCTCGTCATGCCAATCCGAAAAGGCGCGCGGCGTTACCGCCGAGGATCTTGGCCTTGTCCTCGGCCGGCAGCGGCAAGCCTTCGACCAGCGCGGTGTCGTCGCCGATCAGCGGATCGTCGGAGCCGAACAGCAGGCGATCGGCGCCGACGATGCTGTGCGCCATCATCAGCGCGGGCGCGTAGAACGATGCGGTGTCGTAGTACAGCCGCTTGGCGTATTCGCTCGGCGGCTTGCTGATGTGCTTGCGGCAATCCGGGAACAGGCGATAGCCGTTGTCCAGGCGCTGCAGCAGCATGAGCAGCGCGCCGCCGGTGTGCGCCATGATGTACGGGAAGTTCGGATAACGCTCGAAAATGCCGGAATAGATCAGGCGCGACGCGGCCATGGTGGTGTCGAAGATGAAACCGACGCGCAGCGGCAGCTCGAACTCCTCCTGCTTGAGGTTCGGCGGAAACATCGGGTGCTCGAACACCGGCAGGCGCAGCGCATCGAGCTTCGCCCACAGCGGCTCGAAGCGCGCATCGTTGACCGGCACGCCGGCGATGTTCGAGCCGATCATCACGCCGTGCAGCCCGAGCTCACCGATGATGCGATCGATTTCGGCCAGTGACGCGCCGACATCGGCGAGCGGCAGGCTGCCGAGACCGGCGAAGCGGTCCGGGTGCGCGCGCACGATGTCCGCAGTGGCGTCGTTCATCAGGCGCGCGAGCTCGATCTGGCGCGCGCCCTGCCAGTCATAGACGTTGGGCGACGAAAGCGACAGCACGCGCATGTCGATGCCCTGCTTGTCCATCACGCGCAGGCGGTGGTCGATGTCGAAGAACGCGTCGCGATACCACATGTAGGTATAGCCGTTCTTGCGCATCAGCGTCTGGCCCTGCGGCGTGGTGCTCTTTTCCAGCTCGAAGTCGCGCCACATCGCGTCGAAATAACGCTGGTCGAACAGATGCGAGTGGACGTCGATCTTCAATCGACCGGAAGTATATGGCATTCCATATAATGTGCGGATGGCAGTCGTCACCCACAACACGGTGCCCTTCCTCGTCACGCGGCTCGCCAACCTGATGAATGGCTGGCACGCGGACTTCCGCAAGCTCGGCTTGAGCGTGCTGAGCGTGCGCGTAATGGCGGTGTTGTCGCTGAACGGCGGCGCGAGCGTCGGCGAGCTCGCCGAGGCCACCTCGATCGACCCCTCGACGCTCTCGCATATCCTGCGGCGGCTCGAGCGCCAGAAGCTCGTGCACAAGACGCGCCAGGATCACGACAACCGCTCGGTGAAGGTGTCGACCACCGCCCGGGGAGGCCTGCTGGCGAAGCGATGCCATGCCACGGCGGTAAAGCACGACCGCATGCTGACGCGCGGACTGCCGGCCGGCGAAGTGCGCGCGCTGAAGAGCGCGCTGCACCAGCTCTACGCCAACGTCAAAAGCTAGGCGACCACGAAGTCGAAGGCGCCGACGCTGCGCGTCTTCATTTGCATCACCAGCTCCGGGCGGAAGAGGTCATCCGCCTCGTTGCGCTCCTGGTTCGGGAAATAGAGCTGCGTGGTCAATACGCGCCCGCCCGGCGGCTGCAGCTTGACGTGGATGTGCCGGGCGCGGCCAGGATATTCCGCCGGCACGATGGTCTCGAGGTGATAGCGCCCCTCCGCGTCGGTGAACTGGTGGCCGCGGTAGCGGAAGCCCTGGTTGTCGTATTCGCCCTTCTCGTCGGCGTGCCAGAAGTCGAGCAGTGCGTTCGCCATCGGCTTGCACTCGCGCGAAAGCACCTGGCCGGTGACCAGCAGCGTCGCCCTGCCGTCCACCAGTAGATTGCGCTGCGGCGAGCTCGGCTTGAAGAACGGGCCTTCGGTCTGGCGCGGCGTCACCGCCCCGCAGGTGAGCCGCCTGGTCTGCCCGAACGCGGCGGGCGCGATCGGCCAGAGGGCTGCGGCGGCGATGAGGCGACGGCGGGTGATCATGTCAGCTCCTATTACAATCCAAAGTCGCCATGAGCGAAATCCCTTTCACCGATCCGACCCCATACGTCGGCCTGCCGCCGAAGGCGAAATTCACCGAGCGCGACTGGTTCCAGGCGCTCGACCAGTTCGCGCGCGTGTTCGCCATCCGGCCCGGCGAGCGCGTGCTGATGCTCACCGATCCGCTGCTCGACGTGCGTGTGGTCGAAGCCGTGAGCGGCCTGGCGCGCGCCCGCGGCGCCACGCTTACGCAGTACATGGCGCCGCACACTTCGCTGCCGTCGGTGCCCGACGCAGTGAAGCCGATCATCGAGCAGGCCGACTTCATCGTCTCCACGTGGTTTTGCTCCATAGAAGATCCCTTCAACGTCGCGATGCGCAAGCGCGGCCAGCGCTGGGTGAAGATCACCTACTTCCGCGATCTCGACCTCCTGAAGACGCCGCAGGCGCGCTTTCCGATCGAGCTGGTCGGCGAGATCATCCGCGCCACCGAGAAGCGCTTTCCGAAGGGACGCGACTTCGACCTGCGCTTCAGCGACTCGCGCGGCTCGGACCTCGTCATCGGCTACACCAAGGCGATGCGCGAGGCGATGTTCGCCGGCAACCGCTGGCGCGGCCGCATGTTCGCCGACGAGCCAGGCTGCTACGTGCACTACCTGCCGACGCACGGGCCGAACTTCTGGGACAGCACGGCGAATGGGAATGACCCGCAGGCCACGGTGAAGATCGAGGGCGTGCTGTATCCGCAGTGGGCGATCGGCTTCCAGCAGCCGTTCGCCGAGCGCATCGCTTTTGTGTTTCATGACAAGCACGTCCGGGAAATCAAGGGCGAGTCCAGGGAGGCGGCGCTCCTGCGCGAAATGTGCCTCGGCTCGCGCCTCATCGAAGGCGGCGGCTGCGGCTTCAATCCCAAGGCGCCGCGCTATACGGTGTATCCGGCGGGATCGAATTCGCCCGGTGCGCTGCACTTCGGCGTCGACCTCGCCAAGCCCTCCGATTACATCCGGCGCGTGATGCCCAACTGGGAAGAGCCGCCGGTGCACCAGGACCTGATCGCGTTCGACATGACCGTCACCGCGGGTGGCGAGCCGATCATCGACAACGGCTTCCTGGTCGCACTGCGCGACCCTTCGGTGGTCGAGATGGCGAAGCGCTATGGCGATCCGGTGGAGCTCCTCGAAGCCGGTCCTTAGGCAGTCGTCCCCGCCTACGCGGGGACGACCATCCGAGTTTCCTTATTTGGGCGTGAAGCCCAGCTTCTGGATCACGGCGCCCCAGATCTCGCGTTCGCGCTTGATGAAGGCCGCGACTTCCGGGCGCGTCATCGGCCGCACGTAGTTGCCGGTCTCGGCGAGCTTCGCCGCGACGTCGGGCTTGGCCAGCACCAGGCGGAAGTCCTCCGAGAGCTTCGCCGCCAGCGGCTCGGGCGTTTTCCCGTGCGCCAGCACCACGTAGAAGCCGATCGCTGAGAACCCGGGAATGGTCTCGGCCACTGCCGGCACCTCGGGTAACGTGGGATCGCGTCGCGTAGAAGTCACCGCCAGCGGACGCAGCACGCCGCCCTTGATCGCGCCGCCGAGCGCGGCGACGCCTTCGATGACCAGATCGAGCCGGCCGCCCATCACGTCGGTCAGGGCGGGCGCCGAGCCCTTGTAGGGAATGAAGCGCATCTTGATGCCCGCCTGCTGCGAAAAATATTCGGTGGCGAGGTTCGGGAAGGTGCCGGGGGTGTTCGCGCCGTAGTTCACCTTGTCGGGATTGGCTTTGGCGTAGGCGATCAGCTCCGAAATATTCTTGTACGGCAGGTCGGGCCGCGCGCCGATCACCAGCGGGATCTCGGCG
>Ga0209647_1002536_pt1 | contig 14671 bp, 11 predicted proteins | sample GraSoi_2013_60cm_FD_185827 | JGI IMG/M metagenome (GOLD analysis project Ga0209647, IMG submission 185827) | Grasslands soil microbial communities from the Angelo Coastal Reserve, California, USA - Sample 9_17_2013_60cm (SPAdes) (version 2) | ecosystem: Environmental > Terrestrial > Soil >...
GCTCGAGCACGTTGTTCAAATATGGCACCGGCCGATGCCGACAATCCTCGGTCAGATCGCCTTCGCCTTTGAGTTGCGCAACGGCGGACGGATACGCGGCGTGGCCGTCGGTGTTGATCACCCGAGGCGCGGGATGGTTCGCTCCGCCCAGCGCTTTGGCGAGAAAGCGCTTAGCCGCGGCTGCGTCCTGCTTGGCCGAGAGAAGGAAATCGAGGGTGGCGCGGGTGGAATCCACCGCTCGATACAGGTAACGCCACTTGCCTTTCACCCGGACGTACGTCTCGTCCATGCGCCAGCTGTCATTGGTGGGCTTCAGATGGCGGCATAAGCACCGCTGCAATTCGGGCGCATACCGCTGAACCCATCGCCACACCGTGACGTGGTCGGCGTGCAAACCCCGCTCGGCGAGCAATTCTTCGACGTCGCGGTACGACAGGGAAAACCGCAAGTACCATCCCACCGCCAACAGGATGACCTCCGGCTCAAATTGCCGCCACTTGAATAAACCACGAACCGAAGATGCCAGGAGGAGCATCCTGCCAGCCTATCACCGGATGACTGCGAAGTTGCAACACTTCCCCTATTTGTTGCTCGGGGTAGCTGTCGGGGGCTGTGGGCTTATGCTGAAGGTCGACATGCAGACCTTACAAGTATCACCTTCACGGACTTTAACCGACGCGAAGTAGCCCCTGAGTTGGTGAGGGCCACAGTCCTGGCCTTGAAGAAAAATCGTACCACTCCATTCTCCGTTTTCCCAGACGGCATTGCCATCGGTACCTATAGGATGAGGAGAAGTTGGATCGTACTTGGTATCATGGCTGAAGTAACGCACTTCCTGGAAGCGGTCCGCATAATATTTTTCGATAGCCTGCCGGCCACGAATCGGTCCTGTGTTCGTCACATAAACCGCGTCCTCCGTGTAGAGCGCGGCCAGAGCGGCTGCATCGCCCTTAAGGAATGCCTTGTCAGACTTCTTACCGATCGCATGAAGCTGCTGAACAATTTGTGGATCGACGGCCGCGTCTTTTTCTTGGGCAAAGGTCGGCAAAGCAAAGCTGATTGCCAACCCTGCGAGGGTCAGTATTAAGTGTATTTTCATTGTTTCCTCCCAGTGTCTCGACATTGTTTATCGCCTAACGACCTGCTGCGGGATTTCTCAGAGTCGCAAGTAACATCCGTGTCGCCGGTGGCAGAAAGAGCGCCCTTGATCAAAGACCGCTGGGCGACAATTCGAATGGACGGCTCGCCCTATTCGACTGTGAACGAAAAAATGCGATGTGCTGCACATATGGTCTGGGCGACCTCCGCTAATGCTATCGAAAGCCCTTTACGTCCGCGAAGAGGCCGGCACCCAACGATACAATATAGGGACCGACACGCCTAAGCTCTGCGCCACCTCACGGGGTCGCGTCCCACTAGCCAGCAACTTTCTTGCGGCATCAACCTTACTTCAGCCTGGCGATCGGCTATTTGCGATTGCGAAAACGGTTCAGGGTCTCAAAATAATTCCGACGCGATCGGCGGCTCTTATGATATGGAGCTGCATCAAGTACGATGCACCGTCGGGATCCCTTTGTTCCAGCGCTTGCAAAACTCTTTCGTGCTCTTGAATCGGCTCCCAGAGCCGCTCGTGCCTCGAGAGGGGCAGTTTCTGCGATTCGAGAATCGCTTCCCGATTGAGATTATGAATTTCCATGAACAGCCGATTCCCGCTTAGGGTCACGATAATATCATGAAACTTGAAGTCCTCGTGTGCCGCGGCCAGAAGATCACCTTGGCGAATATTGTCCTTCATCGTGGCGAAGCTAAGCGTTAGATCGGCGATCGTTTTCGGAGTGATGCGCTCCGCCGCCGAGCGCGCTGCTCGCGGTTCGAGGATTAACCGAAGCTCGTAGACATCGTGTTCATTGAATCTGCTCGTGTAGTGCCAGCGAGTTAAGCGATTATCGGATTCGCCAGATTTTCCTCGGACTCGGGCGCGGCGACCTGGCTCTATCTCTACTAAGCCCAATGTCTCCAGGATAGAGAGGGCTTCTCGGATTGAGCTACGACTGACCCAAAACCGGGAAGCGAGCTCTCGCTCCGACGGCAGAAAGGTGCCGGGGTTGAGTTCTCCCTGGCCAATAATGTCTTGCAGCTGCCGAACAATCTTGTGGGGAACACGATTGGGACCATCCGTAGCCCGTGAGATTTCGGTCTCGGTTCTATCAGTAGCTTTGGCTCGCTTTTTCATCGTTGCATCCTGGTACGAGGTAGCAGGCACCTCGAACCGTGACGTCACAGTTCGTGCTTTGTTATTCGCGTTAAAACCAGTTGTTGTGATGAAGAGACGGGTCTGTTTGATCTTCTGATCAAATCGCTTGGCAGTGAAAAAAGATAGGAACTTAGTTTAGAAGTGAGATCGCCGGAATCACCGCTTGACAGTACTGACAACATTCCTAAAATCAATTACAAAGTGGTCTGACCAGACTGGCCGGACCAAATTCCCCTCCAGCGACTTGTTGCCTCATATAGAGCCTATGAATCATCCGTGACAACGAAGGGGAGTGAGGGCTTGAGCAGGTGAATTCCTACCAAAGTGAAGGGAACTCATCAGAACGAGTTAGCTCGATATCAGAATGAATGAGGATCAAAAGATCGTTGTTGTCGGTACGGGTGGCACAATTTCCTCGCGCTACGATCAGTCGCAGGACCGATTCGTTGCTTCTCAGGAGGTCGAAAAAATTGTGGCCCTACTCCCCGACCGAAAGGGTTTGCCCCGCTTAGAGTTTCAAAATTTCGCTAAAATCCCGAGCTTTGAGATGACCATCGAAGTTACTCACAAGCTCATTAAGCATTTGGCCGAGCTTCTGGCCCAGCCTGAGGTAGGTGGCGTTGTGGTGACCCAGGGGACCGATACCATGGAGGAGACGAGCTTTTTGGCTGACCTTTTGTTGCCGGTCGGAAAGCCCGTTGTGTTTACCGGCGCCCAATTGCCGAACGACCATCCGCAGAGTGATGGTCCCAGAAACATTCAGGATTCTATCCGAGCGGCAGCCTCGCCTAATGCAAGCGGGCTTGGAGTTATGGTCTGTTTCAATGGGCAACTGCATGCGGCTCGAGATGTGACGAAAGTGCACACGAGCGCAGTGCAAACCTTCCAATCCTACGACCATGGTGCCTTGGGTTGCGTTGACGAACGGCAGGTAGTGATCTTCCGCCGGCCAGAAATCCGGCTTTCTCTTTCCGCAGACGAGCTGGATCGAAGAGTCGACCTCATTGAAGTGGGCCTGGGCATTGATGCCCGATCGATCGACGCCGCACTGGCGTCCGGCGTGGACGGGATTGTCGTCGAGGCGTTCGGTCGAGGAAACGCGACCACCGACTTCGGCCGCGGAGTGGCTCGCGCTTGCGCTAAGGGCGTGCCGGTCGTGGTTACCTCACGTTGTCCCAGCGGGCGCGTTAAACCGATTTACGGTAGCGGAGGAGGTGGGGGTCGCGATTTGGAAGATGCAGGCGCACTCTTTGCCGGCGATCTCAAAGGTCCCAAGGCCCGAATCTTGTTGATCGTTGCCCTGAGTGATCCAAACGCGCGTCCGCGGCTACGTGAACTGTTTCAGATGATTGCACCCTAGAGAAAGTGAATTTCGTGGAATGACAGCAATACAATTTTGCCGCTCGCGATTTGGCTTTGCCGTTACGGCAATGATTCCAGACCGGAGCGAATTGATTGCCTTCGGTTCTCTGGAACTGACGGCCATTCGACATAAAGAAACGCCGGCGCAGGCCGGCTTTAACCAAAGATAAATCGGTTATGCCAAAAGAAATACTGTGTGCCTTCGGAGTGGATGTCGATGCTGTAGCGGGGTGGCTTGGCTCGTACGGTGGAGAAGATTCTCCAGATGATATCTCACGCGGGTTATTCGCTGGTGAAGTAGGTTCTCCGCGATTGGTTGGTCTTTTCAAAAAATATAACCTTCGGACGACCTGGTTTATCCCGGGCCATTCGGCCGAAACCTTTCCAGACCAAATGAAGGCGGTGGCCGACGCCGGGCATGAGATAGGAGTTCACGGCTACAGTCACGAAAACCCGATTGCGATGACTCGTGAACAGGAGGAGGCAATCCTCGATAAATGCCTCGACGTGTTGACCAAGCTCTCTGGAAAACGGCCGACTGGCTACGTTGCTCCCTGGTGGGAATTCAGTCCTGTCACTAACGAGCTACTCTTAGAGAGAGGCATCAAATATGATCACAGTCTAATGCACAACGATTTCCGGCCCTACTACGTAAGGGTTGGCGATACGTGGACGAAAATCGACTACAGCAAACATCCGGATGCGTGGATGAAACCGCTGGTGAGAGGTAAGGAAACCGATCTTATCGAGATTCCGGCGAGCTGGTATCTGGATGATCTGCCACCGATGATGTTCATTAAGAAGGCCCCAAATAGTCACGGGTTTGTCAGTCCACGACACCTGGAGGAATCCTGGCGTGATCAGTTCGACTGGGTCTATCGAGAAAACGACTACGCAGTCTTCACGATGACTATCCACCCCGATGTGTCAGGTCGGCCACAGGTGCTCCTGATGCTTGAGAGACTCATAGAACACATCAAAGAGCATGATGGGACGAAATTCCTGACATTTGACGAACTCGCTGACGATTTTAAGCGCCGCTTCCCCCGCAAAAAATGACCTGAGTCGAAGGCATTCCTATGGAAAGCAATAAGATTCCCCTCTCGAGACGGATTGAACCGAGAGATGTCAAATATGCTACGGTAATCGCGTTCCTGGCATGGGTATTCGCGGTATATGATTTCATCCTTTTTGGAACGCTTTTGCCGGCGATTGGGAAATTCTATAATTGGAATAGTGCGGAACAGGCCGCGCTTGCTACTTGGGTTGCGGTCGGGACCGCGATTGTTGCCGTACTAGTTGGGCCGGTTGTTGATAAATTGGGCCGTCGTGCAGGCATCATCTTTACCGTTTCCGGCGCTGCCATCTGTTCATTCCTGACTTCTATTGGCGGATCTCTTGGGAAGGGCGTTCTCACGTTGATCCGATCGCTTGCTGGGACCGGTTACGCGGAACAAACCGTCAACGCGACTTATCTAACCGAATTGTACGCCGCTGCCGGCGATCCCGTGCTGGATCGCCGAAAGGGCTTCATCTACAGCTTAGTCCAGGGAGGATGGCCGATCGGCGCCCTAATCGCGGCCGGACTAACCGCCGTGCTGCTACCTCTCATTGGGTGGCAAGGCTGTTTTGTATTCGCGGCAATTCCCTCGTTAATCATCGCTTTCCTTGCACGCAAACTCAAAGAAACACCTCAGTTTGAAGCAAGTCGAGAAATAGCGCGGTTGCGAAAGGCCGGAAAAGAAGCTGAGGCGCGCAGTCTGGCTCAAAAGCTGAATATAAGTTACGAAGAGCATCAAGCAGCCGGGTTCGGCGCGGTATTTCAAGGCGAAGCGCTTCGGGCTACCCTCGCAATAGGCGGAGCATTCTTGCTTAACTGGTTCGCGATCCAGGTCTTTGCGGTTCTCGGAACGACCGTTATCACCAGCGTTCACAACGTCACATTCCAGAATTCGCTAATCGTATTGTTGCTGTCGAACGTGATCGGCTATTGCGGGTATCTAGTACACGGATTTGTGGGGGATAAAATCGGGAGGCGTAACGCGATCGCAATTGGCTGGATGATAAGCGGCTTCGTATTTGCCGGAATGCTGTACGGTCCGAGTAATTTTGGAGTTGTGGTCCTTCTTTACAGTATCGGCCTCTTCTTTCTTATTGGGCCTTACGCGGCTCTGTTGTTCTTTATCGGGGAAAGTTATCCTACCGTGATCCGGGCGACCGGCGGATCTTTGATTAATGCGACCGGGCCAATCGGGGCGATTCTAGCCGGTCTTGGCGCGACAGCGCTCCTGAGTAGCGGCAGCAATTGGCAAACTGCTGGATTCTTCTTCGGCGCGTTACCCTGTTTCGTCTCAGGGCTCCTGGTGCTGTGCGCCCGACAAGTTAAGCCAAATGTCTAACTGAGGAGGGAACGATGTGTGCGCTCTGCGGACTACTCGGGACGGAACGTGATTGGTCAAGCTCGATGGCCAGTAGTCTCCCGATAAGGCAACAGCGTTTCTTAAGAATCGCCCAAGCCAATCGGATCCTAGGCTTCTTCCGCTTAAAGTTGGAGGACTTTCAGGGAGTTTCTTACGTTTTGAGCAGTCCGACCGGCCGGCGCGAAATCGTTTCGGATTTTGGGCAACTCTGGCCGGTAGCTGAAACTTTGGTCGGCCGTCCGATTGACCCTTTAGACCCGGCTCTCCTGACTTGGCTAAGTTCAATTCCTCAATGACGCCAACACCTTCCGATCTTATTCCACTCATTGTGATTACCGGATTCCTGGGGAGCGGTAAGACGACGTTGTTGCGAAGATTACTGACCTCCGATCTCGGTGGCGAAACGGCGGTATTGATTAATGAATTGGGGGAAATTGGAATAGATCATCTACTGGTCGGCGAAATCGCTCCGGACACAGTGCTTCTAAAAAGTGGCTGCGTTTGCTGCTCGATTCGAGGTGATCTCAAAGATGCGCTGGTTCAACTTTTTTCGAGAAGGCAAAAGGAAGAAATCCCGAGATTTCGGCGTATTATTTTGGAGACTACCGGTCTGGCAGATCCAGCGCCGATCTTCGCAACGGTGCTAGCAGATCCGATGTTGCGACATCACTTCGGATTAGGGGTGATAATTGCGGTAGTAGATGCATTCAATGCAGGCCTGCATGAGCAGTTGCATCCAGAATGGATGGCCCAAGTGACTGCTGCGGATCGATTGATTTTAACCAAGACCGACCTCGTCCCGGAAAAGAATCACAAGGCGCTGCAAAAGCATCTCCGAAAGATCAATCCGACTGCGGTGATCGTGGCCAATGTAGAAGTGAAGGAGCAGGATCCTTTACTCCTTAGTGCCGGACTGCATGAAGATAGCCCGGAAAGCGAAGCCGAACGATGGATCCGAAATTTCACGCACCCAATTCGGCGAGAAGATGAGGGTGCGGAAGCCCACACGGGGCACGCGGATTCCGAACATCCCGGTGTCAACTCGTTCTGCCTGGTTTTTGATCACCAGATTGATTGGACCGCATTCGGACTTTGGCTATCGATGTTGCTGAATCGGCATGGTCGCAGCATTCTCCGGGTGAAAGGAATTCTGAACCTCAGCGGAAGTGCTTATCCGGTAGCGATTCATGGCGTACAACATTTGGTGCATCCCCCAGTGCACCTTCCCGTGTGGCCAGACTCAGATCGTCGTTCGAGAATCGTTTTCATCGTTCGCGGCATTGAACGGGATGCCGTCGAAAGATCACTCAACGCTTTCTGCAGATATTTGGGTTGAAGCTCGTTTTGAGTTCGCGAATACCATGGATTCTTCTGCTCCAATCCTCCAAGCAACTAATCTACAGAAGCGTTACGGAGCAACGACCGCGCTGGACGAAGTTTCGTTTTCTCTGTGCCCGGGCGAGGTCTGCGGATTATTGGGGGAAAATGGTGCTGGTAAGTCCACACTAGTCAAAATCCTGAGCGGCATCGTCATTCCGGATGCCGGTGAAATCATTCTCGACCGACAAACGTATCGCCCGCGCGATATTCTAGACGCCAAAGCCGCCGGCTTGTCGACTGCATTTCAGGAGTTAAGTCTCATCCCTACCTTGTCCGTGGCAGTGAATCTTTTTCTGCCAAAACCGAAGGTAAACGCGCTTCGGTTGGTCTCAATGCGGAGCTTGGAAGAGGAAGCGAGCGCGATCTTGAATCAGTACGGGATTACCGGTGTGTCACCATCCGCATTGATCGGCGATCTACCGTTAGCAGCGCGACAGCGCATCGAGATAGTCCGGGCAATGCTGCGAAAGCCACGGGTTCTACTCCTGGATGAACCGACCGCCGCTCTATCCGAGCGTGAATGGCTCTTCGGCTTAATTGATGTGCTGATCGCTCGGGGGACCTCAATTCTTTACGTCACTCATCGGCTAGACGAGGTACGACGTCTTTGTAAGCGATGCGTTATCCTGCGCAACGGAAAAAAGGTATTAGACGCGTCTACCGTCGGAATGACGGACGAGGACGTATTTAGCAAAATGGCGGGGCGATCGGTGGTGGAGAGTTACCCCGTCCGTGAATCGAGTGTTAACGATTCCGCGCCTCCCGTTTTGGATGTTCGCCACCTTTCTGCGGCCCGCGTTAATGAAATCTCGTTTGCGGTCCGGCGAGGCGAGGTCTTGGGCGTGGCAGCTCTGGAAGGTCAAGGACAATCGGCCTTGTTCAAAGCCCTGGTGGGGCTCGCTCCATTGAAGCAAGGCCACCTGGCGGTCGATGGTAAACGAGTGGTGATTCGGTCACCGCGCGCGGCTCGCGCTGCCGGCCTCGTTCTAGTGCCCGAAGAACGCAAGAGTGAAGGAATATTTAATGATCTGAGTACGGCCGCTAACATATCCATTCCGATCATTAACCGGGCGGCATCATTTGATTTTATTCGAGGAAAGAGAGAGCGACGACTGGTGGAGCGCGGAGCGGCTCTGGTTGATCTGCACAGTCGCTATCTACCGCCGAATATTGATGCCCTTTCCGGAGGTAACCAGCAAAAGGCGATTCTGGCACGCTCTTTACTGACCGAACCGAAATGTTTGCTTCTGTTTGATCCAACCCGCGGCGTGGACGTCGGCACAAAACACAATATCTATCGAGTGATTCGTTCGTTCGTCCGAGAAGGCGGTGCGGCCCTCTTTTACTCGACCGAGTTAGACGAACTGGTCCATCTCTGCGACCGCTGCATCGTGATCTATCGGGGCACCATCGTGGCGGAGGTCAGTGAGAAGGAATTATCACCGCAAGTATTATTGTCCTTGGCTGCCGGACACGTGAGTGATGCTAGCCAGTCACTGATACCGGGTAACTCTACCAATGGTACGTCGATATGAGTCAAGGGACACGTGAGAAAGGAAGACCGATCCCCAGTAGCGCATTTGCGGCGCTTCTGTACGTGATCATGTTCGTAATATATCTACTGAACTCACCTTCCGCGATCACATTGGCCGGAATTACCGACCTACTGAATAACACGATTGTGCTTGCGCTGGCATCGGCCGGCCTCACCCTGGTCATACTGACCGCCGAACTAGATCTTTCATCGGTGGGAGTGATCGCGGTTACCAATGTAATCGTGGCGACGGTGAGCACTAAATTCCCCGGGGGAGCGTTCATCAGTTTGGTTCTGGTTTGTCTGGTGGGATTGCTAGTTGGGCTAATCAATGGCTGGTTGGTTACTTTCCTCGGGTTGCAATCGTTAGCTTGTACCCTTGGCACGATGATCGTGTGCCAAGGAATTGCGTTGCTGATTTTGGAGGCGCCAGGTGGTGAAGTGGCCGCGTTTATCATGAACCGCCTGACGGACACGCTTTTCGGTTTTATGCCCGTTGCCGGATTGATCTTACTACTCGTCATTACCGGATGGCTGTTGTTTCGCCGCACGCGGCTTGGTATCGCGATCTACGCAGTGGGCACGGATGCCGTGGCGGCTCGCCTGACCGGCCTTAATGTCAAGCGTACGAAATGGATTGTCTTTAGCTTGGCCGGCATGGCCTATGGACTTGCCGGCTACATGCTAGGCGCGCAAACGGGAACCGGGGATCCGCGGATTAGTAATTCCTTCTTGCTCTACGTATTTGCAGCCGTGGCCATCGGCGGAACCTCTCTCGGTGGCGGTCGCGGAGGCGTGATCGGAAGCGTGGTAGGTGCCGGGATATTAACGGTCATGCAAAAACTATTATTCGCCGTGGGCGTAGCCGAGTTTTACACGAATATCTTCAACGGTGTGATCATGGTTGTGGCTATTCTGTTCGGGAATTTGTCGGCAATTCTGAGCTTACGCCAGAGAGTGATAACACCCCGGTACCGGGATAGGCAATTCGTACCGCACTAGGAACTGGTGATGAACGATACCGGAACACGCTCACTCGTTTCTTTTGCGACGTTGAAGCCCGAGACGTTAACGGCGTTGCTGGTGTTATTGGCCGCTACGCTCATGATGCTCGTAATGAAAGTATTGAATCCTGCTTTCGGCTCGGTCCAGCAAATAGCGGCGATTCTCACCACTTCAATTTTCCTAGTGGTGGCATCATATGGCCAAGGATTGGTAATTCTTCTTGGGGGTATCGACCTCTCCATCGGCGTAGTCATGAGCATTGCTGGCATGATGATCGCTGGATTAACCAACGGATCGAACGAGGCGCTAACATGGGCGCTTCCAGTTACATTGGCTAGCTGCGTTGCGATTGGGCTCCTGAACGGCTTGGGAGTTGCTTTTCTGAAGATTCCTCCCTTCATAATGACTTTGGCGGTCGGGACCGCCTTTTTTGGAGTGGCGCTCGGAGTCACTGCTGGTAGCTCACAAAGAACGGTCGCTCCGGCGTTGCAGGTTTTGATGAGTGCCCGAATCGGCGGGATTCCCATACCGACCGTGTTGATCGGATGTTTTCTGGTCGCTGGTTCGCTATTGCAAAGCCACACTACGGAGGGGCGAAAGCTCTATGCCATCGGGAGCAGCATGGCGGCGGCGCGGGTAGTTGGACTACCGATTGAGGCGCTGACGATCGCTGCGTACGGAGTCAGTGGCCTGTGTGCCGGTATCTCGGGGCTGCTTCTGGCCGGTTATTCATCAAGCGCCACACTCGATATGGGCGATCCGTTCCTCATGCCGACAATTGCCGCGGTCGTAATCGGTGGTGCATGTGTTACCGGCGGGAGAGGGCTCTACTTTGGTACGTTCGCCGGCGCAATTTTCCTAAGTGCACTATCGACCATTATCACAGTCTTGAGCCTTTCGCAGGGATGGCGAAACATCATTCAGGGAGGAATCATTATCATCGCACTAATAGTACAAAGTAAACAATGGTATCTACTAAGTATAGTAAATCGCCGACTACCTGGAAAGCGATCCCTGTACGGCGTTCTGCCTCAAAATTCGGAATCATGACTATGGCAAGGTTTCAATGGTTGGTGACCGTCGCGGCGGTCTGTACGCTAATTGCGCCGGAGAGTCGGCTGTATGCACAAAGTGAGCAGAAATATAAAGTATTTCTGGACATGAGTTATAGTGGTAACACCTGGCAGGCCGCTGCGGCCAATGGAATCAAGGCGTTGGCTGCGACTCCGCCGTACGACAAAATGATTGAGTTTAAGACCATCATCTCAGGTACGGATGTCCAGAGACAAATATCAGATATCCAAAGCATGATCGCGGCGGGCGCCAAAGCGATTATCCTTTATCCGCTATCGCCAACCGCGCTGAACCGGGTGATTCAACAGGCCTGTAACAAAGGCATAGTTGTCTTTACCTATGATTCCACCGTGACGGAGCCGTTGGCCTACAATGTGAGTAATATAACGGCACGCTACGGTTCAAACACCGCCCAGTGGATGGTTAACAAGCTAGGAGGAAAGGGGGAAATTATTTTCAACCATGGGGTGGCGGGAACGGCGGTTACAAAAACGTATGATGAGCAGGCTTATTATATCTTCAAGAAGTATCCCGCCATTAAAATTGTCGGAGATTTCTACGGCAACTGGAACGATGCGACTTCGCAGGAGGAGGTCTCGAAAATCCTGGCTGCGCACCCGAACGTCGACGGTATTTGGACTGTGGATGGAACGTATGGGTCCTTGCAAGCGGTGATAAAGAATCGGCCTAACCGACTAGTGGTAATTGCCGGACAATCGAATAATGGTTATCGATCAATGATGGCTGATCCTGCGATGCAGGCGAAAGGGCTTCAGGGAATATCTTCCAGCGCTGGCCCTGCGGTTGGAGGATACGCCTTCAAAGTGATGATGGAAGTCCTGCTCGGTAAAAAGAAACTTACCAATCACAACGTCGAGTATCCGCTTCCATGGGTAGAGGCAAAAGATGTGAAAGTGTGTTCAGGTGATCGGTTCGAAAACGGTTGCAATGTATTTCCGGAGGGCAAGGTGCCGCCGCTATTCCTTGACACTGCATTGGACCCAAAATTTCTTCCAGAGTTAAGTCTGGATGCAGTTCAGACGGGTAATGCGACACCGGGTGCGACGATTCAGCCGCTGCCCGAGCCGAAGTTCGCGGAAAACCTTCCTGGAATCAATTGTCAGGAATGTAAAGCACCAGCGGATGCACTTGAACCTAATCTGGTAAGCCCGATTCCGGTGCCGAAGTGATTGGCGCGAAATCCCTAATCGGAGGCAAAAGAATTCGCGGGGGATGGCGAGAACAATTCGGTACGGCGTTCGATGGCTGGGAGGTCGTTTTTCAGGCTTGGTTCTGGCCATGCACTGAGGCCAGGGTCACGGATTGGACAAACCGATCATGGTAATAACAGCAGTTCGCGAGAAAACAGTGCCGATCGCCTCGCCGATAGCAAACGCTTACATTGACTTTTCCCAGATGACCTGTTCGGTGGTGGCAGTCGTCACTGATGTCGTTCGGCAGGGTAAACGGGTAGTCGGCTATGGCTTCAACTCCAACGGCCGCTACGGTCAAGGATCCCTAATCAGGGAACGCTTCGCACCGCGTCTCTTGCGCGCTGATCCGAAGACCCTGATTGATGAGGAGAATGGGAACCTGGATCCAGGACGAATTTGGGCTTGTCTGATGAGCAACGAAAAACCGGGTGGGCACGGAGAGCGTTCGGTGGCGGTAGGCACCATTGACATGGCAATCTGGGATGCGGTCGCTAAGATTGCCGAGCGGCCGCTGTTCCGATTGCTGGCAGAGCGCTACGGCACCGGAACAGCAAATCCCAAAGTATTCGTATACGCCGCCGGAGGATATTATTACCCGGGTAAGGATTTAAACGCCCTGAAACGAGAAATGCGGAGCTATCTCGACCGAGGTTATACGGTCGTGAAAATGAAAATCGGTGGAGCACCGCTCGACCAAGATCTGCGCCGGATTGAATCTGTTTTATCGGAGCTAGTATCAGGTCAGCAACTTGCCGTCGATGCCAACGGACGCTTTGATCAGGCAACCGCCATTGCCTATGCCAAGGCGTTATCTGATTACCCCCTTTTTTGGTATGAGGAACCGGGCGATCCGCTCGATTACGATTTGCAGGCGGAACTAGCGAACCACTACGAAAGCAGTTTGGCCACGGGCGAGAATCTCTTCTCGACGCAGGACGCCCGGAACTTGATCCGTTACGGCGGAATGCGACCCGATCGCGACTACCTCCAATTTGATTGTGCTCTGAGCTACGGACTTGTTGAGTACCTGCGTACACTGCAAATGCTCAACGACTATGGGTGGTCTTGGCGACGCTGCATTCCACATGGCGGCCATCAAATGTCGCTGAATATTGCTGCTGGCCTTGGTCTGGGTGGGAATGAGTCTTATCCTGATCTATTTCAGCCCTATGGCGGTTTTCCGGATGACCTAACCGTCGAGAACGGACACGTCACAATGCCCGACTTACCAGGAGTAGGTTTTGAGGGCAAATCCGACCTTTATCGAGAGCTAAAAGAGCTAGGCGATTAGGATACCGTCGTTCCGGGAGGTTAACGTCGTCGGCGTCTTTGACGGGCCCTTCCCACGGGAGCACACATTGGGGTTCTATCTGGCCGGAATGGTGGGACATGTGTCGTTTTCAATTAATTCTTAGACTGGGTGGCACTCGTCTCTCCTAGGAGTCTACGACTTAATTGAAAAACTAATTTTCAGTTAAATCGTGGACTTTTCAGTTAATTCGTAGACCATTTGCCGCCCCAATTTGGTCGCAGATTTAAATAAAAAATCCCCGTTCCCAACGCCGCGCTGCCCAGGCCGAGGGGGGAAGGGGATTGCCGACCGAACGCTCTCATCAGGCCGCTGGCCCGACGAATTCCCGGTTTTCAGACTGTGTGTAGCCCTTTGCAGAGGAGAGTGCAAACGGTCTACGATTTCCCTGAAAAAAAGCCGGGTTAGTCTACGATTTACGTGAAACAATCTGACCCGGAAATGACTTGGTCTACGATTTAACTGAAATCGACAGCTGCGGCTGCAACGTTTCAGATGATCAAAAAACGCAGATTTCAAGCTGGATCAGCTGGGCGAGGAGTTACGCAGATTCCTTGTACCCTACTAATCGGACATTAAAACATTTAGAATGGGAGAAGCACCCTGAATAACCTCTGGCCTTGAAGTGGCTCCTCCATAAGGAAGCCCATGTTTCGGAGCCAACTTCCTCTAGAGAGTCGATTGATAAATTGCTGCCGGCGGCCTCGGCCAAAGGGTGGCGTCTGGCTAACCCCACCTAGTCGCCGCGGGGATTTGCGTGTACGATAAGGCGACATGGACCTCTTTCGCGTTGCAGTGATGCAGGCCGGCTCGGTGCGGAGAGCATTTCAAACCGGGGGCTAGGAAGAGCCGAGGCGTTGTCCATCTGATAGGCTGGCCCCGTAATGGAACACGATTCTCAGCCCGAAGCTTACTGTGTCCACGTCTGGATTCGGGGGATCCACCCGATGCTCTGGCGGCGCTTTCTCGTACGATCCGACAGCACCCTGGCCGATCTTCACGTCCTCTTGCAGATCGGCTTCGACTGGACGGACTTCCATCTCCATCGCTTTCGCATTCGCAAAAAGGACTACGCTGTGCCATGCCTTAGCGGACTCGGCTGCCACGATGCACGGGAAA
>Ga0209647_1002537_pt1 | contig 14669 bp, 14 predicted proteins | sample GraSoi_2013_60cm_FD_185827 | JGI IMG/M metagenome (GOLD analysis project Ga0209647, IMG submission 185827) | Grasslands soil microbial communities from the Angelo Coastal Reserve, California, USA - Sample 9_17_2013_60cm (SPAdes) (version 2) | ecosystem: Environmental > Terrestrial > Soil >...
CCCCGGTCCACGCCGATGATCTTTCCGGCCTCCCGCCGGCGCACATCATGACCGCCGAATACGACCCGCTCCGCGAGGAAGGCGAGCGGTACGCTCGCCGCCTTGCCGAAGCGGGCGTCCCGGCCACCGTGACCCGCTATGCCGCGGCGATCCATGGCACCAGTTTCCTGACCCGGGTGTGGCATCCCGCTCAGGAATGGCAGCATGACGCGGCTGTCAGGATCAGGCAGGCACACGAGGGCGCCCCCGCGGCAGGCAAGCTGTTGTGGTGAACAACGTGACCATCGATGACGTGGCCGCCCGTGCGGGCGTCAGCGCCGCGACCGTGTCCCAGGCCCTGAACCGGCCCGCCCGGGTCAGCGCGAGCACCCGCCGCCGGGTCCTGGAGGCCATCAGCCAGCTCGGATACATTCCAGAACGCGAGTCAGCCGGGCGGGTGCGCCAGAAGCGCCCCGAGTCTGCGCCGGTCACGATCTATGAGGTCGCCGAGCGGGCCGGGGTGTCCATCGCGACGGTGTCGCATGCGCTCAACCGGCCGGGCCGGGTCGGCGCCACCACGCGCGAGCGGGTGCTCGACGTCATAGACGAAATGGGCTTCACGCCCAAGCCCGCCGCGGTCACGCTGGCTCGCAAGGGCGTCGGACGGATCGGGGTCGTGGCCCCGTTTACGTCCTACGCCTCCTACATGATGCGGCTCATGGGCGTGCTCGAAGCCTGCGCTGCCCGCAACGTTGACGTTGTCGTCTTCGACGTGCCGTCGGTGGCCGCTGCCATGTCGCCGCTGCTGCGGACCCTGCCGGTGACAGGCCGGCTCGACGGGTTGCTGATCATGGGTGTCCCGCTCGAGGACGCGATGGCGCGCCGGCTGTCCCGGCGCAAACTGGCCACTGTGCTGGTCGACAGCCTCCACAAGGGCCTGGGCTGGGTGAACGTCGATGACGAGGCCGGCGGTTATCAGGTCGGCACGCATCTCATCGAACGCGGCCACCGCAGCTTCACCTACGTCAGTGAAGGACAGCGCTCCGCCGAGTACACATCTCCGGCGCAACTGCGCATGCACGGCATCCTCCGGGCCTTCGGTGAGGCCGACCTGAGCGAAGACGCGCTGCGGCACTGGATCGTCCCGGCCAATGACATGCCCGGCGGCCGCGAAGCGGCAGCGGCCATCCTGCGGCTGGCCGACGTCCCCGCCGCGGTCATCGCACACCATGACGGCCTGGCCGCCGGGCTGCTCGCCGGGTTCCGCGCCGCCGGATGCCGCGTGCCTGAGGACATCGCGGTCGTCGGCTACGACGGCTCCGACCTGGCCCAGGCTCTGGAGCTGACCACCGTTGACCAGCCATTCGAGGAAACAGGCCGCATCGCAGCCACGCTGCTCCTCGGCCAGCTCGACGGAACCGGCCGGCCAAACCAGCAAGTCAAGCTCACTCCCACGCTCATTGTCCGCGCCACGAGCTGAAACCGCCTGTCGCTAACGCGTGGACTGCCGGTCGTCACCGTGCCTGACGCTGCAGTCGCCGTTGCACGGCCATCGATGAGACGACACCGTCCGGTGCGCGCGAAGATCCAGGTGGAGCTGCCGCCCGGCTGGCCGGGCTGCTGGGTGTCGCTGTGCATCCTTCCACCATCCTGCGCCTGGTCGCAGCCCTCCCCGAGCCGCAGATCAGCGCCGCCCCCGAGGGCTCGGGGTCGATGACTTCGCGCTGCGGAAGCAAGGGGCAGGTGTACGGGACCGTGCTGGTGGACATGGACACCGGGGACGCGGTGGACCTGCTGCCGGACCGGGAGGCGGCAACCTTAGAGGCGCGGGCATCCCGGCGCACGTGCAAGCGCTCGCGGACACCCAGCAAGGCGCGGCGTTCATCGCGCTCTGCGCGGACTTCGGCCGCGACCGCACGCGGTGCTCGACTACATCGACAACCTGGACCGGGCGGACCTTGCGGCTCTGACGGTCACGCTAGGCAGGTGGCTCAGCCAGCTCATCCACGAGAAGGCGGACTCGGTCACGACCGAGGAACAGGCCTCGCAGCGGGTGATCGCCGAGGCGAGGACTTTCGCGTCGGAGTACGCTCTCCGGCTGCACGCGGCACAGGCGGAGGAGGAGCGCTGCTGCCAGGCGAAATCCTCCACGGCGAGTTCCTCCAGCGGGACGCCACGGATAAAGTGATCAAGCCCCCAGCGAGCCGCGGCATGACCGATGACCAAAAGGCGCTTGCCGTTCCACCGAAGCTGCAGCACCGACTGCGCCCGCCGCTGCCACAACGACGCCCGCGTCCTTGCCCCCGCCACCTGCTGTGCTTGAGGTTCACCGGATCAGTCTCGGAAGGCAGGATCGCGTGCCGCTTACAGGGCTGGCCGGTGATGATCCGGTGGGGACTGTCGTGCAGGCCTACCGGCTGTTTGCCCGGCGGGAGGCGCGGGGCCGGTCGGCGGCGTATGAGTCGCTGGCCGAGTCGGTCGCCGACGATGCTGCTGTCGTGGATTTCATCGCGTCGCTGCCGCCGGATAAACGTCAGCCCCAGCTGGTGTTCGCGGCCGCGCGCTACCTGCTCGCCGCCCCGCCCGGCATCGGGCAGCTCCGTGACCTGGCCCGCCGGTCACCGGCGGAACTGACACGAGTGATCCTGGCCCGGCGTACGCAGACCAACGAGCCGGCCCGCTGCGCCATCTTGCTGCCGGCCCTGGCCCGGCTGCCGCAGCCGCTGGCGCTGATCGAAGCCGGCGCCAGCGCCGGGCTCACCTTGCTGTTCGACCGCTACTCCTACGACTACGCCGGCCACCACCTGGCCGGCAGCGACCCGGACGCCCCCACCCTGCAGTGCCAGCCCCGAGGGCCGGTACCGCTCCCGCCGCGGATCCCCGCGATCGCCTGGCGGGCCGGGCTCGACCTCAGCCCGCTGGATGTCACCAGCGACGACGACGTCCGCTGGCTATCGTGCCTGGTCTGGCCCGGTGAGGGCGACCGCCAGCAGAGGCTCGCGGCCGCGATCACATCAGCCCGCCGCGACCCCCCGGCCGTGTACCGCGGTGACCTGCTCACCGACCTGCCCGCGCTGGCCGCCCAGGCACCAGCAGGCGCCACCTTGGTCATCTATCACTCCTCCGTCCTCTACCAGGTCGCCCCGGACAAGCGAGAGCAGTTCGCCGCCACGGCCCGCAGCCTGGGCGCCACCTGGCTCTCCAGCGAAGCACCGGGTGTCTTGCCCGGAACCAGCCGCGCCAGCCCCGACGAACTTCTCTGCGTGCTGGCCCGCGATGGCGACGCCATCGCGTCCGGCGACAGTCACGGGACATGGCTGCAGTGGCTGCGCTGATCGCATGACCGGACACCTCGGGGTACATAAGCGCGTAACTGGTCAGGTGCCGACGCTCCTGTGAATTTGAATGGTGCGTGCCGCAGTCAGGGACTCACGCGTAAGGCGGTGAGAAAGCCTCCGCGGGCCGGGTCGGGCACCGGGCGCCGGTAGAAGCTGGCGAGTTCGGCAAGTTCGTGGAACAGGGGTTGCCAGCCATGGCCGGTGAGCCAGCTGGGGGCGTCGTCGCCAAGGCCGCCTTTCCATAGCGTGGTGTACTGAGCTGCCGGTGGCCGCCCCTGGGATGATCGCCGAGCTACCCGGTGTCACCGCGGTCCAGTACACCGGGGCGGTCAGTAACGTCAACGCCTACAGCAGCCCGCTGATCCCTCCATCGACACCAACGCGCTGACGGTCGCCGCCTCCAGCCTGGGCCTGCCCGCCGTGGCGGGCACCTCGCTGGCGCAGGGCAGCTACCTCAACGCCGCCACCGCCAGCGCGCCGGTCGCGGTGCTCGGGGCCGCCGCGGCCCAGCGGCTGGGCATCGACCGGATCTGGCCGGGGACGCGGATCCGGGTCGGCGGCCAGTGGTTCTACGTGGTGGGCATCCTCAACCCCGCCGTCCTCGCCCCGGAGATCGATTCTTCGATCCTGGTCGGCTTCCCCGCCGCCGAAAAATACCTCAGCTTCGACGGCCACCCCACTGGAGCTGGCGCGGAAGGAGTTCGGCGTGCTGGAGGTGCTGCTGGCCGCCGGGGGCCGCGTGGTCAGCGCCGAGGAGCTGCTGGAGAAGGTGTGGGATGAGAACGCTGACCTGTTCACCACGGCGGTGCGGACCACGGTCAAGAAGCTGCGCCGCAAGCTGGGTGACCCCGACCCGATCGAGACCCTGATCGGGTCCGGCTACCGGATCCCGCGGTGAGCCAGCCGTTCCGCCTCACCGTTCGCGGCCGCCTGACGCTCCTACTCGCGGTGGTGGTGGTGCTGACCGGGATGGTGCTGCTGGTGGCGAGCTTCCTGCTCGTCATCGCTGATGTCGTCAGCAGGTTGCCTCGCCCTACCCCTACTGCCTTCACAGGTAGCCATCAGTCCGTGCTGCACAACCCTATCTCGTCGGCGCTCCTCGCGCAGTACGGCGTCGTGCTCGCGGTCCTTGTCGTGATCGCGGGCGGGCTGGCGTGGCTGGGGGCTGGGCGCATGCTGCGGCCATTGCGCCAGATCACCGACACGGCGCGGCGGATCACAAGCGAGGACCTGCACGAGCGGCTCACGCTGGGCGGGCCTGCTGACGAGCTCACCGAGCTCGGCGACACCTTCGATGCGATGCTGGCCCGGCTGGAGTCCGCCTTTGCCGCCCAGCAGCTGTTCGCCGCCAACGCGGCACACGAGCTGCGCACGCCCCTGGCGGTGATGCGCGCCGAGCTGGACCTGCTGCTCACCGGGCCGCAACCGTCACCGGCCGAGGCACGAGAGGCCGCGGCGAGGCTGCGGCGTACCGTGCTCGGCTCCGAGCGGACCCTGGAGCAGCTGCTGACCCTCACCCGCGAGATGCTCGCCCCCGGGGACCGTGAGCCGGTGCCGCTCGATCAGATCGCGCGCCGGGCGCTCGCCGCGGTGGCTGAGGCGGCCCGCGGGCAGGGCCTGACCATCCGCGCCGGGCTGGGCCAGGCGCGCGCCTACGGCGACCCGGAGCTGCTCGGCGAACTGGCCGGCAACCTCCTCAGCAACGCCGTCAAGTACAACTGCCCGCACGGCTGGATCGCCGTGGACACCCGCATCGACGTGGACCACGTCGTGCTCGAGGTCTCCAACAGCGGGCAGCCGATCGCCGACGCGGACCTGGCCGGGCTGCTCGAACCGTTCCGGCGCGCCAGCCAGCAGCGGACCGGCAACAGCTCGGGCCTGGGCCTGTCGATCGTGCGAGCCGTCGCCGCCGCCCACGACGGTGAGCTCGGCTTGCGGGCGCTAGCTGGCGGCGGCCTCGCGGTACGGGTGAGCCTGCCCGCCGCCCCGGCGCGCCGGGGCGGGTAGGACCGTCACCCGCACCGGGGGCGCCCGCTGGGCGGTCCGGGCCGGCCAGGCTGAGCGGCCGGTGAGCGCGCCGCGCCGGCGCGGGGCTACCACCGGCGACTGGCAGGACACGAAGACGCCACACGCTGCCGGCGACCATGACGGCTGAAGGCGCCCTCGGGTGCGGAGCGCACCCTGACGTGAAAGGCCAGAGATGTGATGAAAAACGGTGCCAGTAGCCGGCGGCGGAGAAGCCGTCTACGGCGAGACGGCCACATCGTGGCCGTTCTTGCCTGCCTCGCGACGTTCGCCGCGGCTTGCAGCGGGTCAGCCAGCCCATCACCGGCCAGCTCGGCGCACGCGGCGAGCCTCGCCTTTGCCCAGTGCATGCGCAACCACGGGTACCCGCACTTCCCCAGCCCCGACAGCGCGGGGAATTTCAACATGACCGGCATCGACCTGAACACGCCACGCGGCCGGTCGGCGGGAGCCGCGTGCAACTCACAGGTGTTTCCCGGGAATCCGAATCCTGGGCAGCAGAATGCGCAGGCGCTGTCTCAGGCCCTGAAGTTCTCCCGGTGCATGCGGGCGCACGACGTCACGAACTACCCCGACCCGAATCCGGATGGCCAGAACAGTTTCGCTGCCAGCAATGGCCAGGTCCCGCTGGTCCGGCGGGCGTTTACCGCCTGCCACCGGCTGCTGGCGGGCGCGAGCTCTGGCGGCGGGAGCACGCCGTGAGCGCCGCTTCGGGCCCGGCTACCAGGAAGCACGGCGGCACAGCGGGCACTGGCGAGCCCGGGACTCCCGCCGGGCTTGCGGGCGGCCGGCCGGGCGGCTACCGCGGGTGGCGGGTGCTCGCCGGTGTCGTCGTGGTGGTGGTCGTCGTGGCGGGCGCGGTGGTCGGCGTCGTGCGGCCCTTCGGTGGCGGCAGTCCGGGCGGCAGCGGGAGCGCTAGCCCGTACTCGGCTGTTTTCGGCACGGTCACCCAGGGGACGCTGATCTCCCAGACCTCGGTGAGCGCCACGCTAGGGTATGCGGGCAGCTACAGCGTGATCAACCAGGCCCAGGGCACGTACACGGCGCTGCCGGCGGTGGGCCAGGTCATCGCCCAGGGCCAGGTGGCCTACCGGGTCGACGGGTCACCGGTGGTACTGCTATATGGCCGGGTGCCCGGCTACCGGCAGCTGTCAGAGGGGACGGCCGGCGCGGATGTGCGCCAGCTCAACCGTGATCTGGTAGCCCTGGGGGATGCCACCGCGGCGGGGCTTTCTTCCTCCGGCTACTTCAGCTGGCAGACCGCCGCCGCGGTGGAGGAGCTGCAGGCGCACCTGGGGGTAGCCCAGACCGGCAGCCTCAGCCCGGAGCAGGCGGTGTTCCTGCCCTCAGCGGTCAGGGTCACCACGGTGCCGGCCACCCTGGGCGGGCCGGCCGGCCCCCGATCGCCGGCGCTGACCGGGACCTCGACGACCCGCCAGGTCACCATCGGCCTGGACGCGGCCGAGCAGTCCGATGTCAGGGCCGGTGACCAGGTGACCATCACGCTGCCGGACCTGCAGACGACCCCCGGTGTCATCACGTCGGTGGGCGCCGTGGCCACCTCCTCGTCGCCGGGCCAGGGCGGCTCGGGACCTTCCCAGGCGGCGACGATCCCGGTCGATGTGACGATGCTGCACCCGGCGGCGGCCGGCGGCCTGGACCAGGCGCCGGTACAGGTGTCGATCACCGCCGCCAGCGTCCGCAACGCCCTCGCCGTTCCTGTCACTGCCCTGCTGGCCACCGTCAGCGGCGGTTACCAGGTGCAGGTGGCCGGCCCGGCAAGGCACGACCGGTTCGTGCCGGTCAGCCTGGGGCTCTTCGACGACACCGCCGGCCTGGTGCAGGTGACCGGCCCGGGGCTGCAGGCCGGGCAGAAGGTTGCGGAGGCACAGTCGTGACCGCCTGCGACCCCGATGCTCGTGTCAGCGGCGCTGCCGCCGGGCCCGGCGACGGGTGGCCGGTGCTGTCGCTGGAGCAGGTGACCAAGATCTATCCCGGCGTGCCGCCGGTGCCTGCCCTCCGGCGGGTGAGCCTGACCATCCGCTCTGGCGAGCTGGCCGCAGTGATCGGCCCGTCGGGTTCCGGCAAGTCGACGTTGCTGCACGTGATGGGAACCCTTGACCGGCCCAGCTCGGGAACCGTCCGCGTCACCGGGCTGGACGCGGCGCGGATGACCGACCGTGAGCTGGCCTGGCTGCGGGCGACCCGGATCGGTTTCGTGTTCCAGCAGTCCTTCCTCGCCGAGCACGCCACCGTGCTCGACAACGTGGCCGACGGGCTGCTGTACGCCGGGGTCCGGCTCACCCGGCGGCGGCAGCTGGCGGCCGAGGCGCTGGACCGGGTGGGGCTTGCCCACCGGGCCGGCGCCCGCCCGACCCAGCTGTCCGGAGGAGAACGCCAGCGGGTCGGGATCGCCCGGGCACTAGCCGGCCGGCCGGCGATCGTGCTGGCCGACGAGCCCACCGGCAACCTCGATTCCGCCACCGGCCAGTCCATCCTGGCCCTGCTCGGGGAACTGCACGCCGACGGCGCCACCATCGCCGTCGTCACCCACGACCAGCACATCGCGGCGCGGATGCCCCGCCAGATCGAGATGCTCGACGGGCAGATCATCAGCGACGTCGCCCGCCCGCCGGCCCCGCCCGCCGCGGCCGGTTCCCCCGCCAGCCTGCACCCTGGCCGCGGCGACGGCCACGAACAGACGGTTTCCCGGTGACCGGACGCGCCTTGACCGCCCCCCGGCGGATGACGCCCGGCGACCTGGCCCGGGTCGCCAGCGTGGGGTTGCGTACCCGCAAGCTGCGCGCCAGCTTGTCCGCGCTGGGCATCGCCATCGGGGTCGCCGCGATCGTGGCCGTGCTCGGATTGTCAGCGTCATCGGAGGCCGGGCTGCTCGCCCAGATCGACCAGCTCGGCACCAACGTGCTGACGGTCACCCCCGGCCAGAGCCTGACCGGGCAGCCCGCCGAGCTCCCCGCGGCCGCGCCCGCGATGATCGGGCGGATCAGCGGGGTGGCCCAGGTGCAAGACATCGGCATAGTAAGCAGCGCCAAGGCCTACCGCAGCCCGCTCATCCCCGCCATCGAAACCAACTCCCTGACCGTCGACGCGGCCACCCTCGGCCTGCCGCACACCGTGGGCGCCGGCGTCGCCCAGGGCAGCTACCTCAACGCGGCCACCGCCCGCGAACCGGTCGCCGTCCTGGGCGCCGGCGCTGCCGCGCTGCTGGGAATCAACCAGGTGTTCTCCGGGGAGCGGATCTGGCTCGGCGGGCAGTGGTTCTACGTCGCCGGGATCCTGCACCCTGTGCTGCTCGACCCCAGCCTCGACACCTCGGTGCTCGTCGGGTTCCCCGCCGCCGGGCGCTACCTCGGCTTCGACGGGCATCCCTCCACGATCTACGTGCGCACCCAGACCAGCCAGGTCGGCCAGGTCGACCGGGTCCAGTCGCTGCTGGCCGCCACCGCCGACCCGGAGGACCCCAGCCAGGCCGCCGTCAGCCAGCCATCTGCCGCCCTGACCGCCCGCGCCGACGCGGCGTCCGCGCTCAACGGCCTGTACCTGGGCCTCGGCGCGGTGGCCCTGCTCGTCGGCGCGGTCGGGGTGGCGAACATCATGGTCATCTCCGTCCTGGAACGCAGATCCGAGATCGGGCTGCGTCGCGCCCTCGGCGCCACCAAAGGCCACATCCGCGTCCAGTTCCTGTCCGAGTCGATCCTCCTCACCCTCACCGGCGGCCTCGCCGGGGTGCTCGCCGGCGCCGCCGCCACCGCCAGCTACGCCCATGCCAAGGGCTGGGCGGTCGTCGTGCCCCCCGCCGCATGGGCAGGCGGAATCGGCGCCGCCATCGGAATCGGCGCCCTCGCCGGGCTGCTCCCCGCCCTCCGCGCCGCCCGCATGTCACCCACCCAGGCGCTCTGGTCACTATGAGCCCTCGCAGTCAGGACAACATCATGCGACACGAAGCCACGCACACCAGCAGCCCGGGGAGCCCGGCCGTCCGTCGGCGGCGAGCATCTGCCGCCGCCGGGTTCCTGGCCATCAGCCTCCTCGCGGCTGCCTGCGGCGCCCGTTCCCCGCCCGGCGCGAAACGTTCAGACCCGATGACCCAGGGCCTGGCCTACTCAGCGTCCATGCGGGCCCACGGCGTGAAGAACTTTCCCGACCCCGCCACGGGACCAAACGGGAACGTCACCGTGTCCGGAGCCGGAATCAACATGAACTCGCCGCAGGTGCAAGCCGCCGAGCAGGCCTGCCGGCCCCTCGAGCCCGGCGGCAGCGGCGGGGCCTCCCAGCCGCTGACCGCCGCCCAGCAGCAGGCGCTGGTCAGATGGGCGGCGTGCATCCGCACCAGCGGAGTGCCGTCCTTCCCCGACCCGGCCTTCTCCGGCGGCGCACCGGATTTCGTTTTCTCAGCCAGGCCCGGCCCCGGCATGCTGCGGTTTGCGTTGCGTGCCTGCCAGCAGTACCTGTCCGGTGTGCCAGGCGGCAGCCCGGTCCAGGTCGGGCCGAAGGCGTGAGTGCATCCGGTCGGCCGGCGCACACTCGAAGAAAAGGCGTAGCCATAACGGGTTCAGCGGCGACCAGGGGGTGCGGAGATGTTCGAGAGGTTCAAGCGGCGACCAGGGGGTGCGCAGATGTTCGAGAGGTTCACCGACCGGGCCCGGCGGGTCATCGTTCTTGCCCAGGAAGAGGCCAGGCAGCTCAACCATAACTACGTCGGCACCGAGCACATCTTGCTGGGCCTCATCCGCGAGGGCGACGGCGTCGCGGCCAAAGCCTTGGCAGCAACGGGGATCAGCCTGGACGAGGCGCGGCGGGAGGTCGAGGCGATCATCGGCCGGGGCACAGAACAACCCGCGGGGCACATCCCGTTCACACCACGGACCCAGAAGGTCCTCCAGTTTTCATCGCGGGAGGCACAGCAACTCGGGCACAGCTACGTCGGTACCGAGCACATCTTGCTGGGCCTCATCCGCGAGGGCCACGGCGTCGCTGTACAAGTGCTCGTGAGACGGGGCACCGACATCGACCTGGACCGCGTTCGTCAGCAGGTGATCCAGGTGCTGCACGGCCGCCCCGGTGACGTGCCGCCTACGGGGGGCTCCGCGTTCGACGAAGGCGAGAAGACCATCGCGGCCACGGGGACCGAACAGGCCGCCGACGGTGGCCAGATCCGGCTACTTCGCGGTGAGATCGAGCGCTTGCGCGCCCTGCTCCGTGCGCACGACATCGACCCCGGCACCGGCTACGTCGACTGAGCCGCGCCTCTGAGCGGATTTGCGCCGGGCCCTGTCTGCCCTGGCCGTGTTCGTGCGGTGCTTCCCGGGCGGCGGCTGGCTCGATCGTCGGCGTCCAGACAGACTTCAATCCGTCGCAGGACCGCACCCCTAACTCCCGCACTGGCCACGGCTTCTACGGCAACCGTGAACCGTGTGGCCGCGGCGACCGCGCTTACCGGGACGCAGTCGCAGCTCGCGACGCCGCCAGACCTCGGCTGGTTTCCCGCAGCCATCGCCGGCCAGGGCCGTCCCGACCTGGATCGGGCCCTGCTGCGGGAACGGCGCGACTGTTTCCTGCGGGAAGCACTGGAGCACCTCACACAACAACCCCCAAGGCCCGCTTCCCGCCCGGCGAACGGCGTAGATCCGGCCGGGTCACTGAGCGCATTCGGCAGTCATGCCGGTGACCCGCAAAATATCCGCCGTTATCTCAAGTCAGTTTCGGGTGTCCACGATGTAGCTTGACGGACCTTTGAGCTGCGTCGTGGACGCGTTATCTTAAGCGGTGTCTCCCACGCACCAGAAGCTGTGTCACCCCACCTGACCTGCGTCTATCCCCTTGTTACTGCGCTTTTGGGTTCTGGGCCTCGCCGGGAACCTCACGTCAGCGACATGTCTACGACGCAAAACCCCCGCTCCACCTGGGCTTCTCCAAAATGGGCTTAAGATAACCCCCGATCTGCGTGGCTCTTGGAGATTGGCGATCTGCGATTGCGATCACGCATATCAGGGAATTCTGGCCGACCAAGTTGTCGTGTGCCTGCCGGCGCCCGAGTAGGGCGAGTGCAAGCGAGTAGCTGACTGCCAGGCCCGCGGATCACCCGTCCCGGTGTTCTGCGATCGCCTCGATCATCTGCCGCAGGTCCGCCAGGTCCGCGTCGAACTCGGCGTCCAGGCGGCAGTGCATGCCGAGCCACGGCACAAGCCTGCTGAACGCTGGCAGCGCTCCTTCGGGCAGCTGCTCGCGGCGTCCCCGCGGATCGAGTGGGCCGGCCCCGAACCTGCCGCCTGCCTCGGATGCGGCGAACCCGAGGAAGAACGTGCTGACCAGCCGTTCGAGCCGCGGCACCTGCGACTCCGGCACCCCGGCGTCGAGGAGCACCTGGTATATAAGGTCGACAGCGCGAAGGGCGTCAGGCGCCACCGCCGGCCGGGAGAACAGCAGCGAGGCGATCCACGGGTGCCGCCGGGCCAGGTTTCTCGCCGCGTGGGCGAACTGGTCGAACCTGTCCTGCCAGCGCTCTGCGAGCTGACCTGGCAGCGGCTCGGCCCGCTGGCCAGCGCTGGCCGGAACCTCAGCCGGGCCGGTGCTGGGTGGCAGCAGCTCGCCGATCAGCCGCCCCATCATCGCGTCCAGCAGTTCGGCCTTGCTGCCGACGTGCGGATACAGCGCCATCGGCGTGACGCCGACCCGCCCGGCGACGGCACGCATCGACACCGCGTCCAATCCGCGCTCATCGGCCAGCGCCATCGCGGCGTCGAGAATGACTTGCCGCCGGTCTTCCATCGCTTTACACTGTAGATCGTATACGGTGTAGATCACTACAGCGGGGCGGCGGTTACCGATGCTGGTGGCAGCGGGACTGGTCAAAAGGTACGGGACGACGGCAGCGCTTGACGGCTTCAACCTTGACGTCGGGGCGGGCGAGATCGTCGGCCTGATCGGCCACAACGGGGCAGGGAAGACGACGTTCGTGGAGATCGTCACCGGGCTGGTCCGGCCCGATTCCGGGCTGGTGCGCATCGGCGGTGTGAACGCGCTACGCGACCAGCGGGCCGCCCGGCGCATGATCGGCGTCGCGCCGCAGGAACAGGCGCTCTATCTCAGCGCGACCGCGCGCGACAACCTCCGGTTGTTCGGCGCCCTGGCCGGGCTGCGCCGGTCGGCGCTGACCGGCGCCGTCGACCGCGTCGCCGCCGAGCTGCAGCTGACCGGCGTGCTCGGCCAGCGCGTCGGCCTGCTGTCCGGCGGCCAGCGCCGCCGCACCCAGGCAGCCACCGCGCTGATCGGGGACCCGCCGCTGCTGCTGCTCGATGAGCCGACCGCCGGGGCTGACCCGGAGACCCGCGGCGCGCTGCTGGCGGCGGTGCGTGCTCGCGCCCAGGCCGGTGCCGCGGTCGTCTACACCACGCACTACCTGCCCGAGCTGGCCGACCTGGGCGCGACGCTGGCGGTGGCCAGGGCCGGCCGGGTGATCGCCCGCGGAGCGCAGCGCAGCCTGATCAGCGGCTTGCCCGGCGAGCTGAGAGTGCGCTTCGACGACGCCGGCCGGAAGGCGCCGCCGTCGACGCTGCCTCCCGCGCTGGCCGACCGGGCCAGGAACGTCGACGGCGAGCTGCGGATCGCTAGCACGAACCCGCCAGCCGACCTGGCAGCCCTGCTGGCGGCGGGCTGCGCCCCAATCTCGGTGGACGTGCGCCAGCCCGACCTCGATGACCTGTACCGCGCGCTGGCAAAGGAGGCGGCACATGCTGCATGAGGCCGCCCACCGGACTGGTGCGCTGATCCGGCACAACACGCTGCTGATGCTCCGCGAGCCAGGCCCGCTGGCCAGCAGGATGATCCTTCCGCTGGCGTTCCTGATTCTGCTGCACCCCCTGTATGAGCAGGCGCAGGGCGCCGGCCGCGGGGTAGCGCAAGCGGTCCTCGCCACCCTCGTCACGTTCTCGATGCTCGCGATGAGCATCGTCGGCAGCTCGATCCTGACCGAGCGGATCTGGCACACGTGGGAGCGGGTCAGGGCCACCGCGACCCATCCGGTCGAACTGCTCGCCGGCAAGGCACTGCCGGTCATCGTCGCGCTGCTTGCCCAGCAGGCCGCAGTGATCCTGCTCGGTGTCGCCGCGCTCGGCCTGACCGTCAAAAGCCTGCCGCTGCTCGCGGTCGCGCTGCTGTGCTGGACGCTCGCGCTGACCGGCATGGGCGCCGCACTAGCTCTGCTGGTCCAGAGCCTGAGCGCGATGGGCGCCTGCTACGACATCGGCGCGATGATCCTCTCCAGCCTCGGCGGGGCACTGGTACCACTCGCGGCCATGCCCGCCTGGATCAGGCACGCCGCGCCAGCCTCACCCGGTTACTGGGCGGTCTTTGCACTCCAGGCCGCGCTCAGCGGAGACGCCGGCCGCACCATGACCGCCTCGGCCGTGCTGCTCGGATTTACCCTCGGCGCCTGCCTGGTGGCAGCAGCCAGGGCAACCCGCGGCCGGGCACGCTCCGCCCAGCTGTGATGCACAGGTGAATGCCGCCGAAGCCCGCGCCCGTCACAGTCCGGCCAGGCTGATGATCGCCAATGCGGCCGCCCCGACGTCGACCGCGCGAGCGCTATTCGCGGCGGCCTGACCAGCACCGACCGTTCACCCTCCCGAACGGGTGAGCTGCCGACAGGATTGCGGCAGAACCTCCATGCGCACCGTCTCCTCGGCAGCCCACGAAATGAGCTGGGATCAGCTTCGCGCAATCGGCTTAGTGACGTGCGTGGCGGCGGGGCAGATCGGAGGGCTCATAACCGCCTTATGTGCGCGTTAGCACACCCGCGGTTGCAGCAGCACTCCAGGAACTCAGAGTCGGCAGACGCGATCCAGCCAGACGGCGGCACCCGGCAACCCTCACCCACCGTGACGGCTGCCGTCTGCGTGCGAGCTGTCCTTAGCCTGGTCACGGTAGTTGCGCGCACGCCGTAGCCATGCCGAGCGCTGACAGTGTTTTTGTGCTATACGGACCATCTCAGGTTAATGCCCATAGCCTATTAGCGCTCGGAATGGCGTTCCCGGCTCCGGATGTCCCATATTGCGGTGCTCCGGCGGGCTCAGCGTCCGCCGGAGACGGCGGCAGACGCTGACAGGCCCGCACTGGTGTCAACTGGCATATCGCTCACGCTGGACCCGGTAGGAGGTCGTCCTCGGACCACATTAATCGACAACATCACACAGAGTCACGGGGAGAACGCTCGCCGAGCCGCCGATCTGGGCGGTTCCGGCAGCGCGATTCTCTGCGGTCGCTGGCGCCCATAAGCGGGGGATCTGCCCGTCGGCAGGCGGGTCCGGA
>Ga0209647_1002538_pt1 | contig 14668 bp, 11 predicted proteins | sample GraSoi_2013_60cm_FD_185827 | JGI IMG/M metagenome (GOLD analysis project Ga0209647, IMG submission 185827) | Grasslands soil microbial communities from the Angelo Coastal Reserve, California, USA - Sample 9_17_2013_60cm (SPAdes) (version 2) | ecosystem: Environmental > Terrestrial > Soil >...
ACCAGCCGTCAATTACTGAACCTACTCGCACGCAAAACATCAGTTCTCACGGTGCTCGCGTGATGACCCAGCGGATTTGGGCGCCGGGAAGCCGCTTGCTCATCAGGTCTCTCCGAAGCAGCTTCTGGGCTCAGGCGCATGTGGTTTACTGGAAATCTTTCTCAACCAGCAGATTTGCTATTGGACTGGAGTTCTTTGCACGGGCAGGCAACTGGCCGATGCAAGATTAGTTTGTGGCGTATATTCTCCGTTTCGCTTCTAACAGGCTCACCAGCCATCGGCAAAACGCGCTTGGACAAAACGGCGGAAGAAGAAACCAAAACGAACGAGAGTAGTTTTCTGGAAGCGCGTTGTTCATGTCCGCATTCATTCGACCGGAACACTCTTTGCAAGTTTTGCGCCCAGATGCGCTCGCAGCAGCCTACGCAGCTGACGCCACGTCGAATGAGCGTCCGCAGAGAAGCTTCTCCCCCATGCCTGAAACAAGAGAATTGTTGCTTGAGCGAAGCGAGTGTGCCACTGGGGGTTCCGAATGAGGGTTTCAGTACCAACATCGCCTCTACGAACGGCAACCGCCGAGGAGGCGCACTTCGATTCAGCGACGTCCCTTTTCCGCAGTACTGGAGCAGATACGGCTGGGATCTCTTTAAGGACCATAGCGTCCGGATAAACCCTCAAATCAGGTGCTAAAGATAGGTCATCCGAAACCGCTGCGACCTCACCCGAGCTGAAATCTCCCGTCTGAACATGCACTTCCGAATCGATGGCAGCTGGAGGGGCTTCAATCCGGACCGAAGAATCCACGGAATACGCCTCACTTGGCGTCGCACAATCGGGCAAAGACATTCCGGCGAAAATTGAGCTGAAGTCGCCCAACGGTCCTGCAAGGCAGCTGGAATTGAGTGCGCGGCTGACAGAATCGACCTGGTCAAGCTGGCAATCCTGAGCGGCGCGTTCGACACACTGAGGTGAAACAACCCGGGAGCCGTCCCGCAAGAGCATTGATCAGCGAATGTTCGCAGAGAAGATTCACTACGCGCGGGATTCCCCGGGGGGTAGGCGTGAACAAAAATGGCGGCTTTAGGGTGAAAAATGGGCTGTTTGGCACCTGCGGTACGCAAATGGTCCTGAATGTAAGCTTGGGTTTCCTGCAGAGTGAGGGGAGCGGTTCTACAACGCACGGTAATGCGCTGACGGAATTGTCGCAGCTCGTGGCTTTTGAGCTTTTCTTCCAGCTCGGGCTGGCCTGAAAGAATAACTTGAAGAAGCTTTTCGCGAGGAGTTTCGAGGCAAATCGATCGTCAGCCTAGAATAAGAAGTACGATTGTCGTTATACCGCAGCCGTGCTAGCGTAGTGATCCCTTCCTGATCGGCAACTTCCATGTACAGAGAGCGTCGTCGCGCACAAAGTTGCCACCGCCGAAGTCGAAGACTCCGTTTGTGTATGCCAAGCTCGCGTCGCGGCCTCGTATGCTCGCGCAGGCTCGTTGATGATAACTTCTATGAGTGGAACATTTGCGTCCCTACAGGGTCGAACCACCACATCTCGTTCCGAGCGCGACCCGCCGGCGCTCCGTATCCTGACAGCACGAGGGCGATATTTGATCGATATTTCATTGACAAATCTTCGCAGCGGCAATAAGAGACAGGTTATGAGCAACAACAACCTTTTCCCCATCTTAACCCGCTGGGCAATTCTGATGGTTCTCGTTGCCGCAGGATTATTGCTCGTCGCTGGCACTACACATCTCCCGATGTTGAACGCATACATTGTGGCATTGGCGCCGTCGCTGTTGGTAATGATGCTGGCCATTGCGCCACAAATCGCTAAAGAGCGCGGGAGCGCGGACGGTGGGAAACACGACATACAGGACGTAAGAGCACGATTGGCTCTCGTGGTTCTCTTTCTCGTTACGATCGTCATGGCAGCTCTAGACGTGGGCCGCCTGCACCTGTCCAACCACGTACCCCTTGCGCTCTGCATAATTGCGCTGGTGATGTATATTGCGGGCTCGGGATTTCAGGCCTGGGCGATGAGCGTGAATTCTTTTTACTCGCCGGTCATTCACGTCCAAGCAGAGCTGGGGCATAGCGTGGTCACTCGCGGGCCTTACCGCATCCTCAGGCATCCCGCTTATTTCGCAAATATCGTTGCTATTCCCGCGAGCGCGCTCGCCATTGGCTCATGGATAGCCTTAATCCCAGCAACACTCTTCTGCGCTATTACCGTGTGGAGGGCACGGAGAGAAGACGCTTTTCTCAAGCAGAATCTACCTGGCTATAAAGACTATATGGAAAGCGTACCAGGGGGTGTTTTTCCCCGCCTATCATTCAAGCTGTAGTTTATACCCATCCGAATCGAATAAACACTCAGGCTACCTTATGGCTCATAAGCCATCGAGTCCAGTTATTGAAATAAGTTATTATAGCCGCCCACGAGCCTACGGCTGGCAATGAAGAATGAAAATGGGAGTGACTGGGAGTAATGTGGTGACGGACTGCGTCCGGAAGTAGGTCGATCGCACCCGTGGTGCTGGGCACCCCGCATTATAGCTTGACCGGGAAGCCTGGAGGCACAACGAATTGTCGCCGCTACGTGAGATGGCGAGCACGGCGAAGGAGACTCTCTAGAGGAAGGCTTCCTCCGGATGCAATCCAGGAGGAAAGCCATGCAAGTCGTGTATGCCAGTTGCAGGGTTACCTTGTGAAACGGCTACAAAGACTCGGGCTGAACGTGACCCTCGAACCGGCTACCGCGGCGGCCTGAGACTCCATCTTGGTCATTTTCGAAGGAGTTATGTAACAATCCGCCACGTAAAATCTGCCTGGAAACGATATAAAGATGGCTGATTTCTCAAGAGAAATTAGTGCGGCCGCCCAATGTCATCGCACACTTTCCTTCCACGCTGTTCCGTAATAACGTTGAGGAATGCCGACTACTGAAGAGGAGTCGAATGGCGCCGCACTTGTCATCCACGAGCTTCGCAAGTCATTCGCAGACGTCGTTGCAGTGAACGGCCTCAATCTTGAGGTCAAGCGCGGAGAGTGCTTCGGCCTGCTTGGTCCCAACGGCGCCGGCAAAACCACGACGATTGAAATCTGCGAAGGGCTGATTTCCCCGGATGCTGGCACAGTCCAGGTGCTGGGACACAGCTGGCACGACCATGCGGACGAACTGCGCCAGCGTATTGGTATCCAGCTGCAAGAAACGCAATTTCCGGAAAAGCTCACAGTTGAAGAAGTCATAAGCCTCTTCCGCAGCTTTTTTTGCCAGGGACTTACCGTAGAGCAAGCGATCACAATGGTGCAGCTCGCTGAAAAGCGAAAGTCGCGTGTCGGTGGGCTTTCGGGTGGTCAAAAGCAAAGGCTGGCGATGGCTTGTGCTCTGGTAGGAGAACCGGAACTGCTATTTCTCGACGAACCCACCACGGGTCTTGATCCGCAGGCGCGAAGGAATCTGTGGAATCTAGTGAGCCAACTGCGAGCGGAAGGACGAACCATCATCCTGACGACTCATTATATGGATGAAGCTGAGCGGCTTTGCGATCGCGTGGCCGTCATGGATTACGGACGCATCATCGCGCTTGGCGCCCCGAGCGAACTTATAGCCTCCATCGGCGGTGAGCAAATTGTGGAGTTTGCAATCGGCGCAAGCGCGCCTTTAAACGCGGCCATGTTGACGGGAAAACAAGGTGTCAAATCGCATCGCGTCCATGCAGGGCTGCATCAGCTTTTCGTATCTGAGTTGCATACGACGGTGCCTCGAATCTTTGAATCTTTGGCGGCCCAGGGGCTAGATTTGACCGAGTTCCGGACGCATTCGGCTACGCTGGAAGATGTCTTCGTCTCCCTCACTGGGAGGAACCTGCGCGATGAGTAGTTTATCCCAAAGCTCTCTGTTCCAACTCACAGTCGTTCGTCTTCGTCTCTTTTTCCGTGAGCCTGAAGCGGTCTTCTGGATCTTCGCCTTTCCGATACTGCTTTCGGTCGGTCTGAGCATTGCTTTTCGCAATCGGCCTGCGGATGTGTTGCCGGTTGCGGGTACTACGATGCAGATAACCCAGGCACTCAATGCCGACAAGGGTTTGAATGCAATCACACTGGACGTGGCTGGTGGCCGCAACGCCCTTGCAACCGGTCAAATTCTTCTCTTGGCGATTCAGCAGCCTAGCAGCATCCAGTTCCTCTATGACGATACCAATCCAGACGCCAGGACAGCACGACTGATCGCCGATCGCGCCATCCAAAAAGCTGCAGGTCAGCGAGACTCCGTGGAGATTCGGAACGAATTGAATCATGAAGCTGGGTCTCGATATATCGACTTTGTGATTCCTGGCCTGCTTGGCATGAATCTGATGAGCTCAGCAATATGGGCGCTCGGTTTCTCGATTGTTGAGGCGCGGCAGAAAAAGCTGCTCAAGCGGCTCATTGCGTCTCCGATGCCTCGCTGGCAATACCTTGCTTCGTTTCTTTTTTGGAGGCTCCTACTGCTTGTGATCGAGGTCGGGGCATTCCTCGGATTTTCGCATTTTGCCTTTGGCGTGCCGGCAAGAGGTTCCTTCTGGCAACTCGCTTTGTTGTGCGTCCTTGCCTCCCTCACCTTTTCAGCAATCGGGCTTCTGATTGCCTCCCGCGCAAAAACAATGCAAGCGGTCTCTGGTTTAATGAACCTGACGATGCTACCTATGTGGATACTTTCCGGAGTCTTTTTCTCAGCCAGCCGCTTCCCCGAGATTGTTCAGCCATTCATACGTGCGCTACCCCTCACTGCAGCGATTGATGCCCTACGCGCCAACATGCTTCAGGGAACCCCATTAGCGTATCTGCTTGCCCCCCTCTCGGTCTTGCTTGCTTGGCTGCTCATAACGTTTTCGCTTTCCTTGTGCATTTTCCGCTGGAGATAGGAGGGCCCCGGCAAATTCTGCCAAAGAGCTAGCGCAGCGTTTCTGAGCCAGATTGTTCAATAATTCGCTGCCATACGCGGTTCCACATCTTCAGGCACGGTGGCAGCCTTCATGAGCAACTTGACGGCCGCTTCTTTGATCGCAACCGCTTCCACATATGGCAAAAAACCGTCATTCGAAACGAGAGCAATATCCGTACGCCCGCGAAAGCTAGTTGTTATGAGTGTAGTTGCGTTTCTCCAAGGCACGGCAACGGTGACGCCAAGAAGACCCTCTACGCGAAATGCTTGGTAGTCATCCGGCATATCGAGACGTCCCACGTTGGAAAATGCGAAGTCATAGCTTCCTTTACTTTGCCGGAGGAAGCTGATGACTTTGGGAATGGAACTCAGGAGCTCTTCGGCCGTCATCAAATGCTCATAAGCGTTCAAACGGCCAATTTTTTCAGACATCGATTGTTTGAGCCTTCTAGCCATATCCCAGAACCCTGTTCGCGGATCAATTCGCGGATCAATACTCAATGGAATGGGCGGAGCGTAGTTGAACATCACATCAGCCCGAATGCTGCTGATAAACCTGCGGACATCGACAGGGCACATCATCTTGTTCTTGAACCTGGCACTGTTTATTTGACGAAATGCCAATAAAAAGGCAACGCACATTGCGGCATACGGCGTGGTGCCCTCCGCCTTGCATCGATCCACTAGCGCTGCAGATTCTTTCGCGCCCGCCTGCCAATAGATGAGGTAGTGCTCGCCTGGCGGAGCTGTGTGCCCGGTTTTCACCATTAAAGCAAATAGCCGGAACAGCGCTGCCTTCATCTTAACGAGCAGCGCCATCTTCATATCCGACAGAACTTCTTGGGGAAACAAGTCCTGAAGAGACTGAAAAGGTAGATACGGAGTTAACTGCACATCAGGTTGATCAACAACCTGCAGAATTTCGCGGAAGATGGTGATGAGCGAAGTACCATCACATATGCAGTGGTGGCCAATAAGCATCAATTCGGAGACGCCTTCCGACTTTATCCAGACCATTCGGATCAGTGGGCCTTCATTCATATTGAAAGGCGTCTTCCATTCCGTGGCCGTTACATTCCTCCACTCTTCGTCGCTGTTGCGCTCGACAACCCGTACCGGAATCTTCAATGGATTTTCGTTAAACGAAAAATATACTTGACTGCCTTCCTCGACTACATTGGCTCTCAGGAGCGGATGCTTGCCTTGCACTCTCTTCAGCGCCAATTGAAGATCGTCTTCGGCAATATCGCCGCGTATTCTTGCCGTCATTATGCAATTGACGGGCGTACGGCCATCGACATACATGAGTCTCTCGAAGAAGAACATTTTCCTTTTCATGGATTTCCTTCTTTTTTCTCTCCTGCTGCTAGCATTCGCCAGGTCCGGGTACATCTTGCATTTCGTGAGTCGTAGCAGCTCTCTATCTTGATACACCTTGTCTTAGTGATCCTAAGCATCTATTACCCCAGGGACTTACCTTAAGAGATTTACCTGGTGCCAGTACCCTATATTTTTGTCCTCTTCTTCTCCCCCTAACTAACGTACGAGCGCGTCGTGGATGGGCAAAAATGGCGTCCCTCAAAGATTTGCGAATCCTCATTGTCGATGATTCCGACACCACGCGGCGCATTCTTGGGACTATCGTGCGTTCCCGCGAGTGGACCGTTTGCGGAGAGGCCGAGAATGGATGGACAGGCGTTAAGAAATTTAACGAATTGATGCCCGATCTAGTTTTACTCGACTTTGCGATGCCGGACATCAACGGTATCGAAGTCGCGACTTGGATGTCGGCGTCGAACCCAACCGTGCCAATAATCATGTTGACGATTTTGAATCTGGATGGCTTTGAAAGGGCCGTTCGTAAACGCAGGCATTTGCGCCGTTGTTGTTTGCCACTTGTTAGACGCGGGCATTCGATCCAGCCGAGCCCTAGTTTCTAGAGGGGAGCTGATCTCATGAAATCAGAGACGGGTGTGATAAGTGTTTTTGAAAAGTACTCAATATATTTTGAGTATCGCAAGAAAGAGGGAGCGAACAAGACCGCAATTCTGGTCAACGGCGCATTGGCGACAACAACCTCATTCAGTCAGACGATTCGCAACTTAAAAGATCACGTGAATATTGTGCTCTTCGATTTGCCTTTTGCTGGACAATCCAGGGAGCACAATACAAATACCAGCGGCGTCCTGAGCAAGGATGATGAAGTAGAGATCTTGCTGTATCTGATCGAGCATTTTGAAGTTAATTTCATGATATCTGCGTCTTGGGGAGGCGTGTCTTCACTTTTGGCATTGGCGAGGCGCCCACCCACCATCGAAAAGGCGCTCATCTCCTCATTTTCCCCAGTCATCAACGACGCTATGTACAGCTATATGGTCAATGCTCGCCGTTTCTTGTGCGATCAGGATATTCCCGGTGGAGCGCAGTTGCTGAACAGCACCGTGGGAAAGTATCTCCCGCGTCTGCTCAAAGCTCATAATTATCAATATCTACTGGCGATGGTTCAAGGCAACGAGCAGCAGATCATGTTTCAAATCGACCAGATCTTCGAGCTCGATCATAGGAACTACATCGATCATTTTGCCGCTATCGACGTCCCAGTCCTATTTGTTAATGGCGCGCTGGATGAGTACACCACGACCGAAGACGTCCGGTCTCTCGCCAAATACATTAAAAATAGCCAATTTGCTGCAATTCCCGATGCCGGACATTTTCTTGATCTGGAAAGTTCGCGAGCGCGGCGCGCGACTGGCGAGGTAGAGAGAAGCTTTTTATTCGGAAGAGATCCCATGGTCGAAAGCATGCGCGCCAAAAAAAGAAGCGATGAGGCCTTTTTTCAAACAAGTTAGCCATTTGGTGAACTCCCGCAGGCGAATTGGCCGCTGCAAACGGCGAGTACATCGTTATATCTGGAGTTATGGGGAGGAATTGTGCACATTATTGTCGTCGCGGTTGGTACGTCCGGTGATGTACATCCACTTCTGGGATTAAGCCGAACATTTGCGAAACTTGGCCATCGGGTATCGTTCTGCACAAGTCCAGCATTTGCTGGAGTGGTCGAACGTTGTGGTCTCAGGCTTTTGCCCTTTGGAACGGCGGAGGAATACTATGCCGCAATCAATAATCCCGCACTATGGAACCCGCGCACTTCATTGAAGACATTATGGAAGGCCGTGGCAGTGAGAATACGGCCTTTGTTCGACCTTTTGGAGGCCGAGGCCGATAATGACACGATTATGGCCGCGCACCCGTGGGCGTTTGGCGCAAGGTTGTTGCAGGAGAAGCACGGTGTGCCACTCGTCTCGTTGCAAATTTCGCCGTCGACCTTTTTATCGGCGAGGAAACCTCCAATTCACAAACAATTCACCATCCCAGTGTTCCTGCCATATCCCGTGAGAGCGGGCCTTCTATGGGCATTCGACCGCGGTGTACTTGATCGCATATGCGCGCCTGATATTAACCGTTTACGTTCAGCGCTTGGATTGCCGCCAGTTAAGCGGATCATGGGGCGTTGGATGCATTCGCCACAAGGTGTGCTGGGGCTGTTTCCCGATTGGTTTGCTCCGCAACAAACCGACTGGCCGCCCAAGGTTACGCTCACCGGATTTCCGTTGTTTGACGAAGCAGACTTCAGAAACGTTGACGAGGAACTGGAGAACTTCTTAGCGAAAGGTCCGGCGCCGATTGTGTTCACCCCTGGTTCGACGGTGGTTGATGGACTGTCCTATTACACGGCGGCAACTGTAGCCTTAAACGCGCTTAACTGCAGAGGCATTTTTCTGGCAAGCGAGGGTACGGCGCTACCGCAGCTGACGCCAAATATTCTGGTCCGCTCCTATGTGCCATTAAGTAGGTTATTGCCGCGTGCCAGGGCACTTGTGCATCACGGTGGAATTGGCACGGCATCTCAGGCATTCGCGGCGGGAATACCTCAGCTCATCACACCATTTGCTCACGACCAGTTCGATAACGCTGCACGCGTTGAGAGCCTGGGATGTGGAGTTCAGATGCGTTCGCACGCAAGTGGTCCAGCCATGCTAGAGGTACTCAAGCAGCTTTTGGCGGATGAGCGTATCCAGAGCAACTGCACAGCTTTTCGACCCAGAGTTGTATCAGGCGAATCAGCTTGCATGAAAGCACTATCTACAATCGAGACTACTGCTGCAGGATCTCTCGGTAAGAATCGCGTTGAAAGCACCTCAGAGCGGCGGCACGGACTAGCTGTTACTGGAACGCATAACTGAAAAGGAATAAGCGGTTAAAGATTACTTACGGCGATTATGAAAATGGCTCCAGGTGCATTGGTGGTTCTATTCCATCCATCCGAAGCGCACGTTTACAACCTACTCCGTCTCAAGCGCCTCGTTGAAGATATTGTGGCCGTCGATAACTCGCCCGTATTGGATGTACGACTTCATCGGCAAGTTCGGAATGCAGGTATCGACATCCTGCCGAACTTTAACAAAGGAGGCGTTGCGGGAGCATATAACAGGGGTCTCGAACGGCTGATCGGGAAGATGTGCCAGATACTGTTTATATTTGACCAGGATTCAGCGGTGCCGGACGACTATTTCACACAAATGTTGGACGCTTGCCTCGCCCTGGGTAGCCCACATTTTCTAGTAGGTCCGAAGATCTTTGACATCAATGTTAACCGTTATCTTCCGGCGCACATCGTTCGCCGGTTCGGCGTGACGCCGATACCAATAACGGATCAGAAGCATGGCCTGGTGTCATGCTCTTCGATTATTACTTCTGGCTCGGTGATGTCCGCGGAAACATATCGCACCTTGGGCCCCTTCCTGGAAGGGTACTTTATCGACCATGTCGACACTGAGTACAGCTTCAGGGCGGTGTGCAAGGGAGTGCCAGTCTATATCAACACTTCAGTTGTACTGAAGCACGAGGTCGGGAAGCGCATTGATCACAAAGTTTTGTTTTTCAAGCTTATCCAATGGAACATGAGTCCGCTACGGCAGTACTACTCTGCCCGTAACTGCATCCATATTTCACGCCGCTATGGCACGCAGTTTCCCTTATTGATTCTGATCAACATCATCACCATGCAGCAGATTCTTTCAATAGCGCTCTATGAGAAAGATAAGCGCAAGAAAATCGTAGCGATGATGGCCGGCATTATCGACGGCTTACGAGGACGATACGGTCCGTTCGAAACCTGCCGACCACGAACCTTCGCCTTCTGCATCAAGTAAGTCATTAGACCGTTTTTGCGGGACAGCAGACAATCACGCCGCGTGACGTTCCGTGGTTTGAGGAAGCCACGAAAGGCCAACCGTTGGTCACACATCGGTCACCGCGATACCAACTGAAGAATACCCCACGCCGGCTCGCCGTCCAGCGTATTCCGTGCTCTCGAACTCTCGCTTGAAGCAAGTCTTTGGCTTTGAAATGTCGACCTGGTCCTTGCAACTAAGTACGGTGTTTGCCGATGGCGAAGTCTCTCGCAAACGGAGATGAACCGCAGTGCGGAGCGGAGTAGTTTTCTGGGCTTGGGAGTTTGATAATCCAGAAGGGGTGGGCTGAGGATCTATACAATTTCGATGCGAGTACGAAGCGGAGATGCGGCGCTACGGATTTGAAGCAGTGAAGAATTCCGTCGATAAACCATTTTCGGTAACCAAAGTTTGGGGGAATCGTACGGATGGGACATTTGAACTTCTTCCTTCATCTGTGCGTACAGAATTCTAGGCCCCGAGCCGTCTTAAGATTTGCCAGAACAGTGTCGCCCCAACGGAGGGATCCCAAATTATGGATGCTCTTCTCCTCGACCTGAAATATGGCTTCCGTTCCTTACGGCGTGACAAAGGCTTCGCCCTTACCGTACTTCTCACCTTTTCCGTTTGTATTGCCGCCAACGCCGCCCTTTTTGCCATAGTGAACTCCGTTATTTTGCGCCCGCTGCCGGTATCGGACGCCAATTCCATCTTGATCATGTCCAACGAATACCCGAAGGCCGGAGTCACGGTGTCGAACGACAGCAGTTCCGGCGACTACTTCGACCGCCTTCGAGAAATGACGGTTTTCGAGAGCCAGGCCGTCTTCCGTTCACGCAATCAAACTGTGGAGTTGAATGGTTCGCCGCAGCAGATTCGCGGGATGCTGGTCACGCCCTCGTGGTTCAAACTTCTTCGTGTTTCTCCTGTGCTGGGTCGCGCTTTCACGGAAGACGAAGGCGAAATTGGCGGCGATCAGAAGGTAATCCTCAGCCATGGGTTGTGGCGGCAGTTGTACGCCGGAGACAAATCGGCGCTTGGCCGTGAACTGCGCATCAGCGGCCGGCCATTCACCATCGTTGGCGTGATGCCTCCCAATTTTAATTTCATCGATCCGGACGTTCGCCTGTGGCTGCCGCTCGCTTTCACGGCCGAGCAGAAGACGGTTCACCACAGCAATAACTGGTACCACATTGGACGCCTGAAGCCAGGCGCTACCCTGCAACAGGCTCAGGCACAGGTCAACGCTTTGAACGACGAGAATCTCGAGCGCTTTCCGCAGTTCAAAGAAATTCTGATCAACGCCGGATTCAACACCAAGGTCAAACCGCTTCAGGACATGCTAACCGCCGGCGTCAAAAGAACTCTCTATCTGCTCTGGGGTGGCGCATTCCTCGTCCTTCTCATCGGTGGGCTGAACATTGCCAACCTCGCGCTGGCTCGGCTCGCCCTGCGCCGCAAGGAAATGGCCACGCGCATCGCCTTGGGCGCAGGCCGCGCGCAACTGATGCGCCAATTGATCCTGGAAAACTTGGGATTAGCTTTGCTCGGAGGCTTCTGCGGCACAACTCTCGGCGCTGCCTTGTTGCGAACTCTGAACGCGATCGGCCTCGAGCATTTCCCGCGCTCCGGCGAAGTTCACATGGATGGCACAGTCGTTCTCGCGTCGATCGCGTTATCTCTGTCAGCGGGACTCTTCGTCGGACTTTTTCCTCTCGCCAGCGTTTCCAAAATCGGCATCAGCGACGCGCTGCATGAAGAGAGTCGCACCGGCACCACCGGAAACAAATCGCGCAGCATGCGTCAACTTCTGGTCGCCGCCCAGATTGGATTTGCGTTCGCTCTGCTCGTGGGCGCGGGACTGCTTCTCGCCAGCTTTCGCTTGCTGTTACAGGTCGATCCGGGATTCAATCCAAAGGGCGTGGTCACCGCATCCGTTTTCCTGCCACACGCCAAGTATCCCAAGGGTGAAGTCTTGCGCGACTTCATGAACCGCGCGCTCCCCGCTGTCCGCGCCATCCCTGGAGTTTCTGTCGCCGGTGCAACTGAGGCTATACCTCTTGGCGGCGATCACAATGACAGCGTGATTCTCGCCGAGGGCTACCAGATGAAGCCCGGCGAATCCATGATTTCTCCGTTGAGCATGTCTGTGACTCCCGGATATTTCGAAGCCATGGGCATTCCCATGGTCCGCGGCCGCAGCTTCGATGACCGCGACAACCAGAATGCCCCTCGCTTGGTCATTGTGGACGAACGCCTGGCGCAGCATTTCTGGCCGGACCGTGATCCCATAGGACGCCGCATGTACTTGCCCGGCGATGCCAAAGACCTTCTGAAAATTGACGAGCATACAGTCTGGCTGACGGTTGTTGGTGTCGCGCGCACGTTGCGCTATGAAAACCTCGACGGCTCCGGCGCCCCGGTCGGAGCGTACTATTTCCCCAATTCGCAGCAACCAGCTGACGGCTTTACCTTTGCTCTCAAGACAACTGCCGATCCGGACTCCGTCGTTCGGGCTCTTCGCGCAGAGATCTCCCGCCTCGATCCCGACCTGGCGGTTTTCGATGTCCACACCATGTCGGAACGGATTGACCTTTCCTTGTCCTCCCGCCGGACTTCTATGCTTCTGGCCAACGCCTTCGGCGGCGTCGCCTTGTTCCTGGCATCGCTCGGTATTTATGGCGTGCTGGCGTATCTGGTCGCGCAGCGCACCCGCGAAATTGGTATCCGCGTCGCGCTCGGCAGCACCTCTGCCGGCATTCTCCGCCTGGTTTTGCGGGAAGCATTCGAACTCGTTGCCATCGGCTTGATTTTGGGAGTTGCCGGCGCCGCATCGCTGCAGAGAGCTGTGGCCAGCGAAATATACGGCGTCCGGCCGCTCGACCCGCTTGTCTTAGCAAGCGTCATGGCCTTGCTGGCGATCGTTGTAATCGCTGCCTGTTCCGTTCCTGCCCGTCGCGCAATCCGGGTCGATCCTATAGTTGCCTTGAGATATGAATGACTGCTTCGCGCAACTGACCGAGCGCGCAGCTTCGATGCCACTGCCAGACCAAACGGCACCTATGACAGTCGCGAGACTCAGATCGGAACACCTTCCACGGTGAACGGCTCTTCTCTTGCCGTTGAAGCTTCTTGGCGGGTGTTATTGCCGTTCCCCTCGGTTGAAGTTGGCGTCTTTCCGATCTGTTGGTCCACTTCGTTCAGGAGCCTACGTTCGAGGGCACCGAGATTTGTCGCCCACTGTCCCAGCAGCATTCTTGTCTTGACGTCGCGGTAGCCTAGGCGGTGTGCCAGCTCGCAGATACGTGTGCTCTGCTCTTCTTGTTCGCACGTCCTGTCCGGCGAGTCAACGTGTTCGTCGGCAGTCCATCTGCCTTCTGGATAGAACTCATCAGCGATCTCCGATGCACGCTCATCATCAGTCTCGCGCACCAGATACCGCAAATCAGAGCCAAAAGCTGGTGGTCGCGTCATATCTCTCACACTCATTTCGAGACTCAAGATATGGACCACCGACGAGTGCCTCGTTCCGCTCTGGTCCTTGTACCAGATTTTTTCTGGTGTCGCTCTGAGCAGGGCTTTGACGCCCGACAAGCGATTGCCATGAAAGCGACGGATTTGCATCAGGCCGTTGGAGAGGTTGCGGACCGAACGGTAGCTACTGGTGTGCAGCCGGCACACGGCCCCCAGTTTTGGGAATTTCTCCAGCATGAAATATAGGTCGCCCGAAGGACGGCAGTCTCCTCGCTCCAAATCAGGACAACCTTCGCCGCAGGGTTCGTAGGGTTGATCCTTCTTGGGTCCGCCAGCATATCTATACTGGCCCGGCCAAGCTTCGCCTTCGGGGTGCTGGCGCGTTTTGCGAATCGCCCGCATCTCGTACTGTGTGCTGTTTCCGTTCGCGATTTGCACCAGTTCGCCGCGACACTTGCAGCCCGCCGCTGTCCACCAGGCATATTCGGTCCGGAGGACTTCCTCGGGATCGTCATGCAAGAAGACAATTCCGAGTTCCGTTGGTTTTGTCGCATGAGCTTCGGTAATGTCTGGCGCTGGCTCCCAAACCACGTCCTGTCCACGGAGTGTCTTTCGCTTGAATACGAAGTGATCGAGCCGCCTTGGATGGCTGTTTTGATTCCCAGGCTCCGGCGGTTCTCCGATCGCAACTTTGATCGCTACCGGGAGTTTCTCCAGAGCCACTCCGCTGTCATCATGTGTTAATCCGAGGATGCCCATTGGCTTCTCCTTAAGATGGATTGTTGCTGAGAGGGTCGAGACTGGGTGTGCCTAACCGCTAGAAGAGCGCCAACTGGCTGTCGCTGGTTTCCCCACGGCGGGAGATCTTCCGGCGTGATTCGGCCAGCGACTGCCTGAGTGAATCCCATTGATCGATCGCACCCAGATCTCTCTCCACAAGAAGCGAAGATTCATTCGCGATGGCGACTTCCGGTTCCATCGTCTCCGAGACACGCGTTCCAAATGCTTCCTCTTGCTTCTTCTGGAGTGCCGACCA
>Ga0209647_1002540_pt1 | contig 14664 bp, 12 predicted proteins | sample GraSoi_2013_60cm_FD_185827 | JGI IMG/M metagenome (GOLD analysis project Ga0209647, IMG submission 185827) | Grasslands soil microbial communities from the Angelo Coastal Reserve, California, USA - Sample 9_17_2013_60cm (SPAdes) (version 2) | ecosystem: Environmental > Terrestrial > Soil >...
CCAACTCCACTCCCGTCACTTTCCAGGGCGCTTCCACCCCCAACAATCGTTGATAGAAATCCTTCTCATTCACCTCCCAACCTACCAAACTCCCGCTTGCCTATCCCACGCTTTTCCCGGAAGAAGCCTTACTGATTACTAGTTAGTGTTTCGGCGGCGGATTGGAACAGGAAGAAAGTGGAGGTTGCTCCGGGGTCTTGGTGATTGATGCTGCGTTCGCCGAGGTAACTGGCTCGGCCGCGGCGTGCCATCAGAGGGATGGTTGATTTGAGGCCGGCTTCGGCGGCGGCTACGGCTTGAGCGAGCGCGTGATCCAGCGGCTCATTGGCTTGAATGGCGCGCCGGCAAGCTTTCACAGCGGGATGAAGTGCATCGACCATGGTTTTGTCACCAATGGCTGCCTTGCCTCGCAACACAATGCCGGCCAGACCTTTCTCTAGAACTAGTAAGAATTCTTCTGCTGTGAGCTCTGTCTTGCCGGTGGTTACGTTGCTGGCTTGAAGGAAGAAGGTCCCATACAAAGCGCCGGCCGCACCGCCGACGGTCGAGATGAGGGTCATGGCAACGATCTTTAGAAGCGCACCGATATCTGCCGTTCCTTGTAGTTCGGCTTTCTTAGCCAGGACAGCTTGAAAGCCGCGGTTCATATTGTTGCCGTGATCGGCGTCACCGATGTCGGAATCCAGTTTTGTTAGAAGTTCTTTCTCTTCAGCGATTCGATTCGAATAACGTTCTATCCAAGCAACGATTTGGTCTGCAGTGATGGTCATGGGGAGGGGAGAAGCGGTGGAGTGGTGGAGTGGTGGACGCCACCACGGCGATGCCGATTTGCTATTTGCTATTTGTCGTTGCCGCGTAGGGGGGCCGTTTCGGCTAGATTTTATTTATGAAAATCCTCAGAGCGGGATCAGGCCCGCTCTGAGGAATTGAATTTAAAGGCTAGACGGTTCTCAGACTCCCCAGCGAAGTGCCGGCGTGTGAACGGGTGCATCCCACAGCTTGGTCAATTGATCATCAAGCTTTAGTAACGTGATAGATGCGCCAGCCATCTCCAGACTCGTGATGTACGGTCCGACGAAGCTGCGGGTAACCTTGATTCCGCGTTTGGTCAGGATCTCGTGCGCTTTCCGGTACACAACGAAAAGCTCGATCAAAGGGGTGCCGCCCATGCTGTTGACGAAGAGCAGCACATTGTCGCCGCTCTGGAAGGGGAGATCTTCCACGATCGGATTGAGCAACATCTCAGTGATCTCATCGGCTGGTTTTAACTTCAGCCGTTGCCGGCCTGGCTCGCCGTGGATACCGATACCGATTTCCATTTCATCCTCCGGTAGATCGAACGTCGGTTTGCCAACGTGCGGTACGACGCAGGAGGTGAGAGCCATGCCCATACTGCGGCCGTGTGCATTGACCTTGTGACAAAGGGCAGCTGCTTCTTTCAAAGAAGCGCCTTGTTCGGCCGCAGCACCGACGATTTTCTCCGCTAACACGGTTGTTCCGACTCCGCGCCGGCCGGCGGTATAGAGACTGTCTTTGACGGCGACATCGTCGTCGATGACAACCGCTTCGACCTCCACGTCTTCTCCGCGAGCCAGGTCCGCTGCCATCTCAAAGTTCATAACATCGCCCGTATAATTCTTGACGATATGCAGCACGCCTTTGCCGGCGCTAACCGCCTTGGTAGCCTCATGCATCTGGTCCGGAGTCGGACTGGTGAAAACTGCGCCCGGACAGGCGGCATCGAGCATTCCTTTGCCGACGAACCCTCCGTGCATCGGTTCGTGACCGCTGCCACCGCCTGAGACAATACCGACCTTTCCTTGGACCGGGGCATCAGCTCTGACGATGTAGTTAGGGTTGAAATGGACCTTGATCAAATCAGGGAATGCGGCGCCGAGGCCGGAGATTGACTCGAGAACGACGTTCTCGGGGGAATTGATGAGCTTTTTCATAATTAGGGGGTAGGGGAACGACCCAGGTAAAGAGTGGAGCCGAGAACAACAGCTCCGAAACTAAACCAGCCAACCGGTATAGTATTCGATTGACTATCTGTGTCAATCGGGTTCGCCGTTCGCGGTTGGCCGTTTGCAGTTTGCGGTTAGCTGTTGGCCGTTGGCGGTTGATCGCGCCCAAGACCTCGTTCTCGTCCTCGTCCTCGAATGGGTTCTGCGGGGTGGAGTCGCTTTTGTGGACAATTGTCAGGGGGGATGTTGTCCCGAAGGGACGGAATGATCGTAGCCAGGCAATTTATTGCCTGGAATACGCCCAAAAAAGGCGAACCGTCCCGGAGGGACGGTGTGAGTTGGGCTACACGACATATTCGCCGCCCATGGTCGAAGAACGTCCTGTCGACCGAATCATACCGTTCCCTACGGGACGGGTTATTTGTGTGGCACACTCCAGGCAATAAGTTGCCTCGCTACGATCATTCCGTCCCTCCGGGACAAAGACCCTCAACGCCTGTCCACGAATTCGACGCCAGATCACTACAGACCGAGCGCCGCCTTTTCGAGGACGAGGAAGACGACGAGGACGAGAACGAGGTCTTGGGCGCCATCAACCGCCAACTGCCAACCGCCAACTGCCAACGGCCAACTGCCAACTGCCAACTGCCAACTGCCAACTGCCAACTGCCAACGGCCAACTGCCAACCGCCAACCGCCAACCGCCAACCGCTAACCGCTAACCCGTTAGCCTAGTCGTTCGACCTGTTGAAGCATTCGTTCGGTGACCTTACGAATTTGGCTGGGGGTCAGGAAAGAGAGATGGAGAAGCTCCAGCAACAACAGGCCTTGGGAAGCCAGGAACAAGATGGCGGTATCTTCCATACTCAGGGACAGGTTCGCGCAGAGCGCCTGGAAATCGTCTTTAAAAGATTCGCGCATCGGATCGACCAGCTTTGGATTGTTGGCGATTGCAGCAACCACCGCTGCCAGCACCGGTTGTTGCCCCTCCAGATGGCGCAACGTCCCGATAATATGAGCTTTCATGGTCGCGTTTCGCTCACAAGAAAGCGAGTCCGCTACCTTCTCTCTTTCCTCGCCCAACTGCCGCAGCGCCCGCCGAATCATTTCCTGTAACAACACTTCTTTCGAACGGAAATGATAGAAGAGTCCGCCTTTACTGACATTGGCCTCGGAAGCTGCGCTCTCCAGGGTCAATGATGCCGGTCCGTGACGCGCCACGATCTGTTCGGCAGCATGAAGAATCGCTTCCCGAGAATCTTTCCGCCGTCGTTTTCTCTTGGTGGGAACGGCTTTAGAGGACTGACTCATAAACCAAAGTAAAAAAAACCGACCGGCGGGTACAGTAAAGAAAATAGAGGAGTTCGTTCAAGGAGTCCAAGGAGTTCAAGGAGTTCAAGGAGTACGAGGAGTACAAGGAGTTCACGATTCCCCTGATTACTCTTCAACCAAGGGGTTCTTTCCCCATCACTTTCCCCAACCCCAGTCCTCCTGACTCCTGGATTGTGGCTCCTGACTCCTCTCCTCGTACTCCTTGTACTCCTTGTACTCCTTGGTTACTGTTATCAACCCAGGCTGCGCCCCCAAATCGCTCGCTGGCCTGTATTGACATGGAAAAAAGCAAGGTGCCGCGATCGGTTCGACCGGTCCCAAACCGTTGGATGCCGGAACTTTGGGCAAGCCCGAAACCGTTTGGTGTAGGAGAGCAACACTCGAACAATTACTGGGAGGTATTTCGGGCAGTCTGGGAGAATCGAGATCAGCTTCCGTATGCGTATCGAATCCTAAACGATGGAGTGTGCGATGGCTGCTCGCTTGGGACCAGCGGGATGACCGACTGGACCATGACGAGTATGCATCTGTGTAACATTCGGCTTCGGTTGCTTCGGTTAAACACCATGCCGCCGTTGGACGACAAGATCCTATCAGATGTCAGCCAGCTACGATCGATGCGTTCTCGGGATCTGCGCGGACTCGGCCGTTTACCCCATCCGCTGATCCGGCGCCGCGGAGAGCCGGGGTTTCAACGAATTTCCTGGGATCAGGCTTTGCGCGAGATCACCGAAAAGATCAAAGCGACCCGTCCGGAACGTCTCTACTTTTACATGACCAGCCGGGGTGTTCCGAATGAGACCTATTATGCCGCCCAAAAAGCGGTCAGAGCTCTGGGAACGAATAATGTTGATAACGCGGCGCGGATGTGCCATTCCCCAAGCACCTTTGCGTTGAAAGCTGCCGTCGGAGCGGCGGCAACCACTTGTTCATACACCGACTTGATCGGCACGGATCTGGTCGTGTTTTTAGGCAGCAATGTCGCCAACAATCAGCCGGTCATGATGAAGTATCTTTATTATGCTCGGAAAGCCGGGACCAAGGTAGCGGTGGTTAATCCTTTTCACGAGCCCGCCATGGAACGGTATTGGGTTCCTTCCGATGTGGAGAGTGCGCTGTTCGGTACCAAGATTGCCGAACAATTCTTTCAAGTGCGCGCCAGCGGCGACCAGGCTTTTCTGAACGGCACCTTGAAACATGTGATTGGGGAGGGATGGATGGATGAGAACTTCATTCGCGATCACACGGTCGGATTCGACGAGGTGAAGAAAAACCTGGAGGCGGCTTCTTGGGAAGAATTGGAGGCCGGTAGTGGCGTCGGCCGCGATCGAATGAAGGACTTTGCGCGTATGGTCGCCGACGCTAAGCGAGCTGTCTTCGTTTGGGGCATGGGCATCACCCAGCACACCGCGGGCGAAAATAATGTCCATGCGATTATCAACCTGGCTCTGGCCAAAGGATTTGTTGGGCGGGAAGGGTGCGGTTTGATGCCGGTCCGAGGTCATTCCGGGGTCCAAGGCGGCGCCGAGATGGGAGCCTACGCCACTGCGTTTCCGGGCGGGTTGGCAATTAACAAAGACAACGCCGCGAAATTCTCGGCACTATGGGGATTCCCGGTTCCGGACCAGGTGGGCATGACGACGCCCGATATGTTGAACGCAGCGCAAAGAGGGGAACTCGATCTGCTCTGGGCAATGGGAGGCGACTTCCGCGAAGTGATGCCGGACCCGGAGTCGATTGAACGGGCACTGGAGCGTATTCCGTTGCGGGTTCATCAGGATATCGTGCTCTCATCCCAGATGCTGCTGGAACCCGCGGAGACGGTGTTGCTGCTTCCGTCGACAACGCGATATGAAATCCCCGGCGGAGTGACAGAAACCAGCACTGAACGCCGGGTCATCTTTAGCCCGGAAATCCCCGGTCCTCGCATCGACCAAGCTCGATCGGAATGGGAGGTCTTTTTAGAGGTAGCCCGGTTAGCCAAGCCTGAGTTAGCGGGCCAGCTCAACTTTGCCAATACTGAAGCGATGCGCGCAGAAATCGCTGCTGCTATCCCCGCCTATAATGGGATCCAAACCCTAAAGAAAAAAGGTGACAGTTTTCAATGCGGCGGGGCAATGCTGTGCGCGAACTGGACCTTTGCTACGCCCGACGGGAAAGCGCATTTCAAACCGGTAACTCCGCCTCAGATTGAGGTGCCTGAGGGCGCGTTTCGAGTGGTGACCCGCCGAGGTAAACAGTTTAACAGCATGGTCCATGAGGACATCGACACCAGTACCACCGCGACGCGAGATGCGGTCATTATGAATCCGGACGATGCGAGAATTTTACATCTTAAAACTGGTGACCGGGTGTGTCTGCGCAACGATTTCGGAGTCTACGCAGGAGAAGTGTTGGTTGCGGATGTTGCCGCTGGAACGATCGAAGTCCATTGGCCTGAAGGCAACGTGCTCGTCAACCCGCAGGCGCGGTCGCCGTTAGCGAAGATTCCTGCCTACAAAGAGTTTTGGGCTGCGGTTGAGCCGGCTGGGAATGGCGCCAAATCGGAGCCTGTATTGAATCCTTAAGATTCTTATGACCCAAGAGACAACAAATCAGGGTTTGCCCAATCGATGGCTGCTAGCGGGCGGGGGTGTACTAATGCAGCTTGCCTTAGGCGCGGTGTACGCCTGGAGCGTGTTCCGGATTCCGTTAAGCAAGACATTTGGCTGGTCAATCCAGGATGTGACCTGGGCGTTTTCTTTAGCAATTCTGGCCCTGGGGTTTGCCGCGTTTATCGGCGGTCTTTGGATGCGGAAAGTAGGACCCAGAGTCGTTGGGATCACGGCCGGTATTTGCTACGGCTTGGGCGTTAGCCTATCGAGTCTGGCGAGCGGCAACATTTGGATTCTGTGGCTTTCCTATGGCGTCCTCGGCGGGATAGGACTCGGACTCGGGTACATTGTTCCTTTAGCGACTTTGGTCAGGTGGTTCCCTGACCGGCGCGGCTTTATCACTGGATTGGCGGTTGCCGGGTTTGGCGGAGGGGCGCTGATCACGGCGCCGGTCGCTCAGCAATTGATAGCGAGCTTTGGCCCGCTCCCGACGTTAGCGATTCTTGGTGTCGGCTATTTCATTATGGTCGTACTCGGATCCTCGATCATGCGGAACCCGCCGGAAGGATGGCGGCCGGCCGGTTGGCAACCTTCCGCGAAACAACAGGAACAACTGGAAGCGCGCGACTACACGTTGAAGGAAGCGCTCTCCACCTGGCAATGGTACGTCCTTTGGGCAATGCTCTTTTTAAACGTCACTGCCGGTATTAGCATTATCTCGCAGGCGTCCCCAATGGCGCAGGAAATCAGCGGAGTGAACGCGGCGATTGCCGCGGGGATGGTTGGACTCATTTCGATCGCCAATGGGCTGGGTCGCCTGCTTTGGGCATGGTTCTCAGACGCGATTGGACGCCGGAACGTCTTTCTAATCATGTTCGTGCTCCAAGCTGCCCTTTTCTTTGTCTTGCCGTCGCAACACGAGTTCACCGCGCTCGCTACCATTTGCTTCATTGTGATCAGTTGTTACGGTGGCGGATTCGGCACCATGCCGGCATTTGCCGCAGATTTCTTTGGCCCGAAATGGGTGGGCTCAATCTACGGACTGATGTTGACCGCGTGGGGGTTTGCCGGCGTATTCGGGCCTTTGCTCATCGCGAATATCCGGCAATCAACCGGCAAATATGACCTGGCGTTATTGGTCATCGCTTTAATTATGCTGGTTTCCAGCGTGCTTCCTTTGATCGTGCGCTCGCATCGGGTGGAACGTCAGGCGGTCGGCGCGGGAGCACGGAGCTAGTGGAGAAGTAATCAGTAATCAGTGAGTCAGTAATCAGTGGTTTGCTGAGGCTGCTAGCGCTTTGGGCGCGCATTTTGATCTTCCCGAGGAGCAATCTCCCCAGTAGGAATTCGAACGGTAGAGCATGTCCAAACTGTTAAGGTCGCGTTAGGGAACACGCGTAGTTAACTGCTGTCGGCGATCGTGATCGACCACTGTCTTACTGATTACTGACTCACTGATTACTGATTACTTTCCGAAAAGCCGGGAATATTTCATCGCTACCCCAGTCTAATTCGTCAGGAGGGCGCAAATGTCCTCTGAATAACATAGTGGGCGGGAAAGCGGCCGAAAAGGCCGCTTTACCGTCGTATTCTTTTTTATCAACCAAACAAGCTCGATCAGGCATCGAGAGGAGGGAGGAATGGAGTTCTCCTGATCCGCAGGTGGTGTCTCGATCAGTCATCCAGCAAGATAAAATGCAAGATCAAACCAGGTGCCGGCGCGGTAGCGCCGAATCAGCCCGGGATTTAGGCGGAATGGCGACCGCTGTAGAGTACTGCGACGAACTCTTTGCAAAAAAAGTTCCTCGTCTGGCGTGCGTTACTGTAGCTCTGGTAGCGTTCGGGTTTGTATCGTTGGATCGAGCTCGAGCCGACGATTCGAAGACTCAGATCGTTCCGGTTCAAGCGAGCACAATTCCAGCCAATGGCGACCTTAATCCGTACGGGGTAGCTTTTGTCCCCGCTGGGTTCCCGACAGGCGGCGCAACCAGCGCTGGAGATGTCCTCGTCTCCAATTTTAACGCCAGCAGCAACGTCCAAGGGACGGGCACAACGATTGTCAGTGTGACGCCGAACGGTACCCGGTCCCTTTTCTTTAAAGGAACGACTACTCCTCTGGGTTTGACGACGGCACTGGGCGCACTGTCGAAGGGCTTTGTGATTGTTGGTAACCTGCCCACCGATCAACACGGAGCTCCGCTGCAGGGCTCGTTAATCATCTTGGATAAAAACGGGAGTATCGTTACGACGCTGACTAATTCTAGTCTGCTCGATGGTCCCTGGGACTTGACCGTTTTTGAGGCCGGCGACTTAGCTCAAGTCTTCGTTTCTTGCGTGCTCAACGGAACCGTCACCCGCCTCGATCTAATCGTTTCGAATAGTGGGGTGACCGTGCACGATATGGTCGAGATTGCCTCCGGGTATAAGTTCGGGCTTAACAGCGCTGCTTTAGTGGTTGGTCCAACTGGGGTGGCGTATGACCCGCTGAGCGATATCCTTTATGTGGCCTCAACCCAGGACAATAAGATCTACGGCGTTTCGCATGCCGGTTCCAAAACCTCCTCGAGCGGTACGGGCGCTGTGGTCTATCAGGATAACAACCATCTCCATGGGCCTCTGGGTTTGGTCATCGCGCCGAACGGGCACCTGATCAGTAGCCAAGGAGACGCAATTAACCCCAGCACGGATCCAGCGCAGCAAAGCGAAATTGTAGAGTTCACCAAGAACGGGAAGTTTGTTGGCCAGTTCTCACTTGATTCAGCGACGGGCGCCGCGTTTGGGATCGCCATACAAAACGCCGATAACGGTGTGGTTGATTTCGCTGCGGTCAACGATGCAACGAACGCCTTATCGATATTCGAGTTTACCGTAAACTGATCGCAACAATGATTGGGCGACAAAGGGTTCAGCTTTAATGATATGCGGGGTGGCAGAGTGAAATGTCACCTCGCTGGCGATTAGACGGAATCAGCGATTCGGTCGCCAGATCCGGCAAGCGGCAACGTGTCGCCGCGTTTTCTTTCCGATGTGAATAACGCTGGCATGTATAGTGGCCAGTTACTGAATCATCGGAATAAGATCTGTCCCCTTAATCTCCTGCTTAAATGGGCAACGCTTCCCGCTTCGAAGAGCTTTTTTTGCCTCATCTGGATGCTGCCTATAACCTGGCCCGCTGGCTGGTAAGCGGCGATCAGGACGCCCAGGACATCGTCCAGGAAGCCTATGTCAGAGCGTTCAAAGGCTTTCCCGGATTTCGGGGAGATAACCCGCGTGCCTGGTTACTGACCATTGTCCGGAATACGGCCTACACCTGGATCAAACGCCACGCGACCGACGACAAATTGATCCCTTTTGACGAAGAATCACACGTCGTTCCGGTCGAAACCGGCCCTTCTGAGGTATCTCAGGAGAAACGCCGGGAGCAATTGGAGGAAGCGCTAAGCCGGCTTCCGACCGAGTTTCGTGAGGTCCTGGTCCTGTTCGAATTCGAAGGCTGGTCTTATAAAGCGATGGCGGACGCACTGCAGGTGCCGCTTGGGACCATAATGTCACGCCTGAGTCGGGCCCGCCGCCGTTTGCAGCAAGAACTCGCTCAATTTCAACCGGGAGAAATCGATGATGAGCTGCGATGAGGCAGATCGATTTCTAGATGCCTACCTGGATGGCGAGCTCGAGGCGGCTAAACGGGCCGAGCTAGAGGAGCATTTGGCCGGCTGTGCCGTCTGCCAAGAAAAGTTGAGACGGCTAAGCCAATTTCGCAGCTTCCTTACTGCTAATGCCCCGCATTATCCAGCACCGCCTGGTCTGAAAAACAAGGTCATCGCCAAATTAGAAGTACAGAAGAAATCGAATATTATCGCCCTGACCCGCCAACCCTGGCTGTATGCGGCTGCATTGGCAATTATCGGCCTGGCGGTCGCTTGGCTGGCGTCCTCTCCAAATCAGGAAAAACAGATTGCGGATCAGGCCGTCGCCAATTTTAGGCGGGCAGCTTTGCTGGAACGCGTCTGTGACGTGGTATCGCCGGATCCCGCGGTGGTCAAGCCGTGGTTCAATGGCAAACTCGATTTCACTCCGCCGGTGGTCTTGCCCGGTTTGAATTTCCAAATGCGAGGCGGACGCCTCGACGTGCTCGAAAATCGGAAGGTTGCTGCGTTCACTTACAAACGAGACAAGGATCTAGTTACAGTTTTCGTTTGGCCTGACGCCGGTAAACCGCTTCAAGAAAAAAGCTGGATCATTAGCGGAAATTCCGTGTGCTCCTGGCACGCGAAAGATTTTAATTTTGTCGCCGTCTCAAATATGGATGAGCGCGGTCTGGATGAGGTCATTGATCACCTCAGGGACGCGGTTACCAAGGAGTTGTGAGCACCGACGCAAATAACCAGTAATCAGTAATCAGTAAGTCAGTAAAAGGAGTACCAGGAGTACAAGGAGTTCAAGGAATCGGCGTGGGGAGCTGGCGCTATAAGCAAAAGGTCAGAATGGTGCCATGCCGCGATCAAGTGCCACACGGTAGCCTCCTTGAACTCCTTGCGACTCCTCGTACTCCTTGAACTCCTTTTACTGATTACTGACTTACTGATTACTGATTACTAGTGGAAGCCGCGGCACGAAGCGCGGCTGCATGCGTCTGGTATTCTTCTTCGAGCTTTTTGTCTGGCGACTGGATAGTGCCGTCGGACGACACACGCCATTTACTCGGTGTCTCTTCCAATAGATTAGCGATGGCTAAAATCTCAGTGGCGAGCTGGTCTGATTTGGTTGCTTGATCTACGGCTTTTCGACCTGGTGTATCCTGATAAACGAGCGCGGCCACTTGTTTAGCTAGCTCCTCGCGCACCCCGTTCTTTTCCAGCTGCTCAGCTAACGTTGACTGCAGGTTTTCGAAGAAAAGCTTCTGTTGGTTGGCGGCATCGAGCAATTTTGCCGCTTGAGGTTTCAGCTTGGCGTAAGCCGAGAGCGCATTGGCCGATTTCAAGCTTGGAAGATCATTTCGCACTGTTTGCTCAAGTGCGATCAAGCGGTCCTGAAGCGCTGTTGCGTTGCCGATAGCGTCTGCCAACGCCAAAGCGATCGCTCTCTGCTCGGGCGTCAACGTTCGTACATCATAGTGCGTCAATGCAAGATAGTCCTCCGCCGATTTTGGCGAGGCGGATGGGCGTGGAAGCGAAGCTGGGTTGTTCTGATTCTTTAACCAGCTAGTGACCTGAGAATAAAGGTATGAAGGAAGGTTCGGATTGCGCAGCAACAATCCTCCCAGGAAGAAAAGCGCAGCCCCGCCACCCAACACCAAGAGATAGATCCAGAAAACCTTGTGGCGATCGCGAGGCTCTTCCGGTTGCGGTTTGGGTGCCCTCTGACGGGAGTCCTGCATCTCGCCTTGATATCAAGCGATCCTAGAAATTCAATCTCGCGTGGCGTATCTGCGACGCCACAGACTATGAATAGCCGCAAAAAGGCACAAAAGACGCAAAAAAAGGAAGAAAAAATCTCACGCAAAGACCCGCCCGCAACGCTTCGCGTAGCGATGCGGGCGGGCGCAAAGCGCCAAGGAAGAGGGTGAAACGTGAAAGGTGATAGGTGAAAGGTTTTCTCGCCTGCCGCTGATGATCGTTTCGGCTGAGCTGAGGTAGTAACCCTCGTGATCTTTTTGTGAAGCTAGCTCTTCTTCCTTTGCACCTTTGCCTGAGATTTATCTCCGTTTTTTTTTGCGTCTTTTGTGCCTTTTTGCGGCTATTCGTCTTCCCCGTAACGGTCTCCTAGCTCCTTATCTAAAATCCGGAATCGGACGAATCGCGCTCAACGGACGAGGGCGTTCGCAGATCGATTTAATCTCGAAAGTGGTGTCGCCGGCTGCCTTCGCCACGATTGCTTGGAGCACCTCAAGAACGTGGTAAGCAATTTCGCCAGAGGCGCGATGGGGAGTGCCCGTACTTATGGCCGCCGCCATGTCGGCCAACCCGATGCCGCGATGGTTGCCGTCGCCATAGCTATGGCTATGGGCGATGTCGGTCCAGTGCCGAGCACCCGGCCGAAGTAGCCGGACGTTACCACCAAAGAAATTTGGGTCCGGGACCTGCAAAGAACCGGCGGTTCCGTAGATCTCAATGGGCGGATGATTATGCCCGGTGACATCGAAACTTACAGTGAAGGTAACCGCTGCCCCCGAGTGAAACTCAAGGATCGCCGTGACGTAGGTTAAGACTTCCACGGTAAACTCGGTTCCTTGCCGTGGTCCGCTGCCGATCTTTCGTTTTGGCAACGTGTTTCTCCCGATCGACAGTACATTCTTAACCGGCCCTAAAAGATTTATGAGCGTGGTTACGTAATAAGGGCCCATATCGAATACCGGACCTGCCCCCCTTTGATAAAGGAACTCGGGATTGGGATGCCAACTTTCCGGGCCGCCGTACATAAAGAACGCCGCACCTCCGATTGGCTGTCCGATCGCGCCTTCATCCACTAGTTTCCGCGCGGTTTGGTGGCCGCCACCAAGAAAAGTATCGGGAGCAGCACCCACGCGCAATCCTTTGGCGGCCGCCGCGTCCAACAACGGTCGCGCCTCTTCCCGGGACAAGCCGAGCGGCTTTTCCGAGTACACATGTTTCCCGGCGCTAATGGCTGCGCGGCTGACGGAGACATGGCTCTGTGGAATGGTGAGATTCAAGACCACCTCGCTCGAAGGATCCGCGAGTAATTCATCGACACTCATCGCTTTGATGTCGAACTCTTTGGCCCGAGCGTTCGCGTTTTCCGGAATCGCATCGGCGCAAGCAACGATCTTGAATTGAGGAAAGGTCGATTTCAGATAGGCGGCGCTGATATAGCCTGCTCCGATGATTCCAACTCGTTTTGGCTCAGGGTCGGTCATAGTCGATCAAGGGGATGAAGTGGTGGAGTAATGGAGTAGTGTATTCCAGTCATACAGAAGCAATCTTGCTCCAAAGGGAATCATTCCCTAAAAGAGACTCCAAGGCGAACCATTGCTCGGTGGCTTGAATCCACCACAACCCTCTAATCCCATACCCGCCGCACTGGCCACCCCTTGCGGCGGTTTTGTTTTGCGGGTCGATGCTTTTTTGGACCCTGAAAAGGGCAAAACAGTTAAAATCGGCTTTCAGGGTCAAAAAGAAAGGCCCAGTTCGCTAGCTCCGTGAGACATAACTTCCTTGACGGAGAAACAAGCATTTCGCTTTACTGGGTCCCTGCTGGATCGCTAGAACGTACTGACGTCAATCACTGAAACCGTGTTGTCACTGTAGTTACAAACGTACGCATATTTCCCGTTGGGAATGATCGCGACATCCACTGGGCCTGCGCCAACCCTAGTATGGCCAACGATCGTGTCGGTCGCTAAACTAACTATTTCCAGGTAAGTCTCTGAACTCTTCAAAATGCAGAAGTACTTGCCATCCGGCGTAAAGGCTGCCGGCCTATGGGCCCCCCTGGCCATGATGTGCGCGGTCACCTTATTGGTGGATGTGTCAACGACGGTATAGTGTGGACCTATTCTATGGGCAACAGCCAGTGTATGGCCATCTGGGCTTATGGTTAAAAATGTGGGATCCCTCACGGGGATGGATCCGACGACTGTACGGCCGAAGGTCTCGATTATCGACAGAGATCCTAACAGTGCACGTTGCTGGGGCAAGGACGCGTAGGCGTACTGTCCGTCCCCTGTGAAAACTACGGCGCTCGCACCGGACTCCAAAGGGATAGGGTCCAAAACCTTATTATCGCTGGTCCTGACGACCGCGATCTGCCCCGAATTGAAACCAGCGACACTCGGGAAATAGGCCAGCGATCCGTCTGGACTGATCGCGGGGGAACCTCCTGACGGGGAGACATTTGTCAGGGTTGTAACTAAACCACGATTCGAGGTTTGAATTACTGACACGTTGCCACCGTTCACCACGTAAAGGTACTTCCCGTCAGGTGTGATCGCGAGTGCACGCTGGTTCATCCCGATATGGATGGTCGTTGCCTCCACCCTATTAGTGATAGTGTCTATTATCGAGATATCGTTCGAAACAAAATTGGCTACATAAACAAAGTCGCTATCCGGGCTCGCAACTAAAGCCAACGGGCCGCGTCCTACGGGAATGGTTGCCACCACCTTGTGCTTGAGAAGGTTATCGGGTGCAACAACGGATGAATCGCCCGCGTACGAAGGTAACATGGCGGAGGCCGCCATAGTGGTAGCAGCTAGTGCCACCCGGGCAAGATGGGAATTATCCATGGGGCGCGAATGGTACTAGCCTCACCGGGGAAAGCAAGGCGAATCCCTTGCTTTCGGTTGTCTAGTCGAGGCGGTATTTGGTAGTCGCTTAAAAAACCACTTGCAGCAAATTGCTTGCGATAAAAGGTTTCGAGGTTGCCCTAGGATGCGTCTTTAGAAGGTGCCTGGCATCTTATGATCACCCTTTTTGACGCAGAGTGAACACTAACACAAGCCCACCTCGTACTTCGGGCGAATTGTAGACCTGGTTGAAGGGCGGACGCGACTGGTCACTTAAGTGAACATGGCAATTAACCCATTGGATGGTTCGCCGAGAAGCACAATGGTTATGTCACAAGCACAAGGTCCGGGCATCAGAGCGCGATCGCTTCTGGGATGAGTACCTTTACGAAAAGCTGCATCTGATCCGACTGGAACGCTTCAGCAACAACCTGCCGTGGGCGAAAGCTACATAAACCTTGTCCGAAAGCCGGATGCGGGAAAACTGCACGTCCGGTTTGATGAGCGGGATCTGGAAACGGAGCACACGCCA
>Ga0209647_1002542_pt1 | contig 14663 bp, 16 predicted proteins | sample GraSoi_2013_60cm_FD_185827 | JGI IMG/M metagenome (GOLD analysis project Ga0209647, IMG submission 185827) | Grasslands soil microbial communities from the Angelo Coastal Reserve, California, USA - Sample 9_17_2013_60cm (SPAdes) (version 2) | ecosystem: Environmental > Terrestrial > Soil >...
AGTTGCACATTGAAACACGTGTCGAGCACGTCTGAGGATGTCATGCCGGAATGCATAAAGCGCGCTTCCGGCCCGACGATTTCCGAAACGTGCGTCAGGAAGGCAATGACGTCGTGTTTGACCTCGGCTTCAATTTCATCGATGCGGGCGACATCGAACTTGGCGTTTTTGCCTTTTTCCCAAATCGTTTTCGCGGCTTCTTTCGGGATGACGCCGAGTTGAGCCATGGCGTCGGCGGCGTGCGCCTCGATCTCGAACCAGATTCGAAATTTTGTCTCCGGCGACCAGACCGCGGTCATTTCGGGACGGGAATAGCGCGCGATTGTCACGCCGCTTCCCCCCGCGCGGTCGCCGCCGCGTTACGGATCGCCTCAATATTAGCTTTGTAGTTGCCGCCCTTAAATACGGCCGAGCCCGCGACCAACACGTTGGCCCCGGCTTGCACGACGCGCGCGGTATTTTCTGACGTCACGCCGCCATCGACCTCGATATCGATCGGCCGGGCCCCGACCAGCGTGCGCACTTCGCGCAACTTGTCGAGGGCCGCCGGAATAAAGGCCTGCCCGCCAAAGCCGGGATTGACCGACATGACGAGAATAAGATCAACCATGTCGATGACATGCTCAATGCTCGATACCGGCGTGGCCGGATTCATGGTTACGCCAGCCTTTTTGCCGAGCGCGCGGATCGCCTGCAACGAGCGATGTATATGCGGACCTGCTTCAACATGCACAGTAATAATGTCGGAGCCGGCTTTGGCGAAAGCTTCGAGATAAGGGTCGCATGGCGCGATCATCAGATGAACGTCGAGCGTCCTCTTGGTGAGCGGCCGAATGGCTTGCACCACGGCGGGACCGATCGAGATATTGGGCACGAAGTGGCCGTCCATCACGTCGACATGAATCCAGTTGGCCCCGGCGGCCTCAACTGCACGGACTTCATCGCCCAGTTTGGCGAAATCGGCCGACAGAATCGAAGGCGCAACGACGAGCGGGCGGGGCATTCACGGCCTCCAGACGCCGTTCGGGTAACACGGAGAGCGCCGGGGGGCAACGCGTAGGGCGTAAACCTACGGACGGCAATTTACTTCATTCGTATCGGCATAATTTGCCGTGGATAGGGCCGCGCAAATCAAATCCGCACACGGGAAACTGTGGACAACCGCAAGACCGGCGCGGGTTTTCGCGGTTGTCCGGCTCTTGGCGCGGCTTTTGCGTATTCTCGCGGCTCGACACTGACGGCGATGGCCAAATCAGCAAGACAGAATTTGAACAAGCGCTCGGCGCCGTCGGGGTCGATACGCAGAGTGCGGATGCCTTGTTTGGCAAGCTGGATGCGAATAGCGATGGCAATGTAAGCCCGAGCGACCTCGCCAAAGGGCGCGGCCATCATCATCACCATCACGTTGAAAATAGTGACGCATCGCAAAGTCGGGGCCCGCAACAGGACGCGCTGTCGGCTCTGCTGAATTCGACCGACATCAGCGGCGCCACCACCCAAACTGCCACCAATTCGGATGGATCGACGACGACGACCATTTCGTATGCCGACGGCACTTCGGTCAGTATGACCACCGGCGGCGGCTCAAAACACCAGCTCGTCGAACGATAGTACGTCGATTGACGCAACGGCGAACGGCGGTTCTGCCGGGCCGAGCAACAGCAACAACAATCTGATCGAAGAGCTCATTCGACTGCAGTGCCAACTCGTGACGCAGGCCGCGTCCGCGCTCTCGACAATCGCTCAGGCGTCCGCGCTTTGCTGAAGCCGCTTCGCCAGCGGCTTCAGCAAATGCGGCAATAAATAAATAGGAAATTGAGCCAGCGCGAAATAAAGCCAGGCGACGTCGGGGATTGCAAAGCCCGTGGCCGCGAGCATCAAGCCAATATTGCGGTTGCCGGCAATCAAGCCGATGGCAAATGCGCGGGCGCGGCCGACGCGCAAGAAAACAATTGCGGTCAGGACGATCATCCCGAGCGCCAGCCCGAATGCGAGCACCGTGAGCTCGATCACCAGCAACGGGTCGGCGCGAAAATGGTCGGTCACGCCGTCCATGGCGGCGACCGCGAATGTTGACATGGCGAGCACACTCAAGCCGTCGATGCTTACACGCTGAGCTGCGACAAAAGCCTGCCCGGTTACGCGCCGGATAATCGCTGCTACGAGGGCGCAGCCGGCGATAATGAGGAACAGCTTGATGCCGAAGCCAAGCGGGGACGCGAGGGCAGTGCCGAGATAAAAGTGTGTGAACAGACTCGCGGTTAGCGGCGTTATTGCGGTCGATACGATCAGGCTCGCGAGCGTGAGCGCGACATCAAGCCCGAGCAACGCCGCAAGCGCCGGCGACGACATCAGGCCGGGTGCCGACATCTGCAGCACCAGCATGAAGTAAAGCCCCGGCATGCGTTGGTCGAGTCCGAAGGCGAGGAACACGACACCGAGCACGCCTGGCACGACAAGCATAGCCCACACCGTCGCAGCGGCGACCACTCCGGGCTGCTTGAGATGAAAACTTAAGTCTTTGGGGTCGACGCGAAGGAACGCGAGCGTAAGCATCACCACAATCGCTTCGCCGAGATAAGGCTTCCAGATTGCGGCGAGGCCCGGGACGGCGAGACCAACAAAGATCGATGCCGCTGCCACAAGGGTACCGTGGCGGCCAAAAAAAGTGAGCGCAGCCGCGAGGGCACCAAGCAGTTTCATTGCGGGAAAACTCCGGCCGCAGGTAGGCGCGGCTTTGATAGCGCTCTTGCCGTCCACAATCCATATATAAAGACCAAGTTGGCAGGAGATCGGACGTGGCACGTACCGATGCGATGGTTCTCGGTGCCGGGATAGTCGGCACATCAGTGGCAGTGCATCTCGTCAAGCGCGGTATGAGCGTGGCGCTCGTCGATCGGGCCGGCATCGGCGAGCAGACCTCTTATGGTAATGCCGGGATCATTGAAGGCAACACCGTATTCCCACCGGCGTTTCCCTCAGATTTGAGCGCACTCATCCGGATCGCGCTCAAACGCGCGGGCGAAGCAAACTATCATTTAGCGTTCTTGTCTTCGATCATGCCTTGGCTGCTTGCATTCCGCGCTGCATCGCGTCCGGAGCGTCTGGCGGAGACCGCGCGGCTGATCCGTCCGCTGTTTTCGCGCGCAGTTGCAGAGCATGAAGCGTTGATGGGCGAGGCCGACGCGACACATTTCCTGCGAAAGACCGGTTGGCTCAAGGTCTACCGTGGTGAAAAAAGCTTTCGCGCGCTTGCGCCGGAATTTGAGCTCGCTACCAAATTCGGCTTACCGCTCCAATCGCTCGACACTGCGGGGGCGCTGGCGTTCGAGCCATCGCTCAAGCCGGTGTTCGCGCACGCCGTTTTCTGGCCGCAGGCGGCAAGCGTCAGCAACCCACTCGGAGTAACACGCGCCTATGCCAAACGTTTTGGGGCACTTGGTGGTGTTACTGTGACCGGTGATGCACGCTCGTTGCATCGGGCGGGAAACCGTTGGCGGGTAGAGACTAACGAAGGATCACTCGATTCTGCTGAATGCGTGGTGGCGCTCGGACCATGGGCGCCCGATCTGCTTAATTCCCTGGGCATAAAGCTGCCCCTCGCTGTGAAGCGTGGCTATCACCGGCACTTTCGGGCAGAGGGGAATGCGGGGCTCTCGCGGCCGGTCCTCGACGCTGAGGCTGGGTATCTGATCACGCCGATGGAGCAGGGGCTCCGCGTGACAACCGGCGTCGAATTCGCTGCGCGCGACGCAGAACCGTCCCCCGCACAATTCGACAGAATCTTGCCACGCGTGCGAGAGTTATTTCCAATAGGGACCCGCGCCGACGACAAGACATGGCTTGGCAGCCGCCCGTGCTTTCCGGATTCGCGCCCGGTGATAGGCCGCGCGCCTGGGTATGCTGGCCTTTGGCTCGCAATCGGTCACGCGCATTGGGGCCTTACACTCGGGCCGGCGACCGGACGCTTGATTGCGGAACTGATGGCCGCCGAAACTCCATTCTGTGATCCGGCGCCTTATCGTGCCGAACGGTTCGACTAGTGCGCCAGCGTCATCTCCCGAAAATCATACCGATCGCGGATATAGGTGTTGAAGAACATGCCTTTTGAAAGTGCCGACTGAAACGAGGCCGCCACTTCGCTCGGAACATCGACATACTCATAAATCCGGCCGGTTACGAAGGTAACGGTCAGCCGCTCGCGCTTAGGGTCGTAGTGGATGTCGGCGATGGCGGTCGATGGCATACTGTAGCAACGCACGGAGGCCAATACGGTTCGCAAGTTTCAGCCGAAACGATCGCGCCAGCTCGGCAGTGCCCCGGGGACCTGAAGAGCGGTTGCCGCATAGACCCCGCGTGCAATGGCGCGGGCGAGCACATTCGCCGCGACCATACCGAGCTCGCTGAGCGAAAATACCGGATCCGGCAATGGCTTTTGTCCAATAGCGGCAGCAAAAACGAGGTCGCCATCGAGCGGCGTGTGCACGGGATAGATCGCACGTGCAAGTCCAGTCTGCGCCATCACCGCAAGCCGTTTTGCCTGTGCTTTCGTAAGTTCGGCGTCGGTTGCGACCACGGCGAGGGTTGTGTTCTGACCCGGAACGCCTTTGCTGCGAAATGCGAGAGCGTCTGCGGGAAACGGAACAGGCCAGCCACGCCCGCCAAATTCTTTTCCTTCTTCAAACGGAGCAGCCCAGAAATGTGGAGTATTGCCGACAGTCGTGCTGCCAGCCGCGTTGGCGGCCGCAAGCACGCCGACGGTGTAGCCGCTACTCGTTTGCGCGCTGGCCGAGCCTATGCCGCCCTTGAGGTTGACGGTTGTGGCGCCAAGACCCGCACCGGCGCTGCCGAGCGCAAAATCGGCGCTCGCCCCTCGCGCCGCTTCGTAGCCGAGCTCGCGATAGGGCGGGTAACGGCCCCAATTTTTGTCACCGCCCGAAAGCAAGTCGAACAGGATCGCGCCTGGCACGATCGGCACGCGCGCCTCACGCACCTGAAAGCCGCGGCCCTGTTCGCGCAGCCAGGCTTGCACGCCCGACGCTGCGTCGAGACCAAAAGCGGATCCGCCGGATAGGACGATGGCATCGATTCCTTCCACGGTCTGGGCCGGGTCGAGCAGGGCAGTTTCACGGGTCCCGGGGCCGCCGCCCCGCACATCGATGCTCGCGACGACCGGGGTGTCGAAAATGATTGCGGTAGCCCCGGACCCGAGCTTGGCATCACCCGCGTGCCCGACCCGCACGCCTGCAACATCGGTAATCAGATTGCGCGCCATATTCTCTCCCGGTGGCTAGCCTATCACGTCCGATCACGATCCGGCGAAACAGTCGCACGGCGCTTGCAAGCAAACCCATCGCGTCGCATGAGAGGCCCCATGAATGGCGAAGTCACCTTCCTGGCTGCGTTGATCGCGGGCTTGGTCAGTTTCCTGTCTCCTTGCGTGCTTCCGCTCGTGCCGCCGTACCTTGTGTATCTGGCGGGCACCTCGCTCGAACGCTTCGCAGACAAGGAATCGGAGCCGCAGGTCAAGCGAGAAACTGTCTCCGCAGCTGCGCTGTTTGTGCTTGGTTTTTCGACGGTGTTTGTGGCGCTCGGCGCCAGCGCCAGCGTCATCGGGTCGCTCATCCGGGCTTATTCGGGTCCTCTCGCCACTATTGCTGGCATCGTCATTATCATCATGGGTCTGCATTTTCTTGGTGTGACGCAAATCGCGTTTCTGCATCGGCAAAAAAGGCTCGAGGTCGCCAAGCCTGTTGGGCTTTGGGGCGCCTATGTGATGGGGCTTGCCTTTGCATTCGGTTGGACACCATGCATTGGGCCAATCCTCGCCGCCATCCTGGCCGTGGCAGCGTCAGAAACGACTGTGGCTAAAGGCGCAAGTCTGCTCGCGGTGTATTCGCTCGGTCTCGGGATTCCATTCATCATTGCGGCCTTTGCGATTGAGCCGTTCGCGGGATTTCTCTCGCGCTTCCGCAACTATCTTCACCGCGTAGAGCAGGCGATGGGCGCGTTGCTGGTGCTAACCGGAATTGCGTTCCTGACCGGTAGCGTCAACCAATTGAGTGTGTGGCTGCTCGAGACATTCCCAGTGCTTGGAAAAATTGGCTGACAAAAAAGAAAACCCGCCGGTTGGCGGGCTTTCAAGTCGCATCATGCGGTTTCCTATTTCATGTTGCTGCAATCGGAACCCGGGCATTCGACGTAATTGATCTTGCCGCTGGGATCTTTTTTCCAGATGTACATCACGTAGTCGAGTTTGGTGATGTCACCTTTCTTGTCGAAAGCGATATCGCCGAGCACGGTTTTGAATGGCATGCCTGAATGCATTTTCTCCGCGACTTTCTTGGGGTCGAGAGATTTAGCCGCTTCGGCTGCTTGCTTGATGATCTGCACGCCGGCGTAGCTGTAGAGCGTGTAGGCTTCCGGCTCGAATTTTTTGGCGCGGAATTCCTCTACCACTTTCTTGGCATCTGGCTTGTTGCGTGGATCGGGACCGTAGGTCATCAACGTGCCTTCGACTCCCGGGCCTCCGACTGATGCAAATTCGTCGGACGTGATGCCGTCGCCGCCCATGAGCGGAGCTTTCACGCCTTGATCGCGCATCTGACGCACAATCAAGCCGCCTTCTGTGTAGAGGCCACCCCAATAAATCAGGTCGGCTCCCGATTGTTTGATCTTTGACACCAGCGCCGAATAATCCTTCTCGCCAGTGTTCACGCCTTCATAAAGAACTTCCTTCATTCCGGCCTTGCTCATTGTCTTTCTTGTTTCGTCGGCAAGGCCTTTACCGTAGGTCGTCTTGTCGTGAACGATAGCGATCTTCTTGCCTTTGAAATGTTTTACGATGTATTCGCCGGCGACTTGCCCTTGCTGGTCGTCGCGACCACAGACCCGGAAGATGTTCCACATCTTGCGCTCGGTGACTGTGGGATTGGTCGACGCCGGCGTGATCTGGAGGATGCCATTTTCCTGATAGACTTCAGACGATGGGATAGTGACGCCGGAATTATAGTGGCCGATGACGAACTTCACGCCGTCAGCGGAGAATTTGTTGGCAACCGAAACGCCTTGCTTGGGGTCGGAAACGTCATCGCCATAGGAGACGATGACCTTTTGCCCAAGGATCCCGCCGGCGGCGTTGATGTCGACGGTGGCCTGGTCGACACCATTCTTCATCTGCGCACCGGTCGCGGCGCTCGGACCGGTGATCGGGCCGCCCACGGCGAGTTTGACTTGGGCCGTCGCCGTTGCCGCCGTGGCTACGGTAATACTCAGCACGAGGCCAAGTGAAATGACTTTGTTCATCTTTGTTCCCCTCAAACAGCAGTTAGCGCAGTCGATTTGGCCTCATACTACGTCAGGGTAATTTGCGGCGCCAGCGCATCGGGCCGGCGGCTTCGTTGAGCCAGCGATATTGTGAGACCATCTGTGAGCGCCGCGCCGTCCTGAACCCCAGAAATCCGAAAGCTATGCAGAACGCGCTGTCGACCAAATAATAGTGCGGCGACAGCAAAGTGCCGGCGAACAAACTGAAATGAATAAAGCGAACGGCGCCGCCCAGAATGAGGCCATATGCGACCACTTGCCACTGGGGGCGCCAGGTCGTTGCAATCGCCCGGCCTGCAAGCAGCGCTGCTCCACCACCCAAAATTATGGTAACCAGCAGGAACACGCCCAGTGAGCGTTCCTCATAGAGAAATTCGGGGATTGAGAAGGCGGTAAAGACCTCGTTCAATGCCGACCCCCTTCGAGATAGGCCGACTTGATTTCGGGTCGCTCGAGCAATTCGCCTCCGGTACCGGTCAGTGTAATTAATCCATTGACCATTACATAACCGCGATGCGCAAGCTTAAGCGCGTGATACGCGTTTTGCTCGACCAGAAATACAGAGAGACCGCTCTCCGTATTGAGCGCTTTGATGGCATCGAAAATCTGACGGACGACCATCGGTGCCAGACCAAGCGACGGCTCATCAAGCAGCAACAGCCGGGGGCGTGCCATGAGAGCGCGGGCGATTGCCAGCATCTGCTGTTCGCCGCCTGAGAGGGTGCCGCCACGTTGACCGATGCGCTGTTTCAATCGTGGAAACAGCGTGAGCACACGTTCAAGGTCGCGGTCGAAGTCGGAAGGTTCCGCCGTGCTGGCGCCCATTTGCAAATTCTCGAGAACTGTCATGCGTGAGAAAATGCGACGGCCCTCCGGGGCTTGAGCGAGTTTAAGCCGCGCTATTTCATGCGTCGGTAGTTTCGTGATGTCTCGGCCGGCAAATTCAATGGTGCCCTCGCGCGCTTGAGGATTTCCGCAAACGGTCATCATCAGCGTAGATTTTCCAGCACCATTCGCGCCGATCAACGTGACTATTTCCCCCTCGTTGACAACGAGATCGACACCTTTCAGCGCCATCACGCGGCCGTAAAAGGTCTTGACGCCGCGTATCGAGAGCAGCGGAGTGGTCATAGTCCGACCTCCGCCTCGACTTTCGCGACATCCTTGTCGGCGACCCCAAGATAGGCCGCAATCACTTTTGGATCGTCGCGGATTGCAGCTGGTGTGCCATCGGCAATTTTGACGCCATAGTCGAGCACCACGATATGGTCGGAAATTTTCATCACCACCGACATGTCGTGCTCGATCAGCAGGACCGAAATGCCGTGGTTATCGCGGATCGCGCGCAGGAGTTCGTTGAGTTCGGCGCTTTCACGTGCGTTTAGTCCAGCTGCCGGTTCGTCGAGACACAGAAGTACCGGATTGGTGCACATGGCGCGCGCTATCTCGAGCCGCCGCTGCGCGCCATAAGGCAGGTCGCCGGCGGCGTCATCGGCGCGCGCGGTGAGGCCAACCCGGTCGAGCCATGTGCGCGCCTGTTCGATTGCCGCGCGCTCGGCTGCGGCAAACGATGGAAAGCCGAGGATCCCGAGAAGCGAATAGCCGGATGCCAGCATCAACCGGTTGTGCTGAGCGACCAGCAGGTTTTCCAGCACCGTCATTCCCGGAAACAGACGAATGTTTTGGAATGTACGGGCGATTCGCGCCTGTTGCGTCACCAGGTAGTCAGGCATCCGTTCAAGGAGATGGAGTTCGCCCTGCGGGCGAACGAGATTGCGTTCACCGCTATCGGTGAGTGTTTCGAGCCAATCCCAAGCCGCGATATCCCCATGGCGGAGCGCGATTCGACCCTCGCTTGGACGATAAAATCCGGTAATGCAATTAAATACGGTCGTCTTGCCGGCGCCGTTCGGCCCAATCAGCGCGGTGATATCGCTTTGTTTTGCGGTGAATGACACATCGTCCACTGCGACGAGTCCACCGAAACGCATGGTCAAATGCTCGACCCGAAGCACCATGTCGTTGTCGGCCGTCATTACCCGTGGCCTTCCTTGACCAGGTCCGCGGCGATGGTCTTGCGCTCCTTCAGGACTATCGAAGGCTCGCGTGTTGTGATCAGCCCGCGTGGGCGCCAGATCATGATCAGCACCATCACAAGGCCGAACAGGAGCATCCGGTACTGGGTCGGATCGAAGGTGGCGCCAAAAATCAACTTGAGAAAGTCGAGTTCTCGCATGATCTCGGTGCCGCCGATCATTGCAATCGCTGCGATGGCGACACCGATCTGACTCCCCATGCCGCCGAGTACGACAATCGAGAGAATTGTCGCGGACTCCAGGAATGTGAACGAGTCAGGTGAGATGAAGCCCTGCCGTGCGGCGAAGAATGAACCGGCAAACCCCGCAAACATCGCGCCTGTCGCGAAAGCGGTGAGTTTGGTGTTGGTGGTGTTGATGCCAAGCGAGCGGCACGCGATTTCGTCTTCGCGGAGAGCTTCCCACGCGCGGCCGACCGGCAGGCGCCGCAGGCGCATCGTCACGAAAGCAGTCAGAAACGCGAGCGCAAGAATGAGATAGTACAAAAAGATGGTGCGGTAAATTGGCGAATACTCCAGACCAAATCTGGCGGCGAAACCACCATCGTCGGCATTGAATGGAATTCCGAAGAAGGTAGGTCGCGGGATGCCGGTGATGCCCGCATAGCCATTGGTCAGGTCCACCCAGTTGATCAAAACAATGCGGATGATTTCGCCGAAGGCGAGTGTAACGATAGCAAGGTAATCGCCGCGCAGCCTGAGCACGGGGAAGCCGAGTAATATTCCCCAGAAAGACGCGAGGATCCCCGCCATCGGTAACAGTAACCAGAATGACAGGCCGAAAGTTTTGGCGAGCAGCGCGTATGAATAGGCACCCACAGCGTAGAATGCGACATAACCGAGATCGAGGAGCCCCGCGAGGCCGACGACGATATTGAGGCCCCAACCCAACATCACATAAATCAGAATCTGGATCCCGAAGTTATCGATCCACTTCACTGCACCCCCGAAGCCCACGCCGAGGACAACGATTGCCGGGTAGGCAATGACGAATCCGACAGCGAACGGCACGAACCATTTGCGCAACCGCGTGCGCCACGCCGGCGCTTCCGCGCGCTGAAGTGTGCGCCGGCTGAGTCTTGGTTCGATCGCGATTGAATAGCAAAGGCCAACGTGTGATCAGGATCAGGTCGTTACGGAAGTCCGTTACGGTTTGGAATCCGATGAGCGGCAGGAACAGGCCGAATGCGACCAAGGCGGTAACACCCGCATCTCGTAGCGCGCGAGTGATATCGACGCGCCCGCCATGCGCGTCATCGTCCATGTCGTCAGACCTTTTCGACATCGGGCCGCCCGAACAGCCCTTGCGGCAAGAAAATCAACGTAATCGCCAGCACGGAAAAGGCGGCGACGTCCTTGTAGTCGATGGAAAAATATGCCGACCACATGGTTTCGATCAGACCGATCAATAATCCACCGATAACCGCGCCTGGCAGGGATCCGATGCCACCCAGCACCGCGGCGGTGAATGCCTTCACGCCAGGCACGAAACCATCGGCAAAACTAACAACACCGTAGTACATGAGGTACATCGTGCCCGCGACGGCGGCGAGCGCGGCGGCGATCACAAATGTCATCGAGATCGTGCGGTTGACGTCGACGCCGACCAGAGCCGCCATCCTCTGATCCTGCTCGCAAGCGCGCTGAGCGCGGCCGAGAGGTGTCTTGGCGACCAAGTACCAAAAGCACGCAAGCAATAGAGCTGTGACACCCCAGATGATGAGTTGCTTAAGCGACAGCGTCACCGCGTAGCCGTTTTGGGTGAACAAGACAAAGTCGCCCTGCACCATTGGCGGGATCGACTTATTGCGCGGTCCTTGTGTTACCTGCACGAAGTTCGACAGGAAGATCGACATGCCGATTGCTGAGATCAATGGCGCGAGGCGGAATGAGCCTCGCAACGGCCGATAGGCGAGCCGCTCGATCGTCCAGTTGACCAGCGAAGTGAACAACATCGCTACGATCAGGACCAGGAAAAGCGCAAGAGCGATCGACGAAATCCCTAGAAAATTCACAAGCAGAAGGAATGTGATTAAAGCAATGAAGACTGACACCATGAACACATCGCCGTGGGCGAAGTTCACCATGCCGATAATGCCGAACACCATGGTGTAGCCGATGGCAATCAGGCCATAGATCGAGCCGAGCGTAATGCCGTTAATGAATTGCTGGAGGAAGACCTCCATCCCCGTCCCCTGCGCCTTCCCAATATCAAAGGCTTAACAGGGCATAGCGGGTGCGGCAAACGCCGCGTCGAGAACGTGTTCCTAAGTCCAATCGGGAGGGCCCGTGTGCGGCCTTTTCAGTGGCCGAAATAAGATCAAAACTTGGCGTCAGTGATGTCGACTTTGGCGCCGGTGACGTCGGCTAATGTAGGCCGCCGAATATCCATAACTGTACCAGAATCAGGTTAGGCACCCCGAGTAGCCAAAGTAACGAATAGCGTCCCATGTCGCTTAGCATCCCATGTCGCTTAGCGTTCCATGTCGCTCCTCCGCGTTGCGGAGAAGGAACTTGTCGTGCAAGGCCGGGTTCCAAACACATTTCTTCAAACTTGACCGAGGATTTGAACGGGAACGAATGGTACGGCCACGCATTGTCTTTTACCAGGAAGCGCAAGCGGATTGCTGGCGCTTCTTCAACAATATTGGAGAGGGAAGATAATGAATCAAAATCCAAAAATGAATCAAAATCCAAACCAGAAGCCCGGCCAACAGCAGCAAGGTGGTCAGCAGCAGGGTGGCCAGCAGGGCGGCGGCGGACAACAGAAGCCCGGCCAGCAGCAGCAGGGCGGCCAACAGGGTGGCCAGCAGGGCGGCGGACAGCAAAACCGCTAACGTAAAATGAAGTGAGGAAAGCCCCGCCGCAAGGCGGGGTTTTCATTTGTGCGCGTGGTCGTCGTTGGCCTTTGCGAGCCAGCTCACATATGCTGGGCTTATGGGCACTGTGTCGGCGTTGCCTCTGTTTCATTTGTATGGCGATCCGCCGGACGACTCGGCGTTCGACTTCATCCATATTGAGACGATCGCCTCACGCTCTTCGGTCCATGACTGGACGATCAGGGCGCACCGTCATCGCAATCTTTTTCAGGTGCTGCTGATCGAGAAGGGCGGCGGCGAGATGAGTTTTGAAACGGTAACCGCCAAATTCGCCGCTCCGACAGTCATTCTCGTGCCCGCGACCATCGCGCACGGCTTTCGGTTCACCCCGCAAGTGACTGATGGTTGGGTGGTGAGCTTTACCGAAGATGTCGCCGATGCACTCGGCGATCAGTCGGGTGAAGCACTCGCGCGGCTTAAAGCGGTTGCGGTTGAACCGCTGGTGCCGCTGGCGAACGCGGCGGAGGCAAAGCGCCTGTCTGCTTTATGCGGGGATTTACACGAAGAGGATGCCCTTGCACGAGAGGGCCATCGCCTGGCGATGCGTGGGTTGCTTGCACTCATCGCAATCGAGGTCGTGCGGCTGGCGGCGAGCCGCGCCCGTAGCGGCACCGTGACGTTGTCGCATTCAGATGCGCGTGTCGATGAATTACGGCGGCTGGTGGATGAGCATTTCCGAAAGGAGCGGCTGATAAGTTTCTATGCTGAGAAGTTGGCCATGACACCGGATCGGCTCAACGACCACGTGAAACGAGCGGCCGGAGTAACCGCCGGCCACTTGATCCGTCAGCGCGTCCTGACCGAGGCCAAGCGTCAACTTGTATTTACGAACCAGGCGATTCATGAGATCGCCTACGGTCTGGCATTTTCAGACCCATCGCACTTTACCCGCTTTTTCCGCAAGCAAACGGGCACGACTCCGCAGGCATTTCGCGAGGGACGCGGAGGCTAGTGACATTCACGATTCGGCGTGCAGTGAATTGCGCCGGATGAAAGCGAATGAAATCGCGGCGCCGATCAATTCCGCTACGCCGTTTCCAGTCAGAGCCGCACGTAAACCGGCCACGAATCCATCTCCGGCGGTCGCATTCTGGCCGGCATGTCGTATCGCCGGACAGCTCGCGATTTAGGCGCTCGCGCTCGCAAGGCCCACCCGGTTTCTGCCTTGCGATAGCTGGAACTTTTCGCCTTGCTTGGTTAATTGGCCAAGCCCAGAAGGCTAACGGGTAAGGTAAAGTTTCGGTTTCTTTTGAAAATAGAATTTGAAGCGCCTACGCATGGAGCCTCGCGTCAGGAGGGATCCGTGCAAAAAATTTCTGTTGCCACAATGGTTATCATTCTTGCGATTGCGCTCTATTTCACCCTGTTCTGGGGTTACGACGGTTTGCGCGTCCTTACTTCGCCGAGTTACGGCCTGGAAGACGTTTGGCGTTCGCAATTCATCTTCGCGATTGGTCGCATTTTCGGTCTTGGGCCGATCGGGCTGATTAAACTTGCAGCGTTCTTCGGAGCCCTGAAACTGGCGGTCGCCTGTATCTGCGCCATACACATCGCAGACCGATTCCGTTGTATGACGCGTGGGGAAGCGAATTCGGAAATTTTGGAAGCCGGTCTGATCTTGGTGGTACTCATCAGCATTGCGTCCGTCGGCCCAGCAGCCTGGTCCAACAGCACCGACCTTATGCGTGAGCACACGTTCCAGCTTCTATTTGCGGGCCTTGCCGCGGCGCTTTGCATCGTCGAGCGCACCTACATCCGGACGACCGAGCCCGCAAATCTGGCGCCAGTTGTGGCGCAAAACTCCAAGTGGTTTTCGATCTGGCGGTAACGCTGCTTGCTTAGCACCGTTTTCATTTAGGGCGGGCTTCATGAAGGCCGCGATCCGGCGGCTCCAACTTTCCGCTGCGCCGGTCTTTCACAGCCTGCACCAGCGCGTGGGCGGCATTGCGCACGTCATCCTGAAAATCGGTATCTTTGTCGAGATCATCATGGCTGGTCGCGTAGGGTGTAAGATACCCGACGTATCGGTCGATCAGAGCCAAATGGCCTGACGGGATCATTCCGATATCGATCATCCAGTCGGTGAGAATGCGCCGAAGGTTTTCAGTCCCAGCCGCGTCGCCATGGACGACGACCGAGAACACGCGGCCGGCAAGATGACGAGGATAGGGCCAGCCTTTGAGTTCTAGCTCCTTGGCCTTGGCGGCATCTTTGCCATGGGTCGTGGTCGGATCGGGGTTGCCTCCGTCGGCACAGACCAGGCGGTCGATCATCAACTTAAGCGACGAAGGCGCCTGATACCAATTCACCGGACAAACGATCATGACGCCATGAGCGGCAACCCATTTCGGATAGATCTCGGC
>Ga0209647_1002545_pt1 | contig 14651 bp, 11 predicted proteins | sample GraSoi_2013_60cm_FD_185827 | JGI IMG/M metagenome (GOLD analysis project Ga0209647, IMG submission 185827) | Grasslands soil microbial communities from the Angelo Coastal Reserve, California, USA - Sample 9_17_2013_60cm (SPAdes) (version 2) | ecosystem: Environmental > Terrestrial > Soil >...
TTGGGCTGCGGGGTAGCCGGCGGGGTTTTAGGGCAAATTAAAAAGCAATTCACTGTTGAAACCCAGGAGCAGTGCGAGCGGGTAGAGCTGTGCCTGAAAGCTAAAACCGGCAATTGTTTCATCCGTCCCAGTGAAAATTCGGATTTGCTCGACATCTACAGCAATCAGGATCTTCAGGAATACAACCATACGTTTAGCAACGAACTCAAAGGCAGGACCTGCATGGTCAAATTGGCGCTGGAACAGGAAGGCCAGAAAGGCGTTGGCCAAAAGATTTCCTATCGGGTTTTCGGCAGCGAAGAGAAAACGTCTGACAAATTCTGGAAGGTGTATCTCACTAACGACAAGCCTTACTCCCTGGATTTGACGTATGGCCTGGGAAATGCCAACATCGATTTATCGGGATTAGCCATAGAAAAATTAAAAATCAACACCGGAAGTTCTGATGTTCTGGTGTCGTACAATTCGGGCATCGAAAACACGGTGGAAATGGACACCTTTTTTGTGAAGGTGGATATGGGTTCCGTCAACGTAAGGCAAATTAATCTGGCCCGCACGCGGGTAGTCGTGGCAGAAGTAGGGTTTGGAAATATCCTGCTCGACTTCAGTGACCGACCGGTCGTAAGCAACGAAATTAAAGGAAGTGTAGGCGCTGGCAACCTGGTCGTCACGTTACCGGATGAAGACGTGCCGGTATTAGTGAAGATCAATGATTCCTGGCTCTGCAGTGTCAATCTTTCTAAAAACTTGAAAAGAATTGGTCAAAATACCTTTGCCAACACGGCCTACCAAAACCATCCAAAAAATAGCCTGACCTTCGACCTGGAGGTGGCGATGGGCAAAATCACATTCCGGGATAAGTAGCGGTTTTCCTACCGGAAAATTATTCTTGATTGGTGTTGTTCTCTCCTTATTTTTGTTCCTGACGACACCATTAACCAACCTTGAACGTGGATGCACTAGTAGCCCGCGGGATCACCAAACGGTATGCCCAGCACGTCGCCCTCGACAAGGTAAGTTTCACTATCCCCGAACAGACGATCTACGGGTTGTTGGGACCCAATGGGGCTGGAAAAACCACCCTGATCCGGATTATCAATCAGATCATTAATTCCGATGAAGGAGAGATCCTGATCTTTGGGGAGAAACTCCATTCGAATCATATCGGCGTCATCGGCTATTTACCCGAAGAACGCGGCCTGTATAAAAAGTTGAAAGTAGGGGAACAGCTGGTTTACCTGGCGCGACTCAAAGGCATGAGCCGGAAAGATGCCCTGGCGCGCATCAAAGTTTGGCTTGAGAAATTTGAGATCCTGGACTGGTGGAATAAAAAAGTAGAGGACCTCTCGAAGGGGATGGCCCAAAAGGTTCAGTTCATCAGCACCGTCATGCACGAGCCAAGGCTTATCATTTTGGATGAACCTTTTTCCGGATTTGATCCCATCAACGCCCAATTGATCACGACGGAAATCCTTGATTTAAAGAAAAAGGGGTGTACGATCATTTTTTCAACACACCGCATGGAAACCGTAGAAGACCTGTGCGACCATATTGCCCTCCTTGACAAATCCAGGAAAATTCTGGAAGGATCCAAAAAGCAGGTGAAAGATCAATTCAAATCCAATACGTTCATCATTGACCATCGCGGCGCGTTTTCACTGAATGGCGGGCCGTATGAATTGCTGAGCCAACTGCCGGGGGAAGCCGATCTCCTGAAGTCTACTATTAGAATGACGGATCCCCGGAGCCCCAACGACCTGATCCGCGACCTGATCCCCCTTACGGAATTGCACAGCTTCCAGGAGAAAATCCCGACCATGAGTGATATTTTCATCAGCTTAGTAAAAGGAGAACCACATGAATAAAATCGGGTTAATCATCGAACGGGAATTTCTAAATCGCGTTCATAAGAAATCGTTCCTGGTGGCCACCATCCTCATCCCCCTGATTTTTCCGACGATCATTGCCCTTCTCGTTTTTATTTCAAAGGCATCGGAGAAAAATGCAAGCAAGGAAGTGATCTATTACATCGATGAAAGCAGGATTTTCGTCCCCGATACGTCAAAATATATTTTTAGAAATTTCTCCGGTTCCCTGGAGGACGCCAAGAAAGCATTTACTGCCTCGGATGATTTTGGCCTTCTCTATATTCCTCCATTTGAACTTTCCAAACCGGAAGGGATTACCCTCTATACACGAATTCATCCCAGCCTGGACGAGATCAGTGTAATTGAAAATCTTTTCGAGGGAGAAATAAAGGATCTGAAAATGCAAAAGCTCAGGATTGATCAGAAAATACTGGACAGTCTTAAAACGAAGGTGAACATCAACACGGTGAAGATTTCCGAAGGCGGGCAGGAAAAATCAAGCAACTCCGGCGTGCTGTTTGGTATCGGTATGGCCGGCGGTATATTAATGTATATGTTCATCTTCATCTACGGCGCACAGATCATGCAAGGCATCATTGAAGAAAAGACGAGCAAAGTCGTGGAAGTGATCGTTTCTTCCGTCAAGCCGTTTCAGTTGATGATGGGCAAGATCATCGGACTCGCCTCGGTCGGCCTGCTGCAGTTTATGATCTGGATTATCCTGATGACGACCCTGACGTTCGGCGTCTTCCACTATTTTGGGATTGATCCTCCTCAACAGCAAGCGATCCAGCAGATGTCGGGTCAGGTGGCTGCCCAGCAAACGGCAATGAATTCGGAGATCATGAACGTATTCAACGAAACCTACAACCTTCCCTGGACCTTCATCATCTTTATTTTCCTGTTTTACTTTCTGGGCGGGTACCTGATTTATGGCGCCCTGTTCGCCGCAGTAGGTTCTGCCGTGGATAGCCCTGCCGAGGCCCAGCAGTTTATGTTTCCGATTACGATTCCCATGCTGATATCCTATTTGAGTTTATTCATGTTTATCCTGAGAGACCCCCAGGGCACCGTCAGTGTCTGGCTTTCCATTATTCCCTTTACTTCCCCGATCGCTATGATGGGGCGGATCGGTTTCGAGGTTCCGCCATGGCAATTGGCACTATCGATGACCTTATTAGTAGCAGGATTTATTTTCACGACCTGGGTTGCCGGGAGGATTTATCGGGTGGGGATTCTCATGAGCGGTACGAAAGTAAACTACAAAGTACTGGCAAAGTGGTTTCTGCAAAGGGGATGATTCCACACATCAAATTCGCCACGAAGACACGAAGGCACGAAAGCAAATGGAAGTTTGTATATCCCATTTGGTTTATCCCCAGCATCCGGTGTGTAAGTTGATTTAAGTTTTTGGCTCGTACACGTGACGAGGTTTGCTTTTGACATTGTAACGCAAAAAGGCCTTCGTGTCTTAGTGCCTTCGTGGCAAGCTCCCGGCGGTGTACGGTTTTTTTTATCTACCTTCATCACCCATGGCTAAAAAATCAGTGCTTCCTTCTCCGGAATTTTATGAAGATAATGCCAACCTGAAGTGGATCATCCTGGCAGTTTCTACAGTCATTAGCATTGGCTCGATCTACTATACCAACATTCTGGTCGACCAGCTTAAAGAGCGCGAAAAGAACCAGATGAAACTTTATGCCCGTGCATTGGAATATACCTATCAGTCGAACGAAGACATACTTTTTGTAACCGAGGAAATCATTAAGAAAAACACGTCCATTCCCACCATCCTGATGAATGAGAAAGGAGAATTCAATTTCTACAACAACATTGATATCGATGCGTCCTGGAGCGAAAAAAAGAGGAATGACGTGCTCAAACAGGAAGTGACTGAAATGAAAAGGGCATTTCCTCCCATTGAAATCATCTTAAAGGATCCTACTACGGGGGAAATTTTCGGAAAGCAATATGTTTATTATAAAAACTCATTTTTGCTGACCCAACTTATTGCTTATCCGTTCGTTCAGTTATCTGTGATTGCCATCTTCGGCTTCATTTCTTACCTGGCATTCAATTATTCGAAAGTTGCAGAACAAAACCGCGTTTGGGTTGGGTTGGCGAAAGAAACCGCCCATCAACTCGGCACTCCCCTTTCCTCACTGATGGCATGGATCGAGGTCTTGCGCGACGATCCGGAAACGAAGAACAAAGGTATTGTCGATGAACTGGACAAGGACATAAGAAAGCTGCGCGTGGTAACCGAGCGCTTCTCCAGTATTGGTTCGACTCCCACCTTGAAAGACGAGAATGTCTATAGCCTCATCAATAACGTCGTGGGCTACCTGCAACCCCGTGTGTCTTCCAAAATCAATTTTGAAGTGTACACCTTGTCCGAGACCATTCGGGCAAAAGTTCACGCTCCCCTTTTTGAATGGGTATTGGAAAACCTTTGCAAAAATGCTGTCGATGCGATGGGAAGTACCGGAACCATTGCGATAAAAATTCTCAGAGGAAGCGACAGCAAAGTATTTATCGATATTTCGGATACCGGAAAAGGGATCCCTAAGGCCAATATGACGAATGTCTTCAGGCCCGGGTTTACCACCAAAAAGCGAGGGTGGGGATTGGGGCTGGCCTTGGCTAAGCGGATAATTGAATTATACCATGAAGGCAAAATTTTTGTGAAATCCTCCGACGAAAACCAGGGCACGACATTCCGGATTGAATTGAAAAGTGCCTGAAGTCGGTGATCGGTAGTTCTAGAATGTAGGTAGTTCTTTCATTTGGATGTTGAGTTAAGAAAAGTCGGTGATCGGTAATCGGTGAGCGGTGATCGGTAGGTTTTAGAATGGTAGTTAGTTTCAGTCAAGGCGTTGTTGATTCGGCAAACTGCAAGGTCAATGTTTTCAAAAAATAGTAAGGTAAGGGCAGACAGTTCAACTCAGTAAAATCCACCGATTACCGATTACCGATCACCGATCACCAGCTTTTCAAGGGGTATTTTTTAAAAAAGATCCTTTGGCAATGCGCCTGAAACCATTACTTTTGCGCTCGGATTTTTTTCCTGCTTGTTGCTAATCACAGTCAGGAATCAGTCCTTCATTCAAATCATTAAAATCACAAGAATCACAGTCCCGAATCAGCATTTCATTCAAATCATTAAAATCACAAGAATCACAGTCCCATGGCGAACGTTGGTAAAATCACACAGGTAATTGGTCCGGTGGTAGATGTTGCATTTGATGAACCCGGTACCAAATTGCCAAACATTCTGGATTCCCTGGAAGTCACCAAAGGTGACGGCACCCGGGTGGTACTGGAATGCCAGCAGCACCTGGGCGAAGACCGCGTCAGGACAATCTCAATGGAAGGCACAGAAGGGTTGGTAAGAGGTATGAAAGTGACGGATACCGGGTCACCCATTCAAATGCCCATCGGGGAAGATATTAAAGGAAGACTTTTTAATGTCATCGGCGAAGCCATTGACGGTATCCCTCAGCCCAAAGGAGACAAAACCCTTCCCATCCACCGGGCCGCTCCTCTATACGAGAACCTTTCCACCTCTCAGGAAATACTGTACACCGGGATCAAAGTCATTGACCTCATCGAACCCTATTCCAAGGGCGGTAAGATCGGATTGTTCGGCGGCGCCGGAGTTGGTAAAACCGTCTTGATCCAGGAATTGATCAACAATATTGCTAAAGCCTACGCAGGTCTTTCTGTGTTTGCCGGCGTTGGCGAACGCACACGGGAAGGAAATGATTTGCTTCGCGAAATGATTGAAGCCGGCATCGTGGACTACGGACCGGAATTTATGAAATCGCTGCATGCAGGAGGCTGGGACCTTTCCAAAGTGGATAAGAACAAGCTGAAAGATTCTAAAGCTACTTTCGTCTTCGGTCAGATGAATGAACCTCCCGGAGCCCGTGCCCGCGTGGCCCTTTCCGGCTTAACGGTTGCTGAATACTTCCGCGATGGAGACGGGACGGGGAAAGGCCGCGACATTCTGTTTTTCATTGACAACATTTTCCGGTTTACCCAGGCAGGCTCTGAGGTTTCCGCCCTTCTGGGACGGATGCCCTCCGCCGTAGGGTACCAACCCACCCTGGCCACCGAGATGGGCGCCATGCAAGAGCGGATCACCTCAACTAAAAACGGATCGATCACATCGGTGCAAGCGGTCTATGTTCCTGCCGATGACCTTACCGACCCGGCACCCGCTACCACGTTCTCTCACCTGGATGCCACCACCGTATTGAGTAGAAAAATAGCAGAGCTGGGAATTTATCCGGCGGTGGATCCGTTGGATTCTACTTCCAGAATTCTCAGGGCCGACATTGTTGGAGACGAGCATTACAACTGCGCTCAACGCGTGAAATTAAGCCTCCAGCGCTACAAGGAATTGCAAGACATTATTGCCATCCTCGGTATGGATGAATTATCGGACGAGGATAAACTGGTAGTACTTCGCGCGCGACGCGTTCAACGTTTCCTGTCTCAACCATTCCATGTGGCCGAGGCCTTTACAGGCTTGAAAGGGGAACTGGTGGATATTAAAGATACCATCAAAGGTTTCAACATGATCCTGGATGGTGAAATGGATCACCTGCCGGAAGCCGCTTTCAACCTGGTAGGGAATATTGATCAGGCCGTTGAAAAAGGGGAGAGACTCATGAAGGAAGCCAGCGCATAAAAGTCCTCACCCCCAGCCCCTCTCCAAATGGAGATGGGGGAGAGCACTGAACCTCCCCTCTCCACCTTGGAGAGGGGCCGGCCTGCTGCCCGCCGAAGCTGTCTCAGCGCAGGCGGGGGGTGAGGAGATTCGTGGTAGAAATGACACATTGTAAACATCCAATTTTTCAGTAAAACCCATGCATTTAGAAATCGTAACACCGGAGAAAAAAGTCTTTGAGGGAGAAGTGACCATCGTCACCTTCCCCGGCGCCGATGGATCGTTTCAGGTGATGGACCATCACGCACCGCTGATCAGTTTACTGAAAGACGGCGTGGTCGTATATAACTCCAGGGAAATAAAACAGGAAGTAAGAATTACGGGCGGAGTGGTGGAAGTACTGAAAAACAAAGTGGTAGTTCTCGCCGATGGAATAGTTGCATAACAATAAGTAGGCAGTAGGCAATAAACAGTAGGCAAAGGGCCAACTTAACACCCCATCAGCACACAAATGCAATGTCTGGTTTGCTAATTTTTCGTTTCCCGCAATCCCGTAGGGATGATATATTGGTAACCAACCTACAACCTCGTCTAAAGTCCCGTAGGGACGTCATATAAGGAACTCTGCAACGATTGTAAAACCGAACAATTTCAATATCTCGTCTCCACGAGACTCTCAATCCACGTCATAATATTGTTTACCGATATTTTGTCCCTAAGAGACCCTACTTCAATATTCAAAATAATTTTAAATTTTAAGTTATTGTCTTACAAACCATTTAATAAAGAAAACAAGGCCAATAATTAAGGCGACGGCGGCAATAACAAGAAACGGTTCCACATAAATGATAAAGGCCACCGTACCAATGGCGCCGAAAATAGCAGCCAGCTTCAAATCCTGATCCCATCCCTGCCACCAATTGCGGCCCGATCGTGCCGGAGCAGCTTTGGCAGAACGAATCGCAGTATTATTTTCCAACACCGATTTCAAGGCCTTGCGGAAGGTTTTGCGTTCCGTCTTGTTCATCTGAGAATACGTCTTACGGATCTGCTCAGCCGCGACCGTAGTTACCTGATTTTTTTCTGCCGCGCGCACCGTTTCATTGTTGGTACTCGCCACAAGCTTCTCCGGTTCAATAGGTGTAATGATGGATTCCTGAGTTTTCACATTGTCATACCCACTGGCCAATTCAATATTGGATTTGTAATTATGAAAATGGGCAGCATACCGCGAAGAGGAACACGCTGCCAAGAGGCAGATGAGGGTTAAAAAAAATATCTTCTTCATTACCAATTTGTTTTATCTAATTTTTCCGAAAGATAGAAAATAATCGCCTCAACAGGCGCGTTTCAAAATTCCAAAAAAAACGGAATTGGCCAAAAACAAATCCATACAATAAAAGAATAACATTGTAAATCGGAAGAATAAGAAAATAGTATGCCACGGTGGCCCACCCGGGCGCATTCATTCCGAAGATGGATTTTAAAACTGGCTTCATGAGGTAAACTACCGTCAGGCCCGTACACGTGAAAACCAACAGGATAAGAATCACCTGCCCTGCGCTACCCGCTTTCCACCGCGACTGAAGTTTACTAATCCAACTCATAGGCCGTCGAAATAGCAGACAAGATAGGAATTAGACGATTTCTGTCAAGGCTGAAAAAGGAATGGAAATGCCTTCCAGAATGGATTTCCCGGAAGTTCGGCACGCAGGGTAAGCTTTTCTTTTTTTACCGGATGGACAAATTCGAGTTGACCGGCATGCAAAGCAATACTGGCGTCTTCTGTGGGAGAGGAAGCACCGTATTTCAGATCACCTACAATCGGACAACCCATCGAGGCCAGTTGCACCCGGATCTGGTGAGGCCTGCCCGTGACCGGATTGACTTCAAGCAGGAACCGTTCGCCGGAGTGGGCCACGACTTTATATGACAGTTCAGAACGCTGCCCTTCCGGGGTGTCTCGCTTGTACGCCGTTGTCTTGTTCTTCTTCTCGTCCTTGACCAGCCAATGCACGAGGGTGTCTTCGCTCCGGGGAGGAGAATTTGAAACGATCGCCCAGTATGTTTTCTTTGTTTCTTTGTTTCGGAATAAAGCATTCATCCTTTCCAGGGACTTGGACGTACGGGCAAACACCACGACACCGCTCACCGGCCGGTCAAGTCGATGGACAACTCCCAGAAAAACGGCGCCCGGTTTGCCGTATTTTTTGCTAATGTAATCCTTCCCTATTTCTACCAGGGGGGTATCGCCGGTGGCATCTCCCTGCACCAGGGTTCCGGCAGGTTTATTCACCACCAGCAGATGGTTGTCTTCATAGATAACAGATAGATCCCTGCTGTTCATGAGGACTTACTTTAGTCCTTAAACTCAGAAGTAAAATGAAAACTGATTTCCGGAAAATTATCCTGCACCATTTGAAGCCAGGCTTTTGATTCGGCCATGAAGACTTGCTTGTCATCCTTGTCGCGTGCGATGTGCCGCTGCTTGGAATCAATGAATTCGGCCAACTTCTTTTCATCCTTGCTGCTGATCCAGCAGGCTTTATATATATTCTGGGGAACAAACTCCGCCGTGGCATTGTATTCATTCTTTAGCCGGAATTGGATTACTTCAAACTGCAAGGCCCCTACCACCCCGACCACTTTTCTTTTTCCCAGTTCATAGGTAAACAATTGGGCAACCCCCTCTTCCATCAATTGAAGAAGTCCCTTTTCCAATTGCTTGGTCTTCATTGCGTCTTTGTTGATCACTTCCTTAAAAATCTCGGGCGAGAAACTGGGTATACCGGTATACATAGCCTTCTCGCCATCGGTAAGGGAGTCGCCAATTTTCAGGTTCCCGGTATCAAAAAGGCCCACGATGTCTCCCGGCCATGCCTCCTCTACCGTCTCGCGGTCCTGCGCCATGAAAGCGGTAGCGTTTGAGAAACGGATGCCTTTATCTTGCCGGACATGAAAATAGGTGGCCCCGCGTTCGAATTTACCGGAGCAAACCCGTAGAAAAGCAATACGGTTTCGGTGCTTCGGATCCATGTTGGCGTGGATCTTAAAAATAAATCCTGAAAACCGCGGTTCATCCGGTCTCACCACTCTCACGGTAGTCTCCCGTGGCAGCGGCGGGGGAGCCAGACGAATGAACGTATCCAGCAACTCCTTCACGCCAAAATTATTTACTGCACTGCCAAAAAATACAGGGGCTACCCTTCCGCTGAGATAATCGTCCACATTCAACCGGGGATAGACCCCTTCGATCAACTCCACATCGGCGCGGAGTTGCCTGGCATTGTTTTCGCCCACGTATTGGTCCAGCAAGGCATCCTGAATATCCGCTATTTCAATTCCCTCCTCGATCGTCGTCTTGCTGGGCGTGAAGAGCTTCAGACTCTTTTCATACAAACTATAAACACCTTTAAAAGTCTTTCCCATACTGATCGGCCAGCTCATGGGATGGACTTTGATCGCGAGCTTGTCTTCAATTTCATCCAGTAAATCAAACGGGTCCTGTCCTTCACGGTCCAGTTTATTGATAAAGCAAATCACCGGCGTATTGCGCATCCGGCACACGTCCATCAGCTTTTCCGTTTGCATTTCCACGCCTTTCACACAATCGATCACCATGATCACGCTGTCCACGGCGGTCAGGGTGCGGTAGGTATCTTCGGCAAAGTCCTGGTGACCGGGTGTGTCCAGCAAGTTGATCTTGATGTCTTTGTAGTGGAAGCCCATCACGGAGGTGGCGACCGAGATACCGCGTTGTTTTTCAATTTCCATCCAATCGCTGCGCGCATGATCTTTGATCTTGCTCGACTTGACCGCCCCGGCCTTTTGAATGGCTCCTCCAAAAAGCAGAAGTTTTTCTGTCAGCGTAGTCTTGCCTGCATCGGGGTGACTGATTATACCGAAGGTGCGTCGTTTGGCGATCTCTTGTTCCAGGGTCATCATAAAAGTGGCGCAAATGTAAGCATTTCAAAATTTAAGATCTGTAAGACACGAAGGCACAAAGACACGAATAATTTTTTTTAGCAAAGCCGCGATTTTACGACCAAGCAGAAATCAAAAAAAAACTTAGTGCCTTTGTGTCTTCGTGGCAATTCACGAATAGTCAGGGTTTTAATGCCTTACATCTTAAATTTATTACCTTAGTCATCTAAATAAAGAAGGATTATGCAATACAGAAGATTCGGAAAAACCGGTTGGAAGGTGAGTGAAATCGGCTATGGCATGTGGGGCCTGGCGGGATGGACGGGCTCGGAACAGGCCGAAGTTGACCTGGCGCTGGAACGGTCGGTGGGGCTCAACTGTAATTTTTTTGACACGGCCTGGGCTTATGGCTCCGGCAAGAGCGAGCAAATTCTAAGCAAGCTTCTAAAGAAGCATGCCGGTAAAAAATTGTATGTGGCTACGAAAATTCCCGCCAAAAATTTCAAGTGGCCTGCCAAACCCTCATACAAAGCCGAGGAATGCTACCCAACCGATCATATCGTCGAGTACACAGAAAAAAGTTTGAAAAATCTCGATGTGGACTGCATCGATCTTCAGCAGTTCCATGTGTGGACGGACAGTTGGGCCACCCACGACGGATGGAAAAAAGGAATTGAGAAACTAAAGAAAGAAGGAAAAGTAAAACACTTTGGGATCAGTGTGAACCGGTGGGAACCGGACAACGTGCTGGAAACGCTGAAGACCGGATTGATTGATGCAGTTCAGGTGATCTACAACATCTTTGACCAAAATCCCGAAGACCATTTGTTCCCGCTCTGCAGAAAGCTGGACATCGCCGTGATCGCCCGGGTCCCTTTTGATGAAGGCACGCTCACGGGGACGCTTACCAAGGACACCGTTTTTCCCAAAGACGATTGGCGATCCACCTACTTTGTTCCCGAAAATCTGAATTCCAGTGTAGATCATGCTGATGCGCTGAGGCCATTGATCCCTGCAGGAATGACCATGCCCGAGATGGCCCTTCGGTTTATTCTTTGCAATGACGACGTGCATACGATCATTCCCGGTATGAGGAAAGTGAGAAATGTAGATTCAAATATGGCGACTGGTGATGGGAAGAAACTACCGGAAGCCTTGCGTTTGAAACTTAAGAATCACCGCTGGGATAGAAAAACAACCGAGTGGTCGCAGTAAAAATCAGAATTCTCAGAATTTCAGAATTGTTCAGCGTAAATCGGTGAGATCTGCGGGAACCAAACTTGTCAAAACTGACGAGCCTGGGCAACTCTACATCAGAATGGGCACTAAACCAGCGTTAATTGGGCTCTTCACCCTGCCAATGTGGCACAAATCCGCCCAAAATACCTCTTGGCACAACCATTGAAGAGAGTGTCTGACAATTGAACTCAAAAACCTGAAAATACAATGGGAAAAATAATTGGAATAGACTTAGGAACAACCAACTCCTGCGTGGCCGTTATGGAAGGCAACGAACCGGTGGTCATTGCCAACAGCGAAGGCCGCAGAACGACTCCCTCGATCGTTGGTTTTTTAGATAATGGTAAAGGCGAACGCAAAGTAGGCGATCCTGCCAAGCGTCAGGCCATTACTAACCCCAAGAACACCGTTTCATCTATCAAGCGCTTCATGGGCAAGAAATTCGACGACGTGACCGGTGAGATGAAAATGGTAAGTTATGCGGTGGAAAAAGGGAATAACGACACCGTGCGGGTCCGCATCGGCGATCGGTTGTACACACCCCAGGAAATCTCTGCGATGATCCTTCAGAAAATGAAGAGCACGGCCGAAGATTACCTCGGTACCACGGTTACCGAAGCGGTGATTACCGTTCCGGCTTACTTTAATGATGCCGAACGTCAGGCTACCAAAGAAGCCGGGCAGATTGCCGGCCTCGATGTAAAGCGCATCATCAACGAGCCGACTGCTGCCGCGCTGGCCTACGGCATGGATAAGAAAAACAAAGACATGAAGATCGCAGTGTACGACCTCGGTGGTGGTACATTCGATATTTCGATATTGGAGTTAGGCGACGGCGTGTTTGAAGTTAAATCCACCAACGGGGATGTCCACCTCGGCGGCGATGACTTTGACATGCGCATTATGAACTGGCTCGCGGATGAATTCAAAGCCGACAAAAACATCGACCTCCGCAAAGATCCGATGGCCCTTCAGCGCCTGAAAGAAACGGCGGAAAAGGCAAAGATCGAGTTGTCCAGTTCACAAGAAACTGAAATCAACCTGCCTTACATCACGTCGGTGGAAGGCGTGCCCGAACACCTTGTGAAGAAATTAAGCCGCGCAAAGTTTGAACAACTTTGTGATGACCTGATCAAACGCACCCTGGAACCCTGTCGCAAGGCCGTAGCGGATTCAGGAGTAAGCATCGCTCAGATTGACGAGGTAATCCTGGTAGGTGGTTCTACACGCATTCCCCGGATTGTCGAGGAAGTAGAGAAGTTCTTCGGTAAGAAACCTTCCAAAGGGGTGAACCCCGACGAAGTCGTTGCTATAGGGGCTGCCATTCAAGGCGGCGTGTTGACGGGCGAAGTAAAAGACGTATTGCTGTTGGATGTTACCCCGCTTTCATTGGGTATCGAAACGATGGGAGGTGTGATGACGCGACTCATTGAATCCAATACAACGATCCCGTCGAAAAAATCAGAAGTATTCTCAACGGCATCCGACAATCAGCCGTCTGTAGAAATACACGTGCTGCAAGGCGAACGTCCGATGGCGAAAGACAACAGGACGATTGGAAGATTCCACCTGGATGGAATTCCACCTGCACCGCGCGGCATTCCGCAGATCGAAGTAACCTTCGATATCGATGCCAACGGTATCCTGCACGTGTCGGCTAAGGACAAAGGCACCGGAAAGGAACAAAAGATCCGGATCGAAGCCTCCTCCGGCCTGACCGATGCGGAAATCCAAAAGATGAAGCAGGAAGCTCAAGTCAATTCAGACGCGGATAAGAAGGCAAAAGAACGCGTGGAAAAGGTCAATCAGGCTGACTCGCTGATCTTCCAGACAGAAAAACAGCTTAAAGAATATGGCGATAAGCTTACAGAACCCAACAAGGTTGCCATTACTGCAGCCCTTGAAAAACTGAAGGAGGCCCACAAGAGCCAGGACATGGCTTCCATTGAGAATGCCATGAACACGCTCAACACCGCCTGGCAAGCAGCTTCGCAGGAGATGTATGCCAATCCCGGGGCGAATGCCGGACCTGGATCCGGCCCTCCACCGGGAGCTAATCCGGGTGGCACGGGAGCCCCGGAAGGGGGCGCCAACCAGGACAATGTCTCCGATGTGGAATACGAAGAAGTCAAGAAGTAAGAGCCAATCCACCTGGAAAGGCCCAATAGAACTCAAGACCCCGCTCATTGGCGGGGTTTTGCTTTTTACTATTTTCATAACAACTCCTAAAAATTCATTTTTATCTTTGCTGCCCTTAAAATGATGGAAGCACTATGCTAGTCGTAAAATTTGGCGGCACCTCGGTCGGCAAACCCGAGAGGATGAAAAAAATTGGTGAACTGGTCCTGGCCATGCCGGGCAAAAAGTTCGTTGTCCTTTCCGCGCTGAGCGGGACCACCAATACCCTTATACGGATAGGCGATCATTTGTTAGCCCAGCAAGACACAGCCGCAGCCAGGGAAATTGCCGACCTCGAGAAACACTACCAGGCATTTATCCAGGATTTATTCAGCGATCCGGCCTACAAGGCAATTGGTCAGGAAATCGTTAGCCGTTATTTCAGTTTATTCCGCTTGCTGGCAGCCGGTCAGTTTGACGACCGCAGCTACCGCGAGTTGCTTGCACAGGGCGAGCTGATTTCCACAGAATTATTTTATCATCACCTCCACGAACGCAAAGTGGATGCCCGCTTGTTGCCGGCGCTTCATTTTATGTCGATTGATGAAAACCAGGAGCCGGAGTTGGAAAAAATCAGTGCGCGTCTGAACCCCCTCATTCAGGCATTGGCAAAAACCGACCTCTTCGTAACACAAGGGTACATCTGCCGCAACCACCGCAATGAGATCGACAATTTAAGAAGGGGGGGCAGCGATTATACTGCATCGTTGATCGGGGCGGCCCTCCGGGCAAAGGAAATTCAAATCTGGACCGACATTGACGGAATG
>Ga0209647_1002546_pt1 | contig 14645 bp, 13 predicted proteins | sample GraSoi_2013_60cm_FD_185827 | JGI IMG/M metagenome (GOLD analysis project Ga0209647, IMG submission 185827) | Grasslands soil microbial communities from the Angelo Coastal Reserve, California, USA - Sample 9_17_2013_60cm (SPAdes) (version 2) | ecosystem: Environmental > Terrestrial > Soil >...
GCGACCGACGTCTAGACGAACCCTTTTGAATTCGCTGGTGGCGAACCCTGACGCGCTCACGCGCACGGCGTAGTCGCCAGGAGTCAGATCGGCGACAGCGAAGCCACCGTCGCCGCCGGTGGCGGTTCCTTTGCTCAGGCCGGTTGCGTTGCTGGTGATCAGAACTTGTGCGCCTGCTACGGATGCGCCTTGCGGATCAGTCACCGTGCCATTAAGGGTTGAGGTTGGAAGTTGCGCGGAAACGGCGATGGAGAGAACAACCACCAAAACAAGACCCAATACTGAACGCATAATCTCCTCCTTGCGTGAGAACTGCGATCCGCTGGAATCTAACCTGTAAAGGGAGGTGGGCCCCCCTCACGGTTCGAGGCGGTACCTCATTTTTGGACGTGCGGATAATGTGCCTTCGCACACTGTTCTGTCAAGTGGGTTCTGGAGCGAAGTTATGGAAAGGTCGGAGAGTCGCCTAACCAAGTCGTCTAACTATGACCCGTGTTTATAAGACCCATGTTTATAATCAGAGGTTCGCCCGTTGCCGCGGGGCAATCTGAATCCCTATTTCGTTAGGAAACTGATTTTAAGGACACTCATTGGCACTCGACGAAAACATTTATGAAATCCGGCGCGAGAAGCTGAAAAAGATTGAGGCTCTCGGGCATCCGGCTTATCCGCGGAAGTACAACTACAGCCACACCGTGCCGCAGATTCTGGCCGAGTACGGCGGGCAGACTACGGAGGAACTGGAATCTCCGCGGGTGACGGTGCGGGTTGCGGGACGCATCATGGCGATCCGCTTGATGGGCAAGGCCGGCTTCGCGCACTTGCAGCAGGATGGGCAGCGGCTGCAGATCTATGTCAAGAAAGATGCGATCGGCGATGCGGGCTACGAATTGTGGAAGCTGCTCGATCTGGGCGATCACATTGGAGTTCGCGGATATCTGTTTCGCACCCGCACGGGCGAGCTCAGCATTCATGCCGAGGAACTGACGTTCCTGTCGAAAGACCTGCTGCCGTTGCCGGAAAAATTTCACGGGCTCACTGACGTTGAATTGCGCTATCGGCAACGGTATGTCGATCTAGTGATGAATCCGGAAGTGCGCGAAGTGTTTTTGAAGCGCAGCAAGCTGACGCAGTCTCTGCGGCGTTATTTCGACGCGCAGGGATTCATGGAAGTCGAGACGCCGATGATGCATCCGATTGCGGGCGGAGCGGTGGCGCGTCCGTTTAAGACGCATCACAACACTCTGGATATGGATCTGTTTTTGCGCATCGCTCCGGAACTTTATTTGAAACGGCTGACGGTGGGCGGATTCGATCGCGTGTATGAGATCAACCGTAACTTCCGCAACGAGGGGCTGGGGTGGAGATGGAATCCTGAGTTCACCATGCTTGAGGCGTACCAGGCATACACGGATTATCTCGGCATTTTGGACACGACGCAGGGAGCGATTGAGCAGGCTGTGAAGGACGTGACGGGCGGGATGAGGACGAAGTGGGGCGAGCATGAGCTTGACTGGTCGCACGCGAACTGGCGGCGGATGACGATGCGGGAGGCGATACTGCATTTCTGGCCGGAAAAGGCTGGCGCAAAGCCCGAGCGCAACGACTTTGCGGCGCGTGAGTCAGTTGAAGCGCTGGTCGAGCGATTGCGTGGCGCCGGCATTAAGTTGAAGTATGATGCGGCGGCGCCCGTCGGCAAGACGATCGCTGCCATCTTTGAAGCGGTGGCGGAGGAGCACTTGATGCAGCCAACGATTATTTATGAATTCCCAACTGCGGTGTCGCCGCTATCAAAGCAGAAGCCGGATGAGCCGGACTGGACTGAGCGCTTCGAGATATTCGCTGGAAAGATGGAGATTGCTAACGGCTTCAGCGAACTGAACGATCCCGAAGATCAGCGACGTCGATTCGAAGCGCAATTGAAGGAGCGCGAGCGCGGAGATGAAGAAGCCCACCAGATGGATGACAATTATATAAACGCGTTGAGCTATGGCATGCCTCCGGCGGGCGGGGTGGGCCTGGGAGTGGACCGGCTGGCCATGCTGATCACCGACTCACACACAATTCGAGATGTGATTCTGTTTCCGTTGCTGCGGCCGGAGAGAACCTCGAGTGCGAACGAGGCAGAAGAAGAATAGAACGGAGCTTCCGCGTACCTAAACAATCACTTGAAGTCTTGCAGAGTTCAGCTCACGCTGGGGCTAGTTTTCCTCAAGGCTACGGGCAGCGCTGTCCGTAACGTCACTTCGGATGTTGGGTCGGACAGCGCATTGCTCTTGTACTATTTCGCAAAATCCTGGAAGTGTCCCAATCAAAGGCCACACTAGCAATTAGTCGGCGGCACTTCCCGATTTTTTTGCAGCGGGCTTGGCCGTGTCCTTGGCTGCTCCTTTGCCGGGACCGAAATTTTTCGTCAGGTAATCCAGAAAGGCGTCCCGATCGGCGTCGGGGATGACGGCGCCCAGACCTTCCATTTTTTCGAGTTGGTCAGACCATTGCTTGCGGTTCAAGTGTTGCTCGGTGATGCGGGTCGTGTTATGGCACGAAGTGCAAGCGGCCTTCACTTTGGGCTGAATGGGTCCGGGCGGAAGCGGTTTGCCTGGGGCGCTGGGCGCTTGCGCGCTCGCCAGAATGATGGATGCGAACAAAAAGATTGCCGGAAAAATTCGTTGAAACACGGGGAATCCCTTTCTCAGTTCTCAGTTCTCAGTTCTCAGTTCTCAGTTCTCAGTTCTCAGTTCTCAGTTCTCAGTTCTCAGAATTGGATGTGTTTTTTGGTTCTGTGGATACGCGATTTTTTGGTTAAGTTTGTAATCACGTTATTGGGGAAAAAATCATGCCACTACCGTTGGTCGAGCATATGGACGGTTTCGAGAATCGTATCACCTACGATTTCGAGGCTTTTGGGGCTTAGTTTGTCCATGGTGTCTTGCGGGGTGTGATGGAAGACATTGTTGTAGCCGTAATTGAGGTCGATAACATCGGCGCAGGGGACGCCGCGCTTGACGAAGGGAAGGTGATCGTCTTCGATGGGACCCTGGCTGGCGTAGAAGTGGGACTGATAGCCGAGGCGCGCCGCGGCGGCGTAGATGAGATCGAGCAGCCATGGAGCGCTGTTGCTGTCGCGGACGATGTCGAGGTCGGCGTCGGCGATCATGTCCATTACCATGAGCGCTTTGATCTTTTTTAGCGTGCCGTCTCTCTCCCATTTTTCGGCGAGGTGGCGGGTGCCGTAGAGACTGTCGGTACCGGACCATTGCCGTACGGCTTCTTCGCCGTCGGTCCAGACTAGCCAGACGCTGTAGCCATCGCGCTTCTTTCCGGCTCCCCCGCCGCGCAGATGGTTGGCATACTCCAGCAGGATTGCGGTGGAAGAACCGCCATCGTTGGCGCCGACGAACCCGGAGTTGCGCAATGGATAAACCGTGTCGTAGTGGCCGAGAATGACGATGATGCCATCTTTTGTGCCAGGAAATTTCGCGATGATGTTGCGGACCGGGAACTTCCCTTCTACGGTGTCGGCGGTAAAGGCGTCGTCTTCGACCTGATCGCTTTTTAGGTGGTCAAGAATGTAGCGTTCGAGTTTCTTGTGATTCTCGCCGCCCATGTAGCGTGGGCCGAAGGCGGTGACCTCGCGGGTGTATTGGAAGGCGCGTTTGGAATCGATATGCGGGAGTGGAGCGTTGTCGGGTGCAGCGGCTTCGGGCGGAACTGGCGACGCAGCGGGAGATTCGGATTTTGGGGTTGCGGCGGTGGCGTCAGCGGAGGAGATCCCTTTGGCGCAGGCTATGGTGCTTGCCAGGGCGAAGGTCAGCAGAAACATCAAAAAGATCTTTAACCACAGAGGGCACAGGGTGGCACAGGGGAAGCAGACCTTCGTTGTGGTGGGTCGTTTCATGGATTTTCCCGTGATCCTTCGTGTCCTCTGTGGTTAGGAATCTTTCTCCGCGCGTTTCTTGCGCTGGGTGGGATGCACGAGAAAGGCGATGCCGATGCTCAGGACGTACAAGGCGATCATGGGCGCGGCGAAGATGCACATGTTCAGGATATCGGTGGTGGGCGTGATGATGGCAGCGATGATGAAGATGACGAGGATTGAGTAGCGGAGATTACGCCACATCCATCCAGCGCTGACAATGCCCATGAGCGCTAAAAAAAACACCAAAATCGGCATTTCGAAAATTACGCCGAGGCCAACGATGATGGTTAGGAACAAACCACTGTACTCGCTGAGCGTGATCATCGGCTGGAAGTCTTTGCCGTAGCCGATCAGGAAGACGAGCGCTTGAGGGAGGACAAGTTTGTAGCCGAAGTATCCGCCAGCGAGGAACAGGGCTACGGTCGAGGCCATGAAGGGCATGACGTAGCGCTTCTCATTCCGATAGAGGCCGGGCGAAATGAAGCACCAGAGCTGGTAGAGCACGAAGGGCGAAGCGACGAACAAGCCGGCCATGAATCCCACTTTCAGATACAGATTGAAAGGCTCGGTGGGATTGAGGTAGACGAGTTTTGCCGAGAGGCCATTGCTGTGGAGCGCCTCCATGATGGGACGCTGCATGATCTCGTAGATATTCTCGGCGTATTTCCAGCAGGCCAAGAAGCCGATCACGATCGAGATGATGGAATAAATAATTCGCTTGCGCAGTTCCTCGAGATGATCGAGGAAACCCATGGTTGGCATTTCATCCTTGTCCTTATCATGGGCGGATTCGTTGATCGGTGAGGAGGCGGCCGCTTCAGGCATCGGGCGCTACTTTCGGAGCGGGAGACGGCTCGGGAGACGGGGCAAGCCCCGTGTCTACGGCAGACTCACCATGTTCGGCAGTGGAGGCTTCGGCGGCTTCCAGCTTATCGGCGGACGGGGGATTGAAGATGCGGTTGGCCAGCGATCCGAACGGGGCCTGCAGGGGCGGCAGGATCTGCTGCCGGGGGCTGACAGTGTTATCCAAGGAATTAATTTCGGACTCGATCTGCGAGCGGAATTCGTTGGAAGCGCGCCGGAACTCGTTGATAAAGCGCGCGACCTGGCGTCCGATCTCGGGCATTTTCTTGGGGCCAAAAAGGATCAGCGCCAGGAAAAACAGGAAGATCATCTCGCCGGAGAAGCCGAAATTCATAGCTCTATCATAATGCGGGACGGGGATACGGGCCACTCGCGAAGTGGTCGGAGACGAAAAAGTTACAAAGCGGAAGCGCGAAAGACCTGCGATCGGCGCGGCCGGTAAAACAGCAGGTCCTTCGCTTCGGCTCAGGATGACAAATCTAAATTGGGATGACGAATCTACAAGTAGCTGTCTAGTGTCCTCCGAAGGTGTAGCCGATGGAGAGGCCGAAGCGGGTGATGCGAGGGGAGCTGAAGTTCAAGTTGTTGTTGACGAGGTAGAGTTTCGCCTCGGGACGGACGAAAAAACCGCCCTTGGGATAGAACTTGATGCCGGCGCCGAAGTCTCCCATGAAGTGTTTGTCGCTCGAGTAGTTGGTGTTATAACCGTTGCCGCATCCCTGACAGTAGATACGGGTATCCAGCGCGCCGATGCCAGCGACCAGCTCAAGATAGGTGTGGCTGGCGAGCTTGGGAGAGTAAACGGCGTTGACATCCAAAAGAAGTGGACGAAACGGCAGGGTGGGGTCGCCGCCGTACTTGCCCTGGTTTGCCTTCCAGTAGAGTTCGCCTCCGATGCCAAGATTGTGCCAGAAGAGCACGTCGCCACTGAAGCCAGGATAGGTGCCCCCGGTGAGGGACACCGGCGCATGACTGCTGTCGGCTGCACTGGCCGAAGGCGCCGTCACCGTGCTAACACCGAAAGCAAAGTCGATTTTCTGGGCTTGCGCGAAATTCGAGAGCGCTGCCAGTGCAGCGCAGGCAAAAGACAAAAGAATGGCTCTACGTAAAGTTTGCTTCAAGCGAAACCTCCCGCAAGATAGTGGGTTTGGGAATTTGGATGCAGTCCGGAGGCACGGCGCTGCCGGGCGGGAGGAAGATTTACAAGAATTTACGGTGGCTGGAAGAAACGAACTGTCCGGTGATTAGTAGGCCAGCAGGATGCGCAGGTCGCGAAGATTATTTCCGGTGGGGCCGGTCAGGACGGTATCGCCCAGCGCGTCAAAAAGAGGATAGGCGTTGAAGGTGGAGAGCGCGTGCCGCACGGCTTCGGGACCGCCTACCGGATCGCCGGCCCGAGCGAGGGTACTGCCATCGACTATGGCTCCGGCAGCGGGACTGTTGCCGTCGATGCCGTCGGTGCCGGCGCTCAGCACGGTAATATCGTTTCCCGATATTTGTTCGGCGCAGGCCAGGGCGAACTGCTGATTGCGTCCGCCAACGCCTCCGTTGCGGACAACCACGGTCACCTCTCCACCGGAGATTAAACAGACGCGCGATACTTTGCTTCGCAGTCCGCGAAGACGGTTGAGTAAGTAGGCGGCGGCTTTGTCGTAGGGCCAGTCGTCGCAGGAGTTATCGACTTCGACGGCGAAACCGGCGCGGGTGGCGGCAATGACAGCCTCATCGATGGCGACTTTGTTGGAGAGCACGGTCCACCAGCGAGCGCGGACGAAAGCGGGGTCGTCGGATTTGGGCGTTTCGTTGAGCGCATGCTGACGAAAAAGATCGGCGACGGAACTGGGGAATTGATCGATGAGATTGTATTTCGCGGCAATACGTTCGCAGTCATTGATGGATGTGGAATCGGGCATGGTGGGACCGGAGGCGAGCGCGTCGGGTGTGTTGTCGGGTACGTCGGAGACGAGGATCGAAACTTGCTGGGCGGGATAGGCGGCCTGGGCGAGGCGGCCTCCCTTAACGGCCGAGAGATGCTTGCGGATGGCGTTGATCTCGGCAATGGGCGCGCCGGAGTGGACGAGCGTCCGATAAGTGGCAACGAGGTCGGGCAGCGAGATTTCGTCGTCATTCAAAGACACGACAGGCTTTTCGACGATGGAAGAGCCGCCGCCGGAGATCATAAAGATGGCGAGCGAAGCGGGGTCGAGAGCCGTCAGCGATTTGAGGATGGCGTCGGCGGCGAGTATGGATTCGTCGGTGGGCGTGGGATGTCCACCGCGAAAATACCGAAAACCGCGGACTTGGCTAGATGGCATCTGGCTGGCGGGTTCGAACGCCGATGCGACGATGCCTTCGAGGTTGCTACCGAGTCGGGCCTCGAGAGCGGCGGCCATGGCGTGCGCGGCCTTTCCGATGGAGACGACGAACACACGATTGTAGGAATCGAGATCGTACAGATCGTCGCCGATGCGCAGGACGCGGCGCTCGCAGTGCACGTTGCGGGCGAAAGCGTTTTCTATGGAGGCGTTCTTCAGCGCGGAGGTAAAGATCTCGCGGGCGACTTCGTGCATGCGGCGGAATTGCTGGTCGCGCTCGGAAGTCAGGTCGAACATGGACGGGATTATAGAGACAGTTGCTGGTTGCCAAAAGTCATCTCGTAAATGGGCTCAGGCGTAGTCGCTGGTGACATCGGGATTTAACAACGTTATCCATTTCAATCGTGGCGAGGGCGGAACTCCTCGACGTATTCCGCCGCTCCGATCAACTCAAGTTTTGCAGAGGTGCCCCGCACACAAACGACGTCACCCCAGCATTCCATCCTCAGTTCGATGTCACCTTCCACGTCGAGCGGAATCGGAATCAAGTTTTCTGACACAATGTTGTTTATCCTGAACGATCCGTCCGAGAGGTAGTGAGCATAGCCCCGATATGCTTCACGGCTCTCCTTTGAGAATGTGCCCTCAACACTGGCGTTTCCGATCCGAAGCACCGCCTCTTGTGTCCATCCCTTTCCCACGTCAACGGCCGGACTTCCCTCGGAGGAATGTATGTACACCTCTTTAAAGTGCAGGACGGCCGTTCGATCTTGCAGCGTAACCTGATCGAAGGCGGAATCGTGAATTTCGATGGCTCGCTTTTTCACAGACACAGATTACCTCAGAAGAAGTGCACACGTCCTAACCGCTGTAGTGAGGCGTTTGCACAACCTATTCTGGGCGCAACCTTCTGAGCCTACTTGAGATAGCTCGCAGGTGGGATACGGATTGGTAGTCATTCGTTATTCAACGGACAATGTCCCTCGGACCCAATCTTCGATGGCTACTCGCATCTCCTTGAGTCTGCCTTCGAAGAAGTGATCTCCGGCTTCGATGCGGACCAACTTCTTCGGATCGGCGAAGGTGTTGACGAGCGCTTCGAGTTTGCCGGCGGGGCCGAACTGATCGCGCGAGCCGCTGACGAAGAGTTTCGGCTTGGTGCAAGCGCGCAGAAATTCGAAATCGTAGACCCGGCCTTCGATGGGGACGGCGGGCAGGCCGAGGGCGATGAGCGCGCGGACGCGGTCGTCCGAATAGGCGGCGCGCGATCCAACAGCAGCGCCGAAAGAAAAGCCGGCGAAGATGACGGGCAGCGTGAACTCATGTTCCAGCCAGTCGAGGGCGGCGCGCACGTCTTCGACTTCGCCGATGCCATTTGCGTGCTCGCCTTCGCTCAGGCCGGTGCCGCGGAAGTTGAAGCGGAGCACGGGGAATCCGAAGCTGTTGAGCGCTTTCATGGCGTGGAAGACTACTTTGTTGTGGAGCGTTCCACCGTAGAGCGGATGGGGATGGCAGACCACGGCGGCGTGCGTCGGGCTGGGCGATCCGGTGTTGAGGAGACCTTCCAGGCGTCCTGCGGGGCCGGTGAGGAACAGGGAGCGGATGCTGGGAGTTTCGGGGAGCACGGGCTGTCGCTGGTCGTTAGTCGTTAGTCGTTGGTCGTTGGTCGTTGGTCGTTAGTCGTTAGTATTGCAGAGAATCTGCCGTCCGGCGACTAGCGACCAGCGACCAGCGACTGTTACGCTCTCCTCCATGGACCTGTTTGCGCTTGCCCGCCGTCTGATCGATATCGAATCCATCACTCCGAATGAAAGCGCGGTGGGAGATTTCCTTTGCGACGAGTTGCAGCGGCGCGGGATGGAAGCCCAGAAAATGCCGGTCGAAGGTGCGCGCGCGAACGTGCTGGCTACTTGGCCGGGGCATGCTCGTCCAGAGATTGTTTTCTCCACGCACATGGATACGGTGCCGCCGTTCATCACCTCGTCAGAAAATGGCGGGCGCATTTACGGGCGCGGCGCGTGCGACGCGAAGGGGATTATTGCAGCGCAGATTCTGGCGGCGGAGAAGCTGCGCGGGGCAGGCGTTTTCGCCGGGTTGCTGTTTCTGGTTGGCGAGGAGCGCGACTCGATTGGCGCGAAGGAGGCTAACCAGCAGCCGATTGGCGCGCGCTTCATGATTAACGGCGAGCCGACCGAAAACAAACTGGCGCTGGCTAGCAAGGGCGCGCTGCATGTGGAACTGGTGGCGCGCGGAAAGATGGCACACTCAGCGTATCCGGAGCTGGGCGAGTCGGCGATCGACAAGCTGGTAGAAGCGCTGCACCGTTTGCATGCCATGAAACTTCCCGAAGATGCGGAGGTGGGCGCGTGCACAAAGAACGTAGGAGCAATTCAGGGCGGACGCGCGCCGAACGTGATTTCCGATTTCGCCAAGGCTGATCTTTTCTATCGCCTGGTAGGGCCGGCGGACGCGCTACGCCGCGAGATTACGGAGGCCGTCGGCGAGCTCGCCGAGGTCCGATTCACGCGCGAGACTCCGTTCCTGCGGCTGCGGACGCTGGACGGTCTGCCGACGATGGTCGCGGCTTTCACGACCGACATCCCGTCGATGCCGAATTGGGGCGAACCGCTGCTGCTGGGACCAGGCTCGATTCACGTGGCGCACACAGAAGGCGAGTTTGTGGAGAAGAAGCAGCTGGTGGAAGCGGTGGAGATTTATTGTTCGATGGCGAAAAGGCTGACTTCCTAGCTTTGGCCGGGGTTGAGGTTCGCATCCCCGGCGCCGGTTTGGCCATCTATTTGGAGTAATGTTTTTCGGGTAATCTTAATTGGGGAGATCTTCAACTAAGGTGATCTCTCGCGCCACCCATGGCCTCCGATCAGGAAGAAGAAGTATTAGGAAAAGCGTACGACGGCCGGCTCATGCGGCGGCTGCTTACGTATCTGCGTCCGTACAAGTGGCACGTCGCGGTGGCACTGGCGGCAATCATCCTGAAGTCGGTGCTGGACGTGCTGGGGCCATTTCTCACCAAGATCGCCATCGATAAATATCTTGCGAAGTCGCCGAACTCGCATTCATATTCTCACTCTTGGATTGGCGACCGACTGAGTGACGATCCGCTGACCGGCATTGCGCAGATTGGCGGGCTTTACGTCGGGATTCTTATCTTCACCTTCACGCTTGAGTTCATCCAGACTTACCTGATGCAGTGGACCGGGCAGAAAGTGATGTTCGATCTGCGGAGGCAGATCTTTCGCCACCTGCAATTCATGCACGTCGGTTTTTTCGACAAGCACCCGGTGGGCCGACTGGTGACGCGCGTGACCACCGACGTCGATGCGCTGAATGAAATGTTCACGGCGGGCGTGGTTTCGATTTTTGAAGATGTCTTCGTGCTCGCCGGCATTATCGCCATCATGATGAAGATGAACTGGAAGCTGGCGCTGATCACCTTCGCCGTGCTTCCGCTGATCGTGTATGCGACCCTGATTTTTCGCGACAAGGTGCGCGATTCCTACCGGCGCATCCGCACGGCTATCGCCCGGATCAATTCTTTCCTGCAGGAAGCGGTCTCGGGAATGCTGGTTCTGCAGCTTTTCAATCGCGAAAAGCGCGCCTTTAATAAATTTTCTGACATCAACGCCTCGCATATGGAGGCGTTTAAAGACGCCATCATGGCGTACTCGGTGTACTATCCCGTCGTCGAAATACTGTCGGCGATTGCCATTGCCTGCATCATCTGGTTTGGGGGGAACGATGTGATCCGGGGCGTGGCGACGCTCGGAGTGCTGGTTGCGTTCATGCAGTACGCGCAGCGGTTTTTCCGTCCGATACAGGATCTGAGCGAGAAGTACAACATCCTGCAGTCGGCGATGGCGGCGGGGGAGCGCGTGTTCAAGCTGCTGGATACGAAGATTGACGTGACGTCGCCGGCGATTACGAAACGGCCGCAGGGACCGGGACGAATTGAGTTTGATCATGTGTGGTTTGCGTACAACGTTTCAGGACATGCCGGTGGAGAGACGGGCGTCCTCGCCCGTCCTGAGGCGACGGCCGCAGGTGGACGGGCGGGGACGCCCGTCTCTCCACCGAGAAGTTCTTTGAATACAACAGAGCCTGATTGGGTTTTGCGCGACGTAAATTTTGTGCTTGAGCCGGGAGAGACTGTCGCCGTCGTTGGGCACACCGGGGCAGGAAAGACTACTCTGATCTCGCTGCTGATGCGCTTCTACGATGTACAGCGCGGAGCGATTCGCATCGACGGCGTGGATATCAAGGAGATGAATCTCGACGAGCTGCGCGGGCGGTTCGGCGTTGTGTTGCAGGATCCGTTTCTATTCAGCGGCACGGTTGCAGGCAATATCCGGCTGGGGACGGCGCGCATTCAAGACGCAGACGTGGAGCAGGCAGCGGAGGACGTCAATCTCGCCGATTTCATCCGAACCTTGCCGGGAGGATTCAAGGAGGAAGTGCACGAACGCGGCTCGACGCTCTCGACCGGACAGAAGCAGCTGATTAGTTTCGCGCGAGCGCTGGCGCATAATCCGAAGATTCTGATTCTTGATGAGGCAACTTCGAGCGTGGATACAGAGACCGAATTCCGAGTGCGCGACGCGCTCAACCGCATGTTGGAAGGGCGGACATCTCTGATCATCGCGCACCGGCTCTCGACCATCCAGCGCGCCGACAAGATCATCGTGATGCACAAAGGACAGGTCCGCGAGATGGGATCGCACCAGGAACTGCTGGTCCAGCGCGGGATTTATTACAAGTTGTATCAACTGCAGTATAAGGATCAGGAACTGCCGGCGGGGGCGCCGTCGGTCACGGCCAATGCGGACGACTAGACGCGGCGATGCATAGAGGCAGACCTTTGACGTCCAGGCCCTGAAGGGGTCATCTGATTCCCAGGACCTTCGGCATCGCTAAAGCGAATGCCCTGATACGAAGCCACGTTTCTCCGCAGGCTGTAAACGCCGCTTAGTCTGCCCCGTTACAATGTGTTCCGTGCAAGTTCTTATTTCAGCTGGTGAAGCTTCGGGCGAAATGTATGGCGCGAAGTTGATTGAAGCTCTGCGGCGGCGGGCGGCCGATCCTGCCAATCTGGGGACGCGGCTTGGCTCCGTCCCAGCGGGGCAGAGCCCCGCCACCACACAAGACTCGCAGCTTGATTTTTTTGGTGCGGGCGGCGAGCGCATGCGCGCTGCTGGTTGCGAAATCGTCGTCGATGCTAGGGACCTCGCTGTCGTCGGCATTACTGAGATTCTTAGCCACCTTCCGAAGATTCTTGGGCTCTATCGGAAATTGATTCGCGCGGCTGACGTGAAGCGGCCAGATCTCGCCATCGTCATCGACTCGCCGGCTTTCAACTGGCGCGTTGCTCGGCAGATGCGTAAACGCGGAATTCCTGTCGTTTACTACGTCTGCCCGCAGTTTTGGGCGTGGCGGCAGGGACGCGTGAAGTTGCTGCGCAAGTACGTCGACAAGGCGCTGGTGATTTTTCCCTTCGAAGAAAAGTTCTATCGTGATCGTGGAGTGGATGCGACTTTTGCTGGCCATCCGCTGGCCGGTCTTCCCGCGCCTGAGATTTCTCGCGAAGCTTATGCAGCCGAGCACCAACTCGATGCCTCGAAACGCTGGATCACGCTGATGCCGGGCAGCCGCCGGAAGGAAGTGCGGATGAATCTGCCGACGATACTTGAGGCGGCGGATCGTCTACAGGCGGATTGCCTGGAAAAAGATCGCTCGGGCAGCGGTTATGAGTTCCTCCTGCCGGTGGCGCGCACACTTGACTCGTCGTTTCTCGCGGAATTGATCGCAGCGCCGACAGAGACGCGGCAAGCCGCGTCTCTACGGAGGAATATTCACCTCGTCCCCGAGGCTTTGCCTGCTTTGTTTCACTCGCGCGCGGGGATCGTGGCGAGCGGCACGGCTACGGTTGAAGCCGCGCTCATGGGCACTCCGTTTGTCATGGTGTACCGCGTATCCGCGCTGACATATGCACTGGGCAAACCGCGGGTGAAGGTTCCCCACTTTGCGATGGTTAATCTGATTGCGGAGGGAGAGGTCGTCCCGGAACTCGTGCAGCACAAGTTCACAGCGGTGAACATCGTCACGGAGCTGAACAAGATCATCCCTGACGGCGAACCTCGGACGCGTATGATGCAGCGCTTGGCCGCAGTGAAGGCGCGGCTTCAAGGTAACGGAAGCAGGACGCATCCTTCGGAAACAGCGGCGGAGATCATTTTGAAAATGATCGGGCAAGGGCGAGCTTAAAGTTCGGCGCCGCCCAGCCCCTGAAGGGGGTCTGACTTCAAGGCGCTTGCGGTATCGCTAAAGGCGATACCCTGATACGAATCTAGTGATACCCCGTACGAATCTAGTGATGCCCTGATACGAATCTACTGTGCCTGGCACTCGGCCACGGGGCATGACGGAGCCTGGGTTCGGATGCTGCGCACCCCGTTCTTGATGTGGATTGGCGCCAGGGCCATGGGATACAGCCACCATAGTTTTCGGATGACTTTGTCGCCAGGAAGCCAGGAGTGGGGCTTCTTAAGTTCGTAAGCCACGAGCAATTCAGCTGCGTAGATCGCCGCGTACCTGGCGACCAGACGGTGGTTCGGCGGGACGCTAGTGACCCAGGGAGCGCCAGCGGCGAACTCATGGTCCAGTACGAGTTTGTGGGTCGTGAAACGCAGGCTTTCTGCGACGCCAAGCGTTGCCAGGACGGCGATGAACTTTTTATCGATTACGCTGACATTGTCCTTCACCCTTTGCGGGGCGGGCGCGTCCGGAAGCGAGATCGGCGGGGCAAGAGGGGCCGTGTAAGGAGTCGTCGAGCTGATTTCATCGCGCACTTCGCGGAGCATTTCGTGAGGCAGCTGGCTTTGGGCCAGCGCAGGGGCAGAGGCGATCATCAGAAGGACCACCAAAGCCGTGACAACATGGGCGCGCGCAATTTGCAAAGTAAAATCTCCTCAGGTCTTATCATCACGAAGCCAGTTGCTACGAGAAGGGCGGCTAACCGCGGGGAGGTTGTGCGATTCGAGACACCTGCGGCAATAGGGTGCAACCGCTGCGCCAACTCTGCGCCGAACGATGGGAACTTGCTTTTCAACGGGGTAGGAGTTGTATTCCCAAATTGGGAAGCATCGCTGCGCTGACATGCGCAGGAATTTCGACTAGTTGAACTTTTGTTTTTCCGTCGCTGGTCCGACGGTGGCCAGTGGAGGGATGGGCGGGGGCGTCCGGCGCTCCATCATCTCGCCTCTTAGCGCAGCTGGCGCGTATACCAGACATTGCCGGGTGTGAGCCAGTTATAGCCCTCACCCCAGGCGGCCTGCGTATGCGACTGGTTGTCGATATCCATGTCGAAGTAGTCGCCAAACGGGAAGCGGAAACCATCAGTGAAAATGTAGCTGTAACCGGCGACATAGGTCGAGAGGACGGTTTCGCCCGACCAACTGGAGCCTCCATTGATTGACGAGCGATAGTAGACGTTCCAGTGCGGTTCATTGCGCTGATCCATCCAGGCGATGCGGATG
>Ga0209647_1002547_pt1 | contig 14629 bp, 14 predicted proteins | sample GraSoi_2013_60cm_FD_185827 | JGI IMG/M metagenome (GOLD analysis project Ga0209647, IMG submission 185827) | Grasslands soil microbial communities from the Angelo Coastal Reserve, California, USA - Sample 9_17_2013_60cm (SPAdes) (version 2) | ecosystem: Environmental > Terrestrial > Soil >...
TCCCATTACCCTCCCTTGGCAAACTGTTCAGCGATTTCTTTGCTGATGGGTAATTCCATTTCTCCGTTGATTCGTACGTCGACCACGACGGGGCCGTCGGTTACGGCGAATGCTTTATCGATTTCGCCGAGATCTTCTGGCCGGCGGACCCGAAATCCTTTGGCACCGAACCCAATCGCTAATCGATCAAGCTCGGGCTGAGGCGTATCGGCCAGAGCGGGATTAATGTGTTTGCGGATGAGATCGTGCTTTTCTTGACCGACGGCATGATCATTCAAAACGATGACGGTGAGCGGCAGATTGAAAGCAACTGCGGTATGGAAGTCTGCGACGTTCATCATGAAGGCGGCGTCTGCGGTCACATGGGTGACCCGCTCGCCCGGGCGAGCAAAGCTCGCCCCGATGGCAATAGACAATCCTTGACCGATTGAACCGAAGTCCCATCCGTTACCCCAACTATCGGCATTTGGTGAGGTGAGGATCTGCTGCGCCACCAGACCGGCGTGACCTCCATCGATCACGATGATTCGATCTTTCTTCGGGAGTTTATCTTCCAGGTACCACACAGCTCGGCGTGGATCGATGAAGTCGCCGTCCTCGAATTTCGGACGTGTCGCATCGAATTTTTTGATCCGCTCGGCGACTGCAGGGTTTGGTTGACGAGGCGGTTTGCCGGCGGAACGGAGCCGCTCTAAAAGAGCGGCCACCGTCACTCGCGCATCGCCTTCAAGACCAACATCAACGGAGGTGTAGAAACCGAACGCAGTATGTCTACGGTCGACCTGAATCAATTTTTTATCGCGAAGGACAGTGCGGTTCTGGGTCGTCCACGGGTTCAAGCTTGCGCCGATCGCGATAATAAGGTCCGCGTTTTCAAGCATTTCAGCCGACAACCCGGTTCCAAGTTTACCGCTAACCCCGACACAGAGAGGATAATCCGAACACATCCCTTTGGCCGGTAGAGTCACTGCGAGCGGAGCACCAAGGTACCGAGCTAATGCTTGCACCTCTGCTTCAGCATGAGCGGATCGAGCCCCTAACCCGCAAATCAGGGCAGGCGCGTTCGCTGTTTCGATCAATCGGATTGCCGCTTCCAAGTCATCAGCTCCAGGTGGCTGAAACTCGGCTGACTTGTACGATGGCCGATAGACCCAATTGGGGTCGAGCATTTCCAGACCTTGCACATCCTGGGGCAGATTGAGAACGAACGGTCCTTCTCTTGCTTTGAGATGCCGGAACGCTTCGCCCAAGGCGTAATCAACACTTTTGGGGTGATTTAACACTACAGCGGCTTGGGTGGCCTGCAGAGCCATCGCATGTTGGTCTACCAATCCCTGCATGTTGTAGGGATCGCTGAGTGGAGCGTGGCCGGCCAACATGAGGAGCGGTGTGCGGTGAGCTCGAGCTGCAACCAAAGAGGTGATCGTGTTAGTAAACCCGGGACCTTGCGTTGCGGTAGCGATACCGATCTGGCCGCTCGCCCGAGCGAAACCGTCCGCCATCGAAGTGGCACTCTGTTCATGTTTCGCTTGAACGAACTTGAACCCGTGCTTTCCACAGAGCTCCGCTACCAGGTACATATTGGCGTTGCCCAAAACGCCAAACAGAATGCCGGCGCTTTCCTGTTTTACCGCTTCAGCGATAGCCTCGTACACTTTCATAAAATTGCTTCGAACTTAGATGGCGAAGCTACCTCCTCAAGTTTCGGGCGTCTATCGATCACACGCTTTGCTTTTCCCAGGATGACTCGTTCAATCCGGCCCGGAGGCAGCACGGTCGCAGAGCAAGAGACTCCGACCCAGGCCTTGATTTGAAACTGCAATTCGCGCGCGAGCCGGCCTTGTTCCTCCACGTCTCTCGTCTCGCGCATTTCCACGCGCACTTCCAAATCATCCAAGCGGCCTTCGCGAGTGACTATCAATTGATATTGCGGCGCAAAAAGGGGCTCTTTCAAAAGCAACTCTTCGATCTGCGACGGAAAAACGTTGACTCCCCGAATGATCAGCATGTCGTCAGTTCGGCCAAGAATGCGTCCAATTCGCCGCATTGATCGTGCGGTCGGCGGAAGGAGATGCGCGAGATCTCTGGTTCGGTATCGGATGACCGGTGTGGCCTCTCTGGTGAGTGAAGTGATCACCAGCTCGCCCAAGGTGCCGTCGGGCAGAACTTGCCCGCTGTTTGGGTCGACGATTTCCGGATAGAAATGGTCCTCCCAAATGACCAGGCCATCCTTAGTCTCTACGCATTCGCAAGCGACTCCCGGACCCATGACCTCCGATAATCCGTAGATATCGACGGCATCGATCGCGCATCGACTTTCGATCTCGTGGCGCAACGCTTCGGTCCACGGCTCGGCTCCGAAGATTCCAATCTTCAGAGAGCTCTTGGCTGGATCCAACCCCTGCCGTTCGAATTCGTCCGCGATCGTAAGCATGTACGAAGGAGTCACTAAGATAATTTCCGGGCGCAGATCGTTGATCATTTGAACCTGCTTTTCCGTTTGGCCACCGGACATCGGAATCACCCCGCATCCGAGCCGCTCAGCCCCGTAATGCGCTCCGAGTCCGCCGGTGAATAACCCGTAGCCGTACGAAACCAAAGCAGTTTGCCCGGGCCGCCCGCCGGCGGCCCGAATCGAGCGCGCCATCAAGTGAGCCCAGACGTCAATGTCATTCCGCGTGTAACCAACAACGGTCGGCTTCCCCGTGGTCCCACTGGACGCGTGCATCCGGACGATTTTATTGCGGGGTACTGCGAACAGTCCGCATGGATAGTTTTCGCGGAAGTCATCTTTGGTGGTAAACGGGAAGCGCTGGAGATCAGTTAGCTGCCGTAGATCGTTTGCTGTAACACCGGCCGCATGAAACTTCTGTTGGTAGTGTGGCACATGGTCGTACGTGTGCCGCAACGACCATTGCAGCCTTTTAGTCTGCAGCGTTCGCAGTTCTTCGGCGCCGGCTTTTTCGACGGGCTCGATTGGTCGTTCGGTTTGGATGGGGGACATGTTGGATTGTGAGTTTGATTCGGTGACGGCTCTGGGCATCCAGCGGCCGCCGCGGCGTTGCTGCAACCTCAGGATGAAGGGATCACTTCAGCGGTGACGCGATACGATCGCCCGCGTTCGACTACCTGCTGTTCGGCCGGTTCAATCGGTTGCCTCATCCAGCCTCCTTCCACTCCAAAAGCTTCGCTCGATAAGTGGCGAAGTCCGATAGCGGTCTTCACCGTAGCAGGTCGCAAGATTCTGGAGTACTTGGTAGACCGTTGTTGTTCCTAGCCTGGTCGCCCACCCAAATGGCCCGGCCGGATAGTTCAGTCCTTTACGCATCGCGAGGTCAACATCGCATTTGTTGCTTACCCCGTAATGCACGGCATCGGCTGCTTCATTGATAACCATCGTTACGATCCGCATCACAACTAGAGCGGGCAGATCCTTCAGACGCATTACGTTGAATCCAGCCGTCTGCAGCAAACCCACAATCGAGCGATAAGCGCGCTCACTGCACTGGTCGGAGTGGGAGATCGCCAGAGTTCGTGCCTTGCCGTAATCGTGAGCAAGATCGATCAACACCACGTTCGGAGTTCCCAGCTCATGAGCGACTCGCGAGGCGGTTCTTCCGTCAGTCAACCACAATACCGCATCGTTTACTTGTGCCAGTTTCGCGGCATCAGTCCGGGAAGAGCGCGAGGCGTGCGGGAAAGCGTTCTGCAGTCGCCCCAACAGGGCTTCGGTAACCGGTCGAGGTTCCGCAAACGAAATCTTCTCCGGGCTCGGTGCTGGTGGCTCGAAGGCGGGAAGAGGCTGATTCACTCCCGGGGCATAACGATAGAAGCCACGGCCTGATTTTCGGCCAAGAAAACCGGCTTGAACCATCTCTTGCTGAATCAGAGAGGGAGTAAATCGAGGATCAAAAAAGCTGGCTCGGAAAACCGATTGAGTGACGGCAAAGTTAATGTCGTTACCGACCAGGTCCATGAGCTCAAACGGCCCCATGCGGAATCCGCCCGATTCTCGAACCAACTCATCAATCGTTGCTGGATCGGCGGCTCGTTCGGAAAGAAGCCGCAACGCCTCCGCATAAAATGGCCGGGCAACACGATTCACGATAAAACCTGGCGTCGATCTCGCGTGTACGGGTGTTTTGTTCCAAGCCTTAGCTGTTGCCGCTACGGTGGCAATTATTTGCGGGTCAGTCGCCAAACCGCTGACGATTTCGGTTAGCTCCATCAGCGGGGCAGGATTAAAGAAATGCATGCCGACAAATCGCTCCGGCCGATCTAAAGCCGTTGCCAACTCGGTAATCGAAAGAGAAGAAGTATTGGTCGCGAGGATGCAGTCTGGTGCGACGATTTTCTCCACGTCCTGAAAGACATCCTGCTTCAGCTCGAGATTTTCAGCGATTGCTTCAATGACGAGACCAGAGTCTGCGAGTTCCTCCAGTCCCATCACCGGCACTACTCTGTTCACCGCCGCCAATGCCTCTTGCTCCGATACGGTTCCGCGCGCGACACCTCTTCGTAAGGCTGCCTTTATGCTCTCGATTGCCCGGCCCATCGCGCCAGTCTGAGTGTCGAAGATCTTTACGCGGTGTCCTGCTACCGCCGCGACCTGGGCAATGCCCGATCCCATGGTGCCGGCTCCAATAACACCGATTGGCGTGTGGCTGGGAATAGGGATGGTATCTGTTCGCGAACCGATTTCGAACGTCTGATTGGTCATCGACACTCGCTCCGATTTATTCGCCATTGAATTGCGGCGCTCGTTTTTCGAGAAATGCGGCGACACCTTCTCGATAGTCGTGGCTCTTTCCCAATTCCCGCATGAGATCACGCTCTAAATCGAGCTGTGCGTCCAAACTATTCGTTTGAGACGCGTAGATTGCCTGCTTGGTGGACGCTAACCCTTTAGTCGGAGCTGAAGCCAATTGGGTCATTATCTCGTTGATTGCCGCGGGAAAGTCAGCGTCGTCCACGCAGCGCCAGATCAGACCCCATGCCGCGGCCTGTTCTGCTGAGACTTTGTCTCCGAGCATTGCCAATCCCAGAGCACGCGCAGTTCCGATCAACCGCGGTAAGAAAAAGGTCCCCCCGGTATCGGGAACGAGACCGAGTTTGGCAAAAGACTCGATGAAGCAGGCCGATTTAGCAGCAATCACGAGATCGCACGCCAAAGCGAGGTTCGCGCCGGCTCCAGCCGCAACGCCATTGACTCCGGCAACGACGGGAATAGGCAGCGCTCGCAGTGTACGCACCAGTGGCGCATAGTATTTTTCAATCGTCGCACCGAGATCGACGCTCGAATCGCCCGGCGCGATTCGACGGTCTCCTAGATCCTGCCCGGCGCAGAACCCGCGACCGGCTCCAGTAATCAGTAGCGCCCGAACCGGCTCGCTTTTTACCTTTATCAAAGCCTGGCGCACTTCTTCGTGCATCAACTCGTTAAAGCTATTGAGCTTTTCCGGTCGATTCAACGTGAGGCGACCGGCACCATCTTTTATTTCATACAATATCGTTTGATAGTTCATGGCGTGGTGAGCGGTGGGTTGTTTCCGGGCGTCGCAAGCGACGCCCCTCCCGCCGGTGGGTGATACGACGCGTCTGAGCAAGAACGATCCCTGGCGACGGAGGGGCGTCCGCTTCCCGCGCCCGGAAACAACCCAGCACCTGCCACCACCAGTAGTCGCTTCCTCTCACTTTCATCTGTTCCGAAATACCGGCTTCCGTTTTTCCGCGAAAGCCGCCATTCCTTCTTTGCGGTCCTCCAAAGCAAACGTTGATTGGAAAGCGCGCCGCTCCAGGCGCAACCCTTCGGCCAGCGTTGTTTCGTAAGCCGCGTTCACCGCCTCTTTCACCATCATCACGGCCGGACGCGAAAGCGCCGCGATCTTGGCTGCGGTCTTGATCGCTTCTGTTTTTAACTCGCCAGCCGGCACGATTCGGCTTACTAGGCCGATGCGTTCCGCCTCTTCCGCCCCGATCAATCTTCCCGTTAGACACATTTCCATTGCCTTCGATTTTCCGACGAGACGGGTAAGTCGTTGAGTTCCTCCTGCGCCGGGCATCGTTCCTATGTTTATCTCGGGTTGGCCGAACCTTGCGGTATCGGCAGCGAGAATGAAATCACAGGCCATTGCTAGTTCGCAGCCGCCGCCCAGGGCGTAACCGGCTACCGCTGCGATGACCGGCTTTCGAATGCTAGAGAGGTGGTCCCAAGCGCCGCCGCGACCGAATGGAAAGTCGGCCAGAAACATGTCGATAAACCTTTGGTCCTGCATTTCTTTAATGTCAGCGCCAGCAGCGAAGGCCTTTTCGTGTCCGGTCAGCACGATTGCACCGATGGCGTCATTGTTTTCAAACGAGTCGAGGGCTGCGACGAAATCTCGCAGGAGACCGTTGGAGAGCGCATTCAATGCGTCCGGCCGGTTGAGAGTAACGACCCCAACCTGGCCTTGGGTTTCCACTAGAACGTGCTGATAGCTCATACGATTCTTAAATCATCCTTTTTAAGGGGGGAGTTCTTCTTTGATCTTTGCAATGGCTCAAATTGCGGTACCCGCATTCGTTGGCGGCCCGGCTCGATTTCGCTGAGCGGTTCGGTTTCGCGCAAACCTGCCTTGCAACGCAGCGACAACGCCTGGTAAATCGCGGTTCCTTCATTTTTCCATTCGATGTCGCCGTCGCTTAATTGACGAATAACTTTGCCGGGAGTACCAGCAATCAGGCTACGGGCCGGCACATGCATACCAGCCTTTACAAACGTCAGCGCTGCTACAACCGCAGATTCACCAACTTCAGCATCATCCATGATGACAGCGGCCATGCCAACCATCGCATCTTGTTTGATGCGACAGCCGTGAAGAATCGCTCCGTGTCCGATATGACCCCTGCGCTCAACGATGGTCTCCGCATTCGGGAAAGTATGAACCACGCAGTTATCCTGCAGGTTACTGCCTTCTTCGAAAACGATCCGGCCGAAATCGCCGCGCAGTGATGCTCCCGGTCCGATGTAACAGTTCGGACCGATGATAACGTCACCGATCAGAACCGCAGTAGGGTGTACAAATGCGGATGAGTCCACGACTGGTGTGATCCCATCCAAAGAGTAGACGTGAGGCATAAAGCCGATATTTGGGGTTATGTTAGATTGGCCGTGCAGCACTGGAATTGGTGTTCGCTCATACGTGAACCCGGCTTTGCACGACGCGAAAACGGCTTGCGACAAAAGCGCTATCGGTTAACGCGGCATTCGTCGCGGGATTCGCTCCGGTTCCGTGGAAATCGCTGAAGGCAGCCGATTGATTCACGTAGACGCCACCGGTCAAATTGCAGGAAAGAGCTACTCCAACTTCGGCAGCAATTTGATGCACCTCATTCAACACCGATTCATTCGTTGAATAGACTGACAATGTCAGTGCGCCATGCTCGAGCGCGCCTTTTCGTGCGAGAGCGATGCTGTGAGTGGTGTTCTCGGTAGGAACAACGAAGGCGATCGGTCCGAACAGTTCCTGCATGAACTTACTTTCTTCGGTCGCTTCGACCTGAAGAAGAAGCGGTGTTCGAATCGTTGCTTCAGGGAATTGAGGATGACTAATCGGTTGACGATCCAGAATAATTTTCCCGAATTCACGGGCTTGCTCCAGCCGATTAAGCACGGAGGCATTCTGAATGGCGCCGAGTAACTCGACTGCGCGGACCGGATCGCCTAGTAACTTACTGATTGCTTCGCCCAACGCCGTCGCGACCTGATCGAACGATAAGTGCCCTTCCGGAATGTCGATCCCGTCCTTCGGAATATAAATGTTCTGGGGCGCCGTGCACATCTGTCCAGAATACAACGAGAGCGAGATTGCTATGTTCCTAATCATTCCACCGAGATCTCCGGTAGAGTCGATGACGATTGGATTGACCCCCGCTTTCTCGGTGTAAACTAAAGCCTGTCGCGCCTCTCGCTCCAGCCATTCGCCGTTGGAGGAGCTCCCAGTGAAGTCGATCAGTCTCACCTCCGGACGCTTGGCCAATGTCTGAGCAACTCCGTCATCAGCTTCGTGCGTTACTAAGGTGACAACGTTGGGATCAAAGCCAGCCTCTTCCAGAACCGCACGCGCAATTTCTACGGTGATTGCGAGTGGAAGAACGGCTCCGGGATGCGGCTTCACCACGATAGAATTGCCAGTAGCCAAACTGGCAAAAAATCCGGGATACGAATTCCAGGTGGGAAAGGTACAACAACCGATTATCAGGCTGATGCCGCGTGGCACTACTCGGTACCGTTTTTCCATTTTGAGCGGCTCGTTCTTGCCTTGTGGTTTCTCCCAGCGTGCGGTTTTTGGAATGCGATTCATTTCGGTCCAGGCGTATGCGACCGCCTCCAGACCACGATCTTGGGCATGTGGACCACCGGCTTGAAACGCCATCATAAAAGCCTGTCCGGTGGTGTGCATCACGGCGTAGGCGATCTCGAAACTACGGCGATTCAAGCGGTGCAAGATCTCCAAAGCGACACCGACCCACATTTCCGGATCCGCCGATTGCCAGCTCTTAGCGGCTGTTTCAATACCAGAGAAGAGCGCATCGAGATCGACTTTCGGATAACGGATCCCCAAAGGAAAACCATAAGGCGAGATCTCAGCGCCGATCTGTCCCGTGATGCCAGGTTCGTCCAGAGGAAATGATTTCTTCAACCGATCTTGAAACGCTGCTTTCCCAGCGTCGTTGGCGTTTTCTCCGTATAACTTTCCGCTCGGTATTTCCGGAAATGGGCTCCAATAACCGCGTGTATTGATTGCGCGAACCGCTTGCTCCAGCAGATCTTGATGTTGAGTGAAAAAAAGATGGGACACGTGGGAGGTTTCCTTCGATTTATTCGTTATAGAGGATAGCGAAAAGAGGGGTTCGTTAGCGTACTAGTGAATCCGATCGAAATCGACGGTCACTTGTTCTGTAAGAGGATAACTCTGGCAGGTAAGGATGAAACCCTGCGCCACTTCATAGTCTTCCAGCGCGTAATGGGCGTCCATCTCAACTTCACCGGTGCGCAAGTGAGCGCGGCAACTCGAGCAGACTCCACCTTGGCAGCCGTAGCGAAGATCGATTCCGTGGCGCAGACCGGCGTGCAGGATCGATTCCGTGCCTCTCGGCATGGAAAATCTGCGCTCGGCGCCGTCGAGCAATACCGTCACCTCACACATCTGCTGTTCAAGGCGGGCGCTTGTCTTCGGTCCTGGTCTGCGGGGAGCGCTAGTGAAGAGCTCACGACGGATCTGTGAATCCACCAAGCCACGAAGTTTGAGCACTTCGGTGGTTTCGCGGATCAACGTACCGGGCCCACATAAGAAGGCTACATCGATGGGGCGATCTCCGAACCAATGTTCTAGTAATTGATGAGCCTTATCTCCGGTAATGCGACCGCTGAGTACCTCACTTTCCTGGCGCTCGCGCGTGAGGATGTGGACCAGATTAAGTCGATCGAGATACTGATCTTTGAGATCTGCTAGCTCATCCCTGAACATCACGGTTCCGGTCGCGCGATTCCCATAAAACAACGTGAAACTGCTTTGCGGTTCGCCCATCAAAGCGCTCTTCACGATGGAAAAGATCGGAGTGATTCCACTGCCGGCAGCAAAGGCCACGTAACTTCTCTGGTGTTCCAGCGACAGCGATACGCCAAAGTTGCCTGCCGGTGGCATCACATCCAGATAGTCACCAGTTGTCAGACGATCATTCGCCCAACTCGAGAAAATGCCATCCGGCATCCGTTTAATCGCGATACGCAATATCTTGTCTTGCGTGGCGGCACAAATGGAATAGGTCCGCCGAATCTCCTCCCCATCGATTTCTTTACGCAGAGTCAAGTGTTGGCCCGCGGCAAACGCGAATTGCTTTTCGAGGACGGATGGGACATCGAATGTTACCGCAATGGCATCCCGGGTTTCCGGGCGAACGTTGCCCACGCGCAGCCGAAAGAAACCTTTGACTGGCGGGACATCAGCGATCGTTTTGCTTAGTGACATTTGAAATAATCAAACGGTTCGAGACAGGCGTCGCACACGTAAAATGCTTTGCAGGGCGTTGAGCCAAATTGACTGACCATTCGAGCATTTTTAGAGCCGCAGCGTGGGCACTCGATGGAGGCTTCACTCTCGGCATAGCTCTCGCTGCAGCAGGACTGCGACGAGCCGCTAACCGGCTGTCGATGAAACCGCTGAGGAGGAGCGATACCGTAATCCCGAAGGCGCCTCTTCCCTTGCTCCGAGAGCCAATCGGTTGTCCAAGCAGGAGCTAATTGAGTTTCGATTTGCACGTTGGTGATGCCACGGTCGCGAAGAGCGGTCACGATGTCTTCCTTAATGACCGCGGTGGCCGGACATCCGGAGTAGGTGGGTGTAATAGTGACAATCAGCTTCGGTTCACCCTGATCTTCGCACCAGTTCAGTTCCCGAACGATTCCGAGATCAACCACGGAGATCACTGGTATCTCGGGGTCAATGACTTCTTCCAACCAATTCCAAATTTGATCGAGCGTTAGTGATGTTGCGGGCATAGCTTTGATTGATCACCACTGAGCACCTGGATAGGCGCGTTGCAGAAATTGCATCTCGGCTAACAAGTAGCCGAGGCGCTCAGTATGTATGCCGCATTTGCCGCCGCGCTGCATCCAGCCTGCATCGGGCCACGCCAGCGTCGCTTCAGTAAATGTGGATTTAACGCGATCCATCCAGGGAATCCGGAGTGTTCGAGGGTCGGGTCCGATTTTTTCTTGAACCATCGCTTCATCAACCGCGTCGATCTCGAAGAGTTCGCCGGTAAACTGCCAAAGGTCATCGGCGGCACGTTGCATTCGGGCATGGCTTTCCTCTGTTCCATCGCCCAGACGAGTCACCCATCCGGCACTTCGTCGAAGATGATACTGCACCTCTTTGAGTGCTTTCTCACTGATTGCGCAAATCCGCTGATCGCTCGAGTTCAGCAACTCTTGCAGCAACAAAGAGTGCCAGAGATCAAAATAGAATTGTCGGGCGATCGTCATCGCAAAATCGCCGTTTGCTTGTTCCACCAGGAGCAGATTCCGGAACTCGGGGGCGTCACGCAAAAACGCCAGTTGATCTTCGGTGCGTCCTTCGCCTTCGATTTGGGAGGCATATTCGAGCCAGAGTTGCGCTTGCCCGTTCAGATCGAGCGCGACGTTGGTAAGGGCGAGATCCTCCTCTAAGGCAGGTCCGCGGCCGCACCATTCTCCGAGACGCTGGCTCAAGATGAGACAGCTGTCTCCGAGGCGCAGGAGGTAGTCGAAAAATGAAATGGGGAATGCGGAATGCGGATCGCGGAGTGTAAAATCCGAATTCATTCCGCAATCCGCATTCCCCATTCCCCATTTCTTCATAAGTGTTTCACCTCCTCCGGCACCTTATAAAACGTCGGGTGACGATAGACCTTGCTCTTGGCGGGCTCGAATAGCTCTTCTTTCTCACCGGGATCGCTGGCGTAAATATCGGCGGATCTCACTACCCAGATACTGACGCCTTCATTTCGCCGCGTATAAACGTCGCGCGCATTCTTTACGGCCATCTCTGCGTCCGGCGCGTGCAGGCTACCGGCATGCTTGTGCGCCAAGCCATTTTGGCTTCGAATAAATACCTCCCAAAGTGGCCAGTCGTTCATCGTTCTTTCCTTTGTCTTTGCTGATCCGAGGATTAAGCCGCCCTTTCTGCTTTCCGCTTCTGCGCGTATTCGGTGGCGGCGGCTCTCACCCAGGCACCATCGTCATTAGCTGTTCTTCGAGCCCGCATACGGTCTCGATTGCACGGCCCGTTGCCTTTGATCACGTTGTAGAATTCAGCCCAATCGATTGGTCCGAAGTCGTAATGTCCAGCACTCGCGTTCCACCGCAAAGCAGGATCCGGGATCTTCAGTCTTAGATAGTCTGCTTGCGGGGCGGTTTGATCTACGAAACGCTGGCGCAATTCGTCATTGGTAAGCAGCTTTATTTTCCAGCGCTTCGATTGCGCGGTGTGTGGGGATTCAGCGTCAGGAGGACCAAACATCATCAGGGACGGCCACCACCAACGATCTAAGGCATCTTGCGCCATCGCTCTTTGCTCACTCGTTCCCTGGGACAAGATGGTCATAATTTCGAAGCCTTGGCGTTGATGGAAACTTTCTTCCTTACAGATCCGGATCATTGCTCGCGCATAGGGACCGTAGGAACAGCGGCAGAGCGGAATCTGATTCATGATGGCGGCGCCATCGACCAACCAGCCGATCGTTCCCATATCCGCCCAGGTCAAAGTCGGATAGTTGAAGATGCTCGAGTACTTTGCTTTGCCGGCCAAAAGATCATCTACCAGTTGGCTCCGCGAAACGCCCAGGGTCTCGGCGGCTCCATACAAGTAAAGGCCGTGCCCAGCTTCATCCTGAACTTTTGCCAGCAAAATCGCCTTCCGCCGCAGCGTCGGCGCACGCGTGATCCAGTTGGCCTCGGGTAGCTGTCCCACGATTTCCGAGTGGGCATGCTGCGAAATTTGGCGAATCAACGTTTTCCGGTAGCCTTCCGGCATCCAGTCTTTGGCTTCGATCGTCTGGCCCGCGTCGATCCTGGCTTGGAAATGGCGTTCTTGCGCAGTTTCTCCGTTCTGCTCGCCAACAGCTTCGACCATTTGGGTGTACATGGATTCCTGACCTTTGGGGTAGAAAGGAAATTGCTCAGGCCAAAGGTTATGATACAGGAATTGCTACATCGGCGCAAATACTGTATCACTCAAAATTGGCCCTTGGGGACTGCCTTATTCGCTGTGTCCACTACTCGTCAGACGATTCGAAAATGGATCCAACACGCTTTGGCGGAGGATCCTCCCCGAGCAAAATCGCTGGTGGTGACCATCTTCGGAGACGCCATCCAACCGCACGGTGGCTCAATTCGGCTCAAGGGATTGATTGACTTGCTCGCCCCGTTTGGCATCAACCATCGTTTAGTCAGAACCAGTGTTTTTCGATTGGTGCGAGATCATTGGCTGCACCCGTGTAGACATGGCCGCGAGAGCTCTTATCAACTCACGGAATCTGGACAACGCCGATTCGCGCTCGCCTACGACAAAATATACCGACGCCACCCGCCGGAATGGGACGGGTGTTGGACATTGGTGGCCTTACCGGTAAACGGTATTACTCGAGAACGGAGGGCGCGTTTGCGCAAGGAGTTCGAATGGCACGGCCTGCGGCAGTTGATGCCCAATCTGTTTGGTCATCCACAGATCAATTGGGCGGCGCTGGAGGAGGTTCTGGATCGTCTGAATGCTCGGAAGAAGCTCATCACTTGCCAGGTCGTTGAGTCTGGCGCTTTAGGTACTCGAGGCTTGGCCGAGCTGGTCAGGAGTTCTTGGAATCTCTCCATGGTGATCAAAGCTTATCGACAGTTCTTCCGACGATTTTCGGCGCTGGAAGAACTGCCCTCAGAATCCGGTGCAATTTCACCGGAAGAACGGTTTGTCATTCGGACTTTGTTGATTCACGCTTTTCGTCGGATTGTTCTTCACGATCCACTCCTTCCCCCAGAACTGCTTCCAAATCCATGGATCGGCACGGAAGCATATGCCTACGTAGCAAGGGTTTATAAACTAAACCTTGCCGGATCAGAGGAGCACTTGAATGCAACGATCGGATCAACTCCGGCTGAAGCAAAAATGGCCGGGACGCCGTTGCGCGAACGTTTTCGGCTGCTTTGAAAAGGCGGGACAGTCGCCGCTACCGGGGCAACGCCGGCCGCGAACGAATGCTATAGTCTGGCGAAGCTTCGCGCCTCCGTCGCTAGCCCTTTGCGAGAGGTTCGAACAGCGCGAATACCGCCCCTTGGGGATCAGCGAGTACCGCAATCTTTCCGGTATCAGGCACCGTAAATGGAGGCTGATAGGTCTGCCCCCCGTTGGACTTTGCGTGCTCCGCCACGGACTCGATTCCAGAAACCTGATAGTAGATGAGCCAGTGGGGACGTCCCTGACTTTCAAGGACCGGCGGGATTCCGCCGATGTATTCGCCTTGGTTGAGAATGTGCAGGTAACCGGCAGGATCGTTTTTGCTAGCCTCGGTTTCCCAACCAAAAAGCTGCGAGTAAAAATCGGCGGCCTTTTTGGGATCGGCGGTAGTGAGATCGGCCCAACAGAACGCGCGTTCTTCGGACGCTACGCCTATACCGTGATGTCGCTTCGCTTGCCAGATAGCGAATACGGCGCCGGTCGGATCCTGAATGACGGCCATTCGGCCCACATCAAATACGTCGAATGGTGAATCCAGAACCTTCCCGCCGAGCTGCGCAGCTTTCTCCGAGGTTGAGTCGGCGTTGTCCGTCGTAACATAGAGCATCCAGTGGGGCGGGACGCCGCGCTCTTTTTCATCGGGCCGCAATGTGTAAACGGCCGCCACATCTCGCCCGCGCAGTTGAAACATCGTGTAGAAATCATTTGGTCCGATTGGCACATCGTTAGCAGTCCAGGCAAAGAGCTCGTTATAGAAACGCTTTGCTCCAGGCTGATCGCTGGTTCCCAGCTCCACCCAGCAGAAGGATCCCGGTTGATGAGCATCCAAGTTTGGCATCAACCGGAGAGTGGTCGCATTGCATCGAAGTTGCAAGTAGCGAGGG
>Ga0209647_1002548_pt1 | contig 14625 bp, 15 predicted proteins | sample GraSoi_2013_60cm_FD_185827 | JGI IMG/M metagenome (GOLD analysis project Ga0209647, IMG submission 185827) | Grasslands soil microbial communities from the Angelo Coastal Reserve, California, USA - Sample 9_17_2013_60cm (SPAdes) (version 2) | ecosystem: Environmental > Terrestrial > Soil >...
GCTCCCGCCAGCAACGTCATCACCTTGAGCATCTGCGAAAGCAGGTCGGAGACGAACATCCCCGAGAAAGTCACCGTGCTCGCATGCCCGTAAGTGCCCATGGCGAGCGCCGCTGTGCCCACGAGGGAGGCGATGGTGAGCCAATAGGTCGCGGCGCGGTTCTCGTCGTCGATGAAGAGGTCGGTGATGAGCACGACCGCGATGAGGCCGAGCAGCACGATCTCGGGGATCGCGGGAGCCATGGTGGCGAGCGAGAAGGTGGCGGTATTCATGTCAGGACACCTTCGACTGCGCGACGTGGCGCAGCAGCTCCTGGATCGAGGGGTTCATGACGTCGCCCAAGGGTTTGGGATAAAGGCCCATCGCGAGAACCGCCACCGCGAGCAGCACGAGGAAAGCGAGCTCGCGCGCGCCCACGTCCTTGAGCGCCGCGACATGGGGGTTGGCGACGGCCCCGTACACCACCCGCTTGATCATCCACAACGTATAGGCCGCGCCGAAAATCAGCGTCGTCGCGGCGAGGAAGGCGTACCAGAAGTTGACTCTCATCGCGCCGAGGATCACGAAAAACTCGCCGACGAAGCCGCTGGTCCCGGGAAGCCCCGAGTTGGCCATCGCGAATAGCACGAAGAAGGCGGCGAACACCGGCATGGTGTTGGCCACACCCCCGTAGGACGAGATCTCGCGCGAGTGCACCCGGTCGTAGAGCACGCCAACGCACAGGAACAGCGCCGCCGAGACGAAGCCGTGCGAGATCATCTGCATCATGGCGCCGGTGACACCCTCGGCGATGTTGGCCCCGGTCGGACCGAAGATGAAGAGGCCGAGAGTGACGAAGCCCATGTGCGAGATCGACGAGTAGGCGATGAGCTTCTTCATGTCGGATTGCACCAGCGCCACCAGGCCGATGTAGACCACGGCGATCAGCGAGAGCGTGATCATGAAGCCGTCGAGCACATGGGAAGCGTCGGGAGCGATCGGCAGGTTGAAGCGCAGGAACCCGTATCCGCCGATCTTGAGCGTGATCGCCGCGAGGATCACCGAGCCGCCGGTGGGCGCCTCGACGTGCGCGTCCGGCAGCCACGTGTGCACCGGCCACATCGGCACCTTCACCGCGAAGCTCATGAACATCGCGAGGAACAGCAGGATCTGCGGCGTCATCGGCAACGCAAGCTTGTGGTAGTCGAGGATCTCGAAGCTGCCGTTGGTCTGCTGGTAGAGGTAGATGAACGCGGCCAGCATCAGCAGCGACCCCAGCAGCGTGTAGAGGAAGAACTTGACCGCGGCGTACACGCGGTTGGGCCCTCCCCAGACGCCGATGATGAGGAACATCGGGATCAGCATCGCCTCGAAGTAGACGTAGAAAAGGATCGCGTCGAGCGAGGCGAAGACGCCGTTGATGAGCCCCGACTGGATGAGGAAGGCGGCGAGGTACTGCGCGACCTTGTCCTTCACGACCTCCCAGTGGGCGATCACCACCAGCAGCGTCATGAAGCTGTTCAACAGGATGAAGGGCATGGAGATGCCGTCCACGCCCAGGTGGTAGTTCACGTTGAAGCGCCCGATCCACGGCGCCATCTCGACGAACTGCATCGCCGCGACGGGCTGGAAGCCGGTCCAGAGCGGCACGCAGACCGCGAGGCCGAGGATCGATCCGATGAGCGCGGTCCAGCGCGCCGGCGCCGGGTTGCGGTCGTCGCCGAGCGCGAGCACCGCGATCCCGAAGGCGATCGGCACCCAGATGGTGAGCGAGAGGATGTGTCCCTGGAGCATCGTTGTTGTTTTCTCTGGGTCCGGGGCTACGCCCTGCCGAGGTAGATGAGGAAGTAGCTCAGGAGCGCGAACACGCCGAGGATCATCGTGAAGGCGTAGGTGTAGATGTAGCCCGTCTGCATGCGCCGCGCGAACCCGGCGAACCAGCCGATGAGGTGCGCCGTGCCGTTCACCATGATGCCGTCGATGATGGTGCGATCGCCCCAGAGCCACAGGCCCGTGCCGATGCGCCGCGCGCCGCCGGCGAAGAACCAGTCGTTGAATTCGTCGAAGTAGTACTTGTGATCCAGGATCTCGACGAAGGCGCGCAGTTTGCCGCGCGCGACCGCGGCGAGCTCCGGACGCTTGATGAAGAAGAACCACGCGGTCGCCGCGCCCGCGATCGATAGCCAGAAGGGCACCGAAAGGAATGCGTGCAGGACCATCGGGAGCGCACCATGGAACTCGCCCGCCATCTCCGTCAGGGTCTCGGTCTTCGCGATCGAGTCGTCGAACCAGCCGCCGTAGAGCATGGGGCCGATGGTGAGCGCGCCGATGGCCACGGACGGGATCGCGAGCAGGACCAGCGGCACCGTCACCACCTTCGGAGACTCGTGCGGCGGGTGGTGCGCGTCGAAGCGCTCCTTGCCGTGGAAAGCGAAGAACACCAGGCGGAAGGAGTAGAGGCCGCCCACGAAGATGGCGCCGAGCGCGGCGGCGTACGCGACGCCCGCGAGCGGCGTTTGCGAGATCGCGAGCGCCTCGACGATCGAATCCTTGGAAAAGAATCCCGAGAAGGGCGGAATGCCGGCGTTGGCGATCGCGCCGATCAGCACCGTCCAGTAGGTCCACGGCATGTACTTGCGCAGCCCGCCCATCTTGCGCATGTCCTGCTCGTGGTGCAGCGCGATGATCACCGAGCCCGCGCCCAGGAACAGCACGGCCTTGAAGAAGGCGTGCGTCATGAGGTGGAATATCGCCACCGAGTAGGCCGAGGCGCCGAGCGCCATCGTCATGTAGCCGAGCTGCGAAAGCGTCGAGTAGGCGACGACGCGCTTGATGTCGTAGTTGACGACGGCGATGAGCGCCATGAAGAAGCAGGTGATCGCGCCCACGATGAGCACCATCGAGCGCGCGGTCTCGGAGAGCTCGAAGAGCGGCGACATGCGCGCCACCATGAAGATGCCCGCGGTGACCATGGTCGCGGCGTGGATCAACGCCGAGATCGGCGTCGGGCCCTCCATCGAGTCTGGTAGCCATACATGCAGCGGGAACTGCGCGCTCTTGCCCATCGCGCCGATGAACAGGCAGATGCAGACGATCGATATCGCCGACCAATCCTCGCCGGGGATGATCTCGTAGGTCGAGTGCACCAGGCGCTGGGCGCCGGCGAACACCGGGCCATAGTCGAGCGTGCCGAAATACATGAATACGAAGGCCAGACCTAAGAGGAAGCCGAAGTCGCCGACACGGTTCACCAGGAACGCCTTGAGGTTGGCGTAGATCGCGGTGGGGCGGGTAAACCAGAAGCCGATGAGGAGGTAGGACACCAGGCCGACCGCTTCCCAGCCGAAGAAGAGCTGCAGGAAGTTGTTCGCCATCACCAGCATCATCATCGAGAAGGTGAAGAGCGCGATGTAGGAGAAGAAGCGCTGGTAGCCGGGGTCGTCGGCCATGTAGCCGATGGTGTAGATGTGGACCATCAGCGACACGAAGGTCACCACGCACATCATGGTGGCGGTGAGGTGGTCGATGAGGAAGCCGACCTGCAGCCGGAACCCCTCCCCCGCGATCCACGTGTACACCTCACCGTCGAGGCGCGCGCCCGCCATCACCTGCGAGAGCACCGTGAGCGAGGCGGCGAGCGATATCGCGACCGACAGGCTCGCCGACCAGTGCGCGAAGGCGCGGCCGAGCTTCCAGCCGAGGAAGCCGGCGAGCGCGGCTCCCACGAGCGGCGAGAACGCGGCGATACAAGAGAGGGTCATCAGGTTCATGTTTTGTTTTTTAGCGTGCCTTGACTCTTTTTTTAGCGTTCCTTGACTCTGAAAAACGCGTTCTCTATTAGCGTGCCTTGACTCTGGAAAGAGCCCTTATCCCTTGAGGCTCCCCAGGTCGTCGACGTTGATCGAACGGAGGTTGCGGAAGAGCGCGACCAGGATCGCGAGCCCGATCGCCGACTCGGCCGCCGCCACCGTCAATATGAAGAACACGAACACCTGGCCCGAGAGGTCGCCGAGCTGGTGCGCGAAGGCGATGAAGTTCATGTTGACGGCGAGCAGCATCAGCTCGATCGCCATCAGCAGGATGATGAGGTTCTTGCGGTTGAGGAATATTCCGACCACGCCGATCGCGAAGAGCAGCGCGCCGAGGACGAGGAAGTGCTGGAGCGGAATCATGGCGCGGCGCCGGGCGTGGTCGAGCTGTCGATCGACACCTGCTTCACGATCCGCAGGCGGTCGGCCTTGTTCGCCGAGAGCTGCACCGCCGGATCCTGGTACTTGGTCTGCTTGCGGCTGCGAAGCGTGAGCGCGATCGCGGCGATGATCGCGACCAGCAGGATCACCGCGGAAATCTCGAAGGGGAAGACGTAGTCGGTGTAGAGCACCTGCCCGAGCAGCTTGGTGTTGGACGCCATGGGCGCCACCGCGGCGGGGGCCGAACCGCTCGCGCCGCGCCACGCGAGAGCCGCCATCTCGCCCGCCATCAGCACGCCCACGACGAGCGCGATCGGCAGGTGCCGCCAGAAGCCCTCGCGCATCAGGTCGACGTTGATGTCGAGCATCATCACGACGAAGAGGAAGAGCACCATCACCGCGCCGACGTAGACCAGCACCAGCGTGATGGCGAGGAACTCGGCGTAGAGCAGCAGCCAGAGCGCCGCGGCGGTGAAAAAGGAGAGCACCAACCAGAGGGCGGAGTGCACGGGGTTGCGCACGATGACCACCAGGCCCGCGGAAGCGAGCAGGATGAGGCCGAAGGCGTAGAAGAGCGCGAGTGCGAAGTCCATTGTTAAGTGTCGGCTCGTTCCCCGACCATGCTAGCGGTAAGCCGCGTCTTCGCCGCGGGCGGCGGCGATCTGCGCTTCGTATTTGTCGCCGATCGCGAGCAGCATCGGCTTGGTGTAAAGGAGGTCGCCGCGCTGTTCGCCGTGGTACTCGAGGATGTGGGTCTCGACGATGGAGTCGACCGGGCAGCTTTCCTCGCAGAAGCCGCAGAAGATGCACTTCACCAGGTCGATGTCGTAGCGCGTCGTGCGGCGCGTGCCGTCATCGCGCTGCTCGCTCTCGATGGTGATGGCGAGCGCGGGGCAGACCGCCTCGCACAGCTTGCAGGCGATGCAGCGCTCCTCGCCGTTGGGATAGCGGCGCAGCGCGTGCAGCCCGCGGAAGCGCGGGCTCATCGGCGTCTTCTCCTCCGGGTACATCACCGTGATCTTGCGGGCGAAGAGGTGGCGCCCGGTGAGGCGCATGCCCTTGAAGAGCTCCGCGAGCATGAAGCTAGAGACGATGTCCTTGGCGCGGGCGAGCATGGCGTTACTTTCCGAACCAGATGGAGAACGGGAACGTCTGGGCGACGGGCGGCATCATCATCAGCCCCACCACGACGATCCACACCAGCGTGATGGGGATGAACACCTTCCAGCCGAGCCGCATGATCTGGTCGTAGCGGAAACGCGGGAAGGTCGCCCGGACCCACAGGAAGGCGAACATGAAGAACGAGATCTTGGCGAGCAGCCAGAGGATGCTCGGGCTCGCGAGCCACGAGAACGCTGCGCCGGCCTCGCGGACGGCGGGGAACGCGAAGGGCGAGAGCCAGCCGCCCCAGAATACGAGCGCGGAAATGGTCGCGATGAGGATCATGTTCGCGTACTCGGCGAGGAAGAAGACCGCGAAGGTCATCCCCGAGTACTCGACGTGGAATCCGGCGACGATTTCGCTCTCTCCCTCGGCCACGTCGAAAGGCGCGCGGTTGGTCTCGGCGAGCCCGGCGATGTAGTGGATCGCGAACATCGGCAGCAGCGGCAGCCAGAACCAGCCGAGGAAGCCGTAGTCGCTCGCCTGGCGCATGACGATCTCGGAGAGGTTCATGCTCTGGCCGGCCATGAGCACGCACACCAGCGCGAAGCCCATCGCCAGCTCGTAGGAAACCATCTGCGCCGCGGCGCGCATCGCGCCGATGAAGGCGTACTTCGAGTTCGACGCCCAGCCCGCGATGATGACGCCGTAGACGCCCATCGAGGTCATGGCGAGCATCAGCAATATCGCCGCATCGGCGTTCGAGACCACCCACCCGGGCGCGAACGGGATGATCGACCACGCGGCGAGCGCGGGACCCACCGAGACGATCGGCGCGAGCAGAAAGAGCCCACGTGAGGCGCCCGCCGGAATGATCTGCTCCTTCATGAGCAGCTTGATCGCATCCGCGATCGGCTGCAGCACGCCCTTCCAGCCGACGCGGTTCGGTCCCTTGCGCACCTGGATCCAGCCGATCACCCAGCGCTCGACCAGCTGGTAGTAGAGCACCGTGAGCAGCAGCGGCACGAGGACCATTGCGATCATGACGACGGTGCGCCCGACGCTGAACGCCTGCGGCCCCCACTCGGAACCGAGGTAGTGGGTCGTGAAGCCACGCGCGTAGTCCTGGACCCGGCCGAGGAGCTGCTCGATCATGCGACTGCCGCCTCGCGTGCCTTCTCGACGGCAACCTCACCCTCGCCCAGCGCCGCCGTCTCGGCGATGCCGCGCGCGATGCGCAGCGCCCCGTCCGGCAGCGCGGCGTCGAGCCGCACGGTGAGCGTGGCTTCCCCGCCGCCCTGGCGCACACGCGCGGTCCCGCCCTCGGCGAGCCCGAGGCGAGCCAGCGTCGCGGCGTTGGCGCGCAATGCGCGGGCGTCCTTGCCATCGCGAGTCTTCTGCAGCGTCGCGGAGCGACGCACGAGGGCGTCGGTCGCGTAAATCGGAAACTCGGCCACGCGCTCGAGCGTGCCGGCGGCTGCGCCGGGTTTCGACGCGACGGCCTCGCACGTGCCGCCGAGCCCCGCGCGCGCCCACGTCTGCAAGTCCGGCGCGATCCGCGCGCGGACCGCATCCAACGTGTCGGCGTTGAATTCGGCGATCTCGAGCATCGCGCCCAGCATGCGCAATACCTTCCATGCAGGACGCGCATCGCCTTGCGGCTTCACCGCGGCGTTGAACGACTGCACGCGACCTTCCATGTTGACGTAGGTGCCGCCGCTTTCCGACCAGGCCGCGATCGGCAGCATCACGTGCGCGGCGTCGGTGGTTGCATTGCGGTAGGCCGAGAGGGCGACGCCGAAATCCGCTTGCGCGAGCGCGGCGAGCGCTTGCGGGCCCATGTCGAGCTCAGCCTCGACTCCGGCGACGACATAGGCGCGTCGCGGCTTGGCGATCATGGCGCGCGCGTCGAGTCCTTTCACCGGAACGGCGCCGGCGAGGTGGGCACCGACCGCGTTGGCGCCGTCGGGCAGCACGCCGACGATGGCCCCGGTCGCGCGGCCGATTTCCTGGGCGAGGGCGAGCAGCGCGCCGAAATCGGGATGCTGCTGCGCGTAGTGGCCGAGGATGATCGCCGCACGCTTGCCCTTGAGGCTCTCGGCGCCCGCGGCGAGCTCGCCCACCAGGGCGCTCGGCCGCACGATGCGCTGGTTCGCGACCGGCATGAGGAGGTCGTCCCCGGCGACGTGCAGCACGTTGAGCGCCAAGCCCTTCTTCGCCGCCTGGCGCAGCCGCGCCGCAAGGAGCGGCTGCTCCTTGCGCACGGTCGAGCCGACGAGGAGCACCGACTCGAGCCCAGCGACATCCGTGATGGCCATGCCGAGCCACGGCGCGCCACGCGTCTTGGCGCGGAAGTCGGACTGGCGCACGCGATGGTCGACGTTGTCCGAGCCCAGGCCGCGTGCGAGGCGCGCACCGAGGTAGAGCTCCTCGAGCGTGAGCTCCGGCGCGAGAAGCACGCCGAGCGCGTCGGCGCCATGGCGCGCGACAGTGTCCTTCAGGCCCTGCACCGCGGCTTCCAGCGCCTCGGGCCACTCCACCTCAGTCCATTGCCCAGCGCGCTTGATCATCGGATGCAGCAACCGCTCCTCGGAGTCGAGGCCGAGGTAGGCGAAACGGTCGCGGTCGGAGAGCCAGCAATCGTTGACCGACTCGTTCTCGAGCGGCAGGACGCGCAGCACCTTCTCCTGCTTCGCCTGCACGATCACGTTGGAGCCGAGCGAGTCGTGCGGCGCCACCGACTTGCGGCGCGAGAGCTCCCAGGCGCGCGCGCTGTAGCGGAAGGGCTTGGAGGTGAGCGCGCCAACCGGGCAAAGGTCGATCACGTTGCCCGAGACTTCGGAATCGACGGTCCGCCCGACGAAGGAAAGGATCTCGGCATGCTCGCCGCGGCCCGCCATGCCGAGCTCCATGATGCCCGCGACTTCCTGGCCGAAGCGCACGCAGCGCGTGCAGTGGATGCAGCGCGTCATGTCGGTGGAGATGAGCGGGCCCAGGTTCTTGTTCACGACCACGCGCTTTTCTTCCTGGTAGCGGGAGGCCGATGCGCCGTAGCCCACTGCTAGGTCCTGCAACTGGCACTCACCGCCCTGGTCGCAGATCGGGCAGTCGAGCGGATGGTTGATGAGCAGGAACTCCATCACCCCCTTCTGCGCCGTGATCGCCGGATCGGAATGGGTATAGGCCTTCATGCCCTCCGTGGCGGGCGTTGCGCAGGCGGGGAGCGGCTTGGGAGCCTTCTCCACTTGAACCAGGCACATGCGGCAGTTGGCCGCGATCGAGAGCTTCTTGTGGTAGCAGAAATGCGGCACGAAGATGCCGAGCTTGGTGGCGGCGTCCATGACCGTGGCGCCGTTGTCGACCGTGACCGGCTTGCCGTCGATTTCGAGGTTGATGGGCATTGAGTGGCTCTAGTCGGCGGCGAGTTTCGCGGCGTCAGGGCTGGTGGAGCTGTAGCCGCCCAGCTTCACGGTGCAGCACTTGTTCTCGATGTGGTGCTCGAATTCCTTGCGGAACACCTTCACGAACGCGCGCGTGGGCATCGCCGCGGCGTCTCCGAGCGCGCAGATGGTGCGGCCCTGGATGTTGTCGGCGAGGTTGAGCAGGAGGTCCAGGTCCTCGCGCCGCCCGGTGCCGTGCTCGATGCGGTTCAGGATGCGGTAGAGCCAGCCCGTGCCTTCGCGGCACGGCGTGCACTGCCCGCACGATTCCTCGAAGTAGAAATAGGCGAGGCGCTCGGCCGCCTTCACCATGCAAGTGTCCTCGTCCATGACGATCACCGCGCCGGAGCCGAGGAACGAGCCCGCCTTGGCGATCGAGTCGAAGTCCATGTCGAGGTTCATGATCACCTCGGGCGGAAACACCGGCATCGACGAGCCGCCGGGAATCACACCCTTCAACTTCTTGCCGCCGCGCATGCCACCCGCCATCTCGAGGAGCTTCGCGAACGGCGTTCCGAGCCTCACCTCGTAATTGCCCGGGCGATTCACATGGCCGGAGACCGAGAAGATCTTGGTGCCACCGTTGTTGGGCTTGCCGAGCGCGAGGAACCAGTCGGCACCGTTCACGATGATGCCGGGCACCGCGGCGAAGGTCTCGGTGTTGTTGATCGTGGTCGGCTTGCCGTAGAGGCCGAACGAGGCGGGGAACGGCGGCTTGAAGCGCGGCTGCCCCTTCTTGCCCTCGAGGGACTCGAGCAGCGCCGTCTCCTCCCCACAGATGTAGGCGCCGTAGCCGTGGTGGGCGTGGAGCTCGAAGTCGAAGCCCGCGCCGAGGATGTTCCTGCCGAGGTAGCCCGCAGCCCTCGCTTCGGCGAGGGCCTCTTCAAATCGCTCGTACTCCTTCCAGATCTCGCCGTGGATGTAGTTGTAGCCCACGGTCGCGCCGGTACAGTAGCCCGCGATGATCATGCCCTCGATGATCGCGTGCGGGTTGTAGCGGATGATGTCGCGGTCCTTGAAGGTGCCGGGCTCGCCCTCGTCGGAGTTGCACAGCATGTATTTCTGGCCGGTGTAGCCCTTCGGCATGAACGACCACTTGAGCCCGGTCGGGAATCCCGCGCCGCCGCGCCCGCGCAGCGCCGACTTCTTCACTTCGCCGATGACTGCATCGGGCGTGAGCTTCTCCTCGACGATCTTGCGGATCGCCTGGTAGCCGCCGCGCGCCTCGTAGTCCTTCAGGCGCCAGTTCTCGCCGTCGAGGCCCTTCATGATGACCGCGTCCGGCCCGTAATCAAGCATCGTCATTTGAGTTCCTCGACCAGCTGGTCGATCTTCTCCGCCGTCATGAAGCTGCACATGCGCTTGTTGTTCACCAGCATCACGGGCGCGTCGCCGCAGGCGCCCATGCATTCGCCCTCCTTCACCGTGAAGCGGCCGTCGGCGGAGGTCTCGTTGAACGCCTTCACTCCACACTTGCGCTTCAGGTGCTCGGCGGCGTCCACCGCGCCCGAAAGCGCGCACGGCAGGTTGGTGCAGATCGCCACCTTGTACCTGCCGACGGGCTTCACGTTGTACATGCCGTAGAAGGTCGCCACCTCGTAGACCCACACCGGCGGCATGCCGAGGACGCCCGCGACCTCCTCCATCAGCTCGTTGGAGAGCCAGGCATGCTCGTCCTGCACGATGGCGAGCGCCGACATCACCGCCGACTGCTTCTGCTCCGGCGGGTACTTGCGGAGCTCTCGCTGGATCTTTTCGAGCGCGCCGGCGGATATCAGGCTCACGTCTCGTCCTTCCAGTAGTCGACGGCGGCATCCGCCGGCGTCATGTGGCGCAGCCGGCTCGTGGTCGCGCCGCCGTAGGCGCCGATCTTCTTCGAGTCGGGATACTCGCAGACCTCGGCCGGCATCATGGTGCTTACCGAGATATAGGCGAGGTCGGCGGCGGAGTCGTTCACGAGCTGATGCGCCGTTTCGGGCCCGCCGGTCGGGCAGCAGATGAAGTCGCCGGCGCGCACCTTGCGACTCTCGGATCCGTAGCGCAGCGTGCCGGTGCCCCTGACGATGAAGAACATCTCTTCCTCGGCGCGATGGCTGTGGAAGGGACACGAGCGCTTGCCCGGAGGCACCACGTCGTACGAGTAGCCCAGGTCCTTCGCGCCGAGGATCGGGCCGATGCGGACGGAATCGGAGGCGAACTGGTCGCCCTTCTCGAAGTGCTCGAGCTCGAGCTGGTCGATGTTCACCACGCGCTTCTCTATCACCGATCGATCTCCCCGAACACGATGTCGAGCGTGCCGATGACCGCGACCACGTCGGCGATCATGTGCCCGCGCACCATTTCGTCCAAGGCCGCGAGGTGGCAGAAACCGGGCGCGCGGATTTTCATCCGCCACGGCTTGTTGGCGCCGTCGGACACCAGGAAGATGCCGAACTCCCCTTTCGGGTGCTCGACCGCGCAATAGACCTCGCCCGGCGGAACGTGCATGCCCTCGCTGAAGAGCTTGAAGTGGTGGATGAGCTCCTCCATGCTCTCCTTCATCTCGACGCGGGTCGGCGGCGCCACCTTGTGGTTGGCGGTGATCACCGGGCCGGGGTTCTTGCGCAGCCACTCGATGCACTGCGCGATGATGCGATTCGACTCGCGCATCTCTTGCACGCGCACCAGGTAGCGGTCGTAGCAGTCGCCGTTGGTGCCGATGGGAATGTCGAAGTCGAGCTTGTCGTAGACCTCGTAGGGCTGCTTCTTGCGCAGGTCCCACGCGATGCCGGAGCCGCGCAGCATCGGGCCGGTGAAGCCCAGGGCGAGGGCGCGCTCGGGCGGCACCACGCCGATGCCTACCAGGCGCTGCTTCCAGATGCGGTTTTCGGTGAGCAGCGTCTCGTAGTCGTCGATGTAGCCGGGGAAGCGGCGCGTGAAGTCTTCGACGAAATCCAGCAATGAACCCTGGCGGTTCGCGTTGAGGGCGCGGATCTTGTCGGCGCTGCGAACGGTAGAAGGCGCGTGCTGCGGCATCTTCTCCGGCAAGTCGCGATAGACGCCGCCGGGGCGATAGTAGGCCGCGTGCATGCGCGCGCCCGAGACCGCCTCGTAGACGTCCATGAGGTCCTCGCGCTCACGGAACGCGTACAGGAACACCGTCATCGCGCCGACGTCGAGGCCGTGCGCGCCGATCCACAGGAGGTGATTGAGGATCCGCGTGATCTCGTCGAACATCACCCGGATGTACTGGGCACGGATCGGCACGTCGACGCCGAGGAGCTTCTCGATCGCCATCACGTAGGCGTGCTCGTTGGAGAGCATCGACACGTAATCGAGCCGGTCCATGTAGGGCACGTTCTGCAGGTAGGTGCGCGTTTCCGCGAGCTTCTCGGTGGCGCGATGCAGCAGGCCGATGTGCGGGTCGGCGCGCTGGATCACCTCGCCGTCGAGCTCGAGCACCAGACGAAGAACTCCGTGGGCCGCAGGGTGTTGCGGCCCGAAATTCATCGTGTAATTTCTGATTTCCGCCATCGGCTACTTTTTTCCCGGCCCGGCGTAGGCGTCTTCGCGAGTCACGCGCGGCACGATCTCGCGCGGCTCGATCGAGACCGGCTGGTACACCACGCGCCGCTGCTCCGGGTCGTAGCGCATCTCGACGTAGCCGGACACGGGGAAGTCCTTGCGGAACGGGTGCCCCGAGAAACCGTAGTCGGTGAGGATGCGGCGCAGGTCCGGGTGGCCCTTGAACATGATGCCGTAGAGGTCGAACGCCTCGCGCTCGCACCAGTTGGCGCTCGCCCAGATGGCGATCACCGAGTCGAGCGCGGGAAAGTCGTCGTCGGCACAGAAAGCGCGCAAGCGCACGCGCCAGTTGTGCTCGATCGAGAGCAGGTTGTAGATCGCCGCGTAGCGCGGCCCCTCGCCGCCCCCGATGCCCTGGTAGTCGACGCCGATCACGTCGAGCAGCTCGGTGAACTGCAGCGCCGGATCGTCGCGCAGGCGCGTCGCCGCCTCGAGCAGGTCCGCCGCGGCCACGTCGATCGTGAGCTGGTCGCGATCGAGCGACTGCTTCGCGAGGCGCGCGCCAAGGGCGAGCGCGAGCGCGGGCTGCAGGGCGTCGAGGCGCGAGGCCATCAGCGCCTCGCGATCGTGTGGGTGCGCTTGATCTTGTTCTGCAGCTGGATCAAGCCGTAGATGAGCGCTTCGGCGGTGGGGGGGCAGCCCGGCACGTAGATGTCGACGGGCACGATGCGATCGCAGCCGCGCACCACGGAATAAGAGTAGTGATAATAGCCGCCGCCGTTGGCGCACGATCCCATCGATACCACCCAGCGCGGCTCGGCCATCTGGTCGTAGACCTTGCGCAGCGCCGGCGCCATCTTGTTGCACAGCGTCCCGGCCACGATCATCACGTCCGACTGGCGCGGGCTGGGGCGGAACACGATGCCGAAACGGTCGAGGTCGTAGCGCGACGCTCCGGCCTGCATCATCTCGACCGCGCAGCAGGCGAGCCCGAAGCTCATGGGCCAGAGGGAGCCCGTGCGCGCCCAGTTGAGCACGTTGTCGACCTGGGTCACGACGAAGCCTTGCTGGGAAATGCCCTGGCCCGCGCCTTCAGCCGGGACTTCACTCGTGCGCATCACTCCCATTCGAGCGCTCCCTTCTTCCATTCGTAGATGAAGCCCACCACCAGGATGGCGAGGAAAAGCATCATCGCCGCGAATCCGAACCAGCCGATGTCCTGCAGGACGATGGCCCAGGGAAAGAGGAACGCGATCTCGAGGTCGAAGAGGATGAAGAGGATCGCCACCAGGTAATAGCGCACGTCGAACTTCATGCGCGCGTCCTCGAAGGCCTCGAAGCCGCACTCGTAGGGCGAGAGCTTCTCGCTGTCGGGGTTTTGCGCGCCCGACAGGCGCGCCAGGATGGCGCTCGTGACGATTCCCCCAATACCCACCGCCGCCCCGATTGCGAGGAAGAGCAGGACTGGAAAGTAGTTCGCGAGCATCTGGTTATTGGTGCCGTCGAAGAGACTCGAACTCTTACGCCTTTCGGCACTGCCCCCTCAAGACAGCGTGTCTACCAATTCCACCACGACGGCAGATTCTCGAACTGGGATCGCGGCGCGCCTTGATCCCGGACAACCCGACTCTACTTCGGTATTTCCGACGATTTCTCCGATGGCGCCGGTGCCGAGGGAGCGGGCGCCGCCGGTTTCACGTCGATCTTCTTCTCGTCCGCCGCCTTGGATGCCGGCGATTCGAGACTCTGCGTGACGCCGCCGGACTTCGTCGGCATCGAGAAATAGGTGAGCCCGAGGCTCGTCGCGAAGAATACGGCGGCGAGGACCGCCGTGGTGCGCGACAGGAAATTGGAGGCGCCCGCGGAGCCGAAGAGGCTTCCCGCTGAGCCGCTGCCGAAGGCCGCGCCCATGTCGGCGCCCTTGCCGTGCTGCAGCAGCACGAGCGTGACGATGCCGACCGCGGCAAGAATGTGGAATACCAGCACCAGCGTTTGCATTCGAACCCTTCGTTTCAGTCTATGCGGCGCCGGCCGCTCGCCAGATCGCCACGAATTCCTCGGCCACCAACGACGCCCCGCCGACCAACCCCCCGTCGACGTCCGGCATCGCGAACAATTCCGCCGCGTTCGCCCCCTTCACGCTCCCCCCGTACAGGATGGGAAGCTTTGCTGCCACCGCTGCATCGCCCGCGGCGACGCGCTTGCGCAGGAACGCCTGCGCCTCCTGGGCCTGGCGCGACGTCGCCGTCTTGCCCGTTCCGATCGCCCAAACCGGCTCGTAAGCCAGGATGCCGCCCTCCAACCCCGCGGTCCCCTGTTTCTCGAGCAAGGCGTCCAGCTGCCGCGCGAGCACCGCTTCCGTATGCTCCCCTTCCCGCTCCTCCAGCGTCTCGCCCACGCAGAAGATCGGC
>Ga0209647_1002550_pt1 | contig 14617 bp, 17 predicted proteins | sample GraSoi_2013_60cm_FD_185827 | JGI IMG/M metagenome (GOLD analysis project Ga0209647, IMG submission 185827) | Grasslands soil microbial communities from the Angelo Coastal Reserve, California, USA - Sample 9_17_2013_60cm (SPAdes) (version 2) | ecosystem: Environmental > Terrestrial > Soil >...
AAACAAGCCGGGATAATGAAGGGCATTCTTACGGGAAATGTCACCCATGAGGGTGTTTGTGGGAGGTATCTGTCCACACTCATCTGGGCAACCAGGGGGCACCCCGCAGCATCAGACATGCCACGAGAGACCTGAATATATTCATCAGAGAGAGTAGCTCTATCACCACGAATAGGGCATGGTTGTGATAATGCAAAAGAAAGCTCATGGCACCCCGGTTGAGGAGGGGAGTGGACCTGGCTATTGGAATGTGCAGGTGAGAACGACGGGGAAACGCGTCAAACGTCTCACCGCGATGCTCAATCGGCAGTATCGTCGTGGCTATCTGGTCTGGCGCGAACGAAATCAATGAAGAGGGGAGTCGCAACGCCGTATGGGATCACAAAGAGAGCTTCTCGGAAAAACGATTGGAAGTTCTCACCTGCTGCGTTTTTTGGGAGACAGGGCCTTGGTGAGGTCTATTCCGCAGAGCAGGTGTACCTGGGGACGCTAGGAGCGGTGAAAATATTGTCGCTTCGTGGCGATCAGCAGGTGCGGGATCTCGTGCGCGCCGAAGTGCGTATCAGCGCCCGCCTGCGCCATCCTCACCTCATTCCCATGGTGGATGTGGGCTTTGAGGAGGAGGTGCCATATCTGGTGATGATGGATGCGGCGCACGGTACGCTCCGAACGCTCCATCCACGCTCTTCCCAGGTGTCTCCGCCGCGAGTGGTGTGGCATGACCAGCAAATCGCGCAGGCACTTTTCTTTGCACATCGAGCACACAAAGAACGTAGAAAAGAAAAGGAAGTGTGTCATGACATATCGCCTCCACATCAGAGTAACAGATCACTTGCTTCTGGATGCAGGAACGTTGGAAGAAACCCGTGATCCAGAGAACCGCAGAGTTCGGATGATCACTCCTGCGCCGCAGACCTTCTATCAGCAGGTAATTGCTTATCTGACAGATGCCACAACACAGGAAAAGGTCCCCCCTCAAACCGCTGTAGACTTTCAAGAAGTCACCTACGCAACTGTGGCTGTCTGTCTTCGATGGGGATCATACTTTGCCGTCCTTGCAGATAAAGAAGTCCATGAGTGGACCCCTCTGTTCCAGGAAGAAGTGCCAGGGATACGTGATACAGAGATGGCACGAATGAATATTGAAATCTCATCTGCATTCTGCCAGTGGTTGACCCTGATACACACCGATCCCAAACGATTTCGCAAACTGGTAAAAGCCGCATTGAAGTTCCTCCCACCGCTCCCTCAGATCATATTTGATAAACAATCCTACCAGAAGGAGCTATGGCTTCGGACGTTTTTTAACTCGAAAGCTGGAAGAGCAGAGTTTATGGAGTCCTTGCAGAACAAAGTTGGTGAAGACTTCATTGTACGCAAGAAAGAAGAAATAACACCTCACCTGATGCGGATCTTAGCAAATGGCGTGATCAACGAAACCTATCGGTATGGCCCTATTGAGAACATCCATGCTGGGAGCTACTTGCCGGATAGCAGCGTTCCCAGTCGTATTTCTCCGTGTGCTGAGCAGGAGGTATTAACAACGACTGCTCAGCGCCTCCTTCCGACAGTACATGCTCTCTATCGGATTATTACAAAGAAAACAGGCGAAACTCTGGAGGAAAAGATCATTCCCTATGTCTTTCGTTTTATTCTTACCAATCTGATTTTTCCATCTGACTGGTCATTAACAGAAGAAACCAGAGGGATAAAACTTCTGGTTCGTAAGTAGTAAATACGGTGCTATCAGGACAAAGACCCGTCTTGGGCCTCTGCCATAACCGGATATGATCAACGTGAGGTCAGAGCCGAATGCGGTGCGAAAATAGCTGGATGAAAACCATTACTGCTGTTCCCGATTCCAAAGGGTTTCGCCTTCCATCCGAAAGGCTGTGTTGCAAAAACACGCACTCCGTCATGAGGAATCTTGCCCGCGAGGAAGAAGCGGATACGACCAGTTCGCATGCCTCACGAAAATCTTCCTTTCTCCTCTTCAAGCAGACATGTTCCCATGACTTTGCTCAGGCTTTCCTCCAAGATCACAACTTCGCGCATCAGCTCGGGAGCAGGAGAAGAACTTGGTATTCGTTAGAGAGAAAGAGGAAGATTTTGATGAGGCAAGCCAGCATCTCGCTGTCGCCTCCGCCCGCCTGATGCAGACTTCAAGAGGAGAGAAGAGTGGAACGATCATTGTGTTTTCAAGCCAGGAGGGAAGTGCTCCACCAGATGGCCCCACAGTACCGAGAGGCATCCCCGTCACAGAAACGAACACTACTTGAGGCCTTTATTGCAACCACTGGCTATGTGCGTAAATACGCCAGGTGGCTCCTTAACCATGCAGATGAGGTGCAGCAGACCCATGGGCGCTCACAGCTTCGCAGGTATGGACCGGAAGTCCAACACGTGCTGTTTCTGGCTTGGCACGCCGCCAACCGCATCTGCGCCAAACGCCTCATCCCTTTTCTGCTCACACTCCTTGAAGCGCTAGAGCGGCATGAGCACCTGCACATCTCGGAAGAGTGTCGAAGGCAACCGCTTTCCATGAGTGCTGCGACGGCAGATCGCCTGCTGTCTTCTCAGCGCAAACTGAGTCAACGTGGTCTCTCCACCACGCGAGCGGGAACACTGCTCAAGCAGCAGATTCCCATCCGCACATTCGAGGAGTGGAATGAAGCCCAACCCGGCTTTGTGGAAGCGGACCTGGTAGCCCATTGTGGCACCACTATCGAGGGAGGCTACCTGTATACGCTGACGCTCACCGATGTGGCGACCGGATGGACCGAATGCCTTCCCCTCTTGTACCGTAGCCAGGAAACGGTGCTGGCAGCTCTCCAACGAGCACGCCTGCTGTTCCCTTTTCCGATTGTGGGGATCGATACCGATAACGGTGGCGAGTTCATCAATGAGGCAGTGATCGCATACTGTGAACAAGAATAGATCACCTTCACGCGGGGACGCCCGTCTCTGAAAAACGATCAATGCTTTGTGGAACAGAAAAATGGAGCGATTGTGCGCCAGGTGGTCGGCTATGATCGCCTGGTTGGAGAGCACGCCTACCGGCAACTCACCCAACTGTATCGTGCTCTGCGTCTGTATGTCAACTGCTTTCAGCCTTCGATGAAACTCCTGTCGAAGCAACGGGACGGCAAGAAAGTGCGTTACGTCTATGACCCAGCTAAGACTCCGCTTCAACGCCTCCTGCAGTCAGGAATAGTGTCCGAGCAGAGACAACAAGCATTGAGCGAGGTGCCCAAGGCTCTCGATCTCATCCGTCTCTTCCAACAACTGGAGCAGTTATAGCAGGCCGTCTTTCGCTGTGCAGTCAATAGCGCTCCTTTTGTTTCAAGCACCTCTTCTCCACCCGTCCGCGTCTTTTCCGTGGAACGGTGTACAACAGGAAGTGTTCCTGTCGAGAGGAGCACCTCGGCGTCGGCTGCGGACTCGACATCCTGTATCGCGAGCAGGAGCGGAGAAAACGGGTGCTAGGTTGGCGGCGTACCCACAGAGATCCGTTTGAAGGAGAGTGGGAGCCACCTCCTGGGTGATGGCCAATCCCGAACGCAGCAGCGGAGACATCTTTCGGGAGTTGCAGCACCGCTCCCCTGGACGCTATCAGCCCTTGCAAATCCGTACCCTCCAGCGCGGCATGCGGAAAATCCGAGCCCACCTGTTGCAAACGTTTGGAGAGCAGTGGCAGGAAGAAGTGATCCATGGACCAGCACACACGCCCACCTCGCCAGCCGAGAGGGCACCCAGGAGTCCCTGACTGTCGTTTGAGCACACCGCCGGGTCTATTTTTTAGCGGGCCATGCTTGGATTATGCTGATGTATGACATGAGCACAAAACTGAGGATGCCTGGCCAGGAACTTTTTGACTTTCCTGGGCCAAAGCAACTCGGAATTTCCCCTCTCTCCTCTTGACTCTGTAGTATGGTACAGAGTGTATACTTTTGCCGAAAGGAGTGTCAGAGATGGAGACTCTCTCGATTGGACAAGTGGCACGCCGAGCCGGGGTCGGGGTGGAAACCGTGCGATTCTACGAGCGCGAGGGCTTGCTAGAGGAGCCGCCGCGCCGTACCTCGGGCTATCGGCAGTACTCGGAGGAGGTGGTCAAACGCATCGGCTTTATTAAACGTGCAAAAGAGCTGGGCTTTTCGCTCAAAGAGATTACCGAGCTGCTCCTGCTGCGCGTGGACGCGCAGACGTCCTGTGACGAGGTGAAGCAGCGCACAGAGGCGAAAATCGTGGAGGTGGAGCGGAAATTAGTCGAGTTACAACGCATGCGACAAGCTCTCCTCCAGGTCCACTCCCTCTGCACAGGATCAGGACCGACCGGTCGTTGTCCCATGCTGGAGGCACTCGACCAGCAAGAGCCGCTCGATCAGACCGAACGAACAGCGGAGTGAGCGGCGTCGATGATGTCACCACCGCACTCCTCTTCTCTGTGATACTCGGCGACTTTCGAGTCGCGACCTCACAGAGCAAACACACAAGTGCAGAGAAAGGAAAGAATGATGGATACGAGAGAAGAGAAAGGTGAGACTGGTCTACTCAAACCCTTGTTTGAAACTCGGCTCCAGTACCAGTCGGATATGGAGGCGGTGGTGTCGGCTGAAACCAGGGAGGGTGAACTGGTGGGGAGTGGCGATGGGCGCGTTTCGGGAGATCTACTCAGTGGGACAGCTCGCTGGTCATTGTACGCCGGCAACTGCGCCTACGTCTTTGTGCGAGCCGGACTTGAGCCGCCACCGGGGCAACATCTCTGCACGGTTCATCCGGCTGGCATCATCGCCATAGACGACGGGGCTGAAATATGGTTTGACGCCAGAGGCTATGGGCTGCGCGGGGCTGACCAGGGCCAACCACATCTGTGGGCGCTCACGATGGCGATCCAATTTTCGACCACGGACCGGCGCTACCAATGGCTGAACACCACTCTGGGGGTCGTGGTTTCTGAATTTGATGAACGTGCTGGACGCGCGCTCTGGCGGGCTTTTATCCCATAGGAGACGCTCAACCGATCACCCACGAAAGGGACCTCTATGTTCCAACGACGATTCTGGATGCGTGGGGGTGGGAGTCCTCTTGTGGCACTTGCAGCCCTTTTTACCACGCTGTGCTGTTTAGGGTTTCCTGCCCTGGTCGGGTTGCTCTCGGCCCTGGGGGCAGGCTTTTTGCTCAATGACCGCTATCTGGAGCCGGGGCTTTCCGGAACGCTTCTGCTCACGCTGCTCATCGCAGGACTCCATCTGCGGCGGCATCATCAGCCCGGACCCTTCCTGCTCTCACTCGTGTCAGCTGGAAGTGTGTTCTTGGCCATCTACGGCACGACCGTGCTCCCCCATTCGTCGGGTGGCGATCACATGGCGGATGGCATGGCTGCCACACCCACCTGGAGTCCATTCCTGGCCTATGGAGCGATCATCGTTCTCCTGGGCGCACAGGTCTGGGACCTCTGGCTCTACCGCCGGTGCGCGCCGAAGGCCGCACCTGTTCCGACGCACTCCTCTCCTGCTTCACTGGAAAGACGAAAGGAAGGTGCCTGATGCGCCGAATTGGTGGCGTTGTGCTGACGGTAACGGGCTTTCTCGCCTGCCCCTGTCACTTGATCATTACCCTGCCGCTGCTGATCTCATGGCTTTCCGGAACGGCCCTTGGCAGTTTTCTCAGCCGCAATACCGGCCTGATCTACAGCGGGGCGGGCATCTACTTCGTGGTTGCGCTGGCGTTGGGGGCCTGGTTCTTGTTCGGCCCGAAACGTGGGAAACGGGAGATGGATGCGGCCTGTCCCGCCTGTGCGCCGGTCGCATCTGATACGCACGCGCAGGAGCGTTCCCCCATGCCGGATGACCTGCCTGCAACAAGGAGATAAAAATTACGATGACATCGATGCAAGAACGCTATGACCTGGTGATTCTGGGCAGTGGCTCGACGGCCTTTGCCGCGGCACTGCATGCTGCCGAACTCGGCAAAAGCGCCGTCATGGCCGAATTTCGCACGGTCGGGGGTACCTGCGCCAACCGGGGGTGTCTCCCTTCCAAGAACCTGATCGAGGCGGCCCGCCTGGTCTACGATGCCGCCCACCCACAGTATCCTGGCCTCACCCCGGTCCACATGCCGTTCAGTTGGGCGGAGCTGGTGGCCCAGAAGGATGAGATCATTCAGGAATATCGCGCCCACAAGTACGAGAGCTTGCTCGATGATCCCGACCATATGCAGGTAGTCCCCGGCCAGGCGCGCCTGGTTTCTGACCATGAAGTGGAGGTCCAAAGCGCTGACGGTGCACGCCGCCTGATCGGCTCGCAGCTCCTGATCGCGACCGGCTCCGCACCGAGCATTCCTCATGTGCCGGGCCTCTCCGATGTGCCATACCTCACCAGTGACCTCTTGAGTTCTGCCGATGACCCCTGGGGGTGTGAGCTGCGCGAGCAACCCCGTTCGCTGCTCATTCTGGGCGGCGGCTACATCGCGCTCGAACTGGGCCAGATGTTTGCCCGCTTTGGAACGGAAGTAACCCTCGTCACGCGCGGCAAACGCATTCTCTCCGGCTACGAGCCGGAAATCGCCGAGGCCCTCACCGAAATCCTCCAGGAGGAAGGCCTGCGGATTGTCACCGGAGCGCAGGTGCGCGGGGTGCGCTCTGAGGGAGAGGGAGTTACCCTCTCGGTGAAGCCCCACGGCAGCCAGCAGATGTTCACCGCCAAAAAGCTCCTGGTATCCACCGGGCGACGTCCCAATACCGAGGCGCTCGGCCTGGAGCGAGCGGGTGTGGAAATAGACTCGGCAGAAGCCGTGCGGGTTGATCGTACTCTGCGTACCAGTGTATCCCATATCTGGGCCGCCGGTGACGTGATCGGACGGGAAACCGAGAGCCAGATGGCGACGCCCATTGGCGCGCACGACGGCAAGATTGCCGCGCACAATGCCCTTTCCGGGGAGCCGCTGCGCGAGGTCGATCACAGCGTCATCCCGCGCACCATCTTCACCGACCCCCAGGTCGCCGTCGTAGGCATGACCGACGAAGAGGCCGTGGCCGCCGGGATCGCATGCAACTGCAACACGATTCCTCTGAGCGTCGTACCACGGGCCGGGGCCATCCGCGACACGCGCGGTGTGATCAAGATGGTGCTGGATGGTCCGACGCGCCGGGTCGTGGGGGTCTCCATGCTTGGGGTGAACGCCGGAGAAGTGATCCACGAGGCGGCGATGGCCCTGCGCTTCGGGGCCACGACGGATGACTTCATCGATCTTATCCACGTCTACCCGACTATAGCCGAGGCGCTCAAGATCGTCGCCATCTCTTTTACAAAGGATGTGAACCGGCTCAGTTGCTGCGCCACCTAGCAGACTCGGATGTTCAACCGCTTATGGAGCCGCGCGCCCCACGCCAATCAGAGTGGCAGAGTTGGACAACGCATTCATCCATGACCCAGAGATACTGAAAGGGAAGCAAGTCTTCTGGTACAATTAGGAACCCAAGCCAAGGAAACACAAAGGAAACAGACATGAGTCTATCAGAAACACATGAAGATTCTCTCGCCCTGGCCATTGTCAACAGTGAAACCTGGAAGCGGATGGCCTACTTCCTGCCGCTTGTGCGGCTGCTTGCTGACGGCATTCCCATCGCCAGAGAGCAACTGGCGACGGCACTCAAGCGGCCAGTCGCTGAAGTGACGGAGGCGCTGTACCAGTTTGAGGATATTGTCTATGATGAGGAAGGCCGCGTGGTCAGCGCAGGGCTCTCCTTGCAGCCAACGCCGTACCACTTTGAGGTCAATGGGCATCTCCTGTACACCTGGTGCGCCCTCGATACCCTGATCTTCCCGGCGTGGACGAAAGCCCCGGCACAGGTCTCTTCTTACTGTGCAGTGACCGGTCGGCCGATTCACCTGCGCGTTTCGCCAGAGCGTCTGGAGCACGTTGACCCTCCATCTGGGGTGATTTCGCTCCTCATTCAGGATGGCTTAACGACCTGCTGCAACATCCGAGACGCCTTTTGCGCCTATAGTCAGTTCTTCGCATCACAAGAAGCTGCTTCAGCCTGGCACGCCCTTCATCCCGATGGCCATGTGCTTTCCATTGGAGAGGGTTTCACCCTCGGGCAAGAGCTTGCCCGGCTGACCATGCAGCGGCTCCAGGCTAGGGAAAGATGAGCGCGTGCGCCCGGCGCTGTTCATATGACAGAGGCTCCACCGGACACGTGGCGCGCGCACTCTCTGAAAAAAACAGGAGGAACGACTGTGACGACAACAACCGTTGATGTGATTGTCCTGGGAACGGGCTCTGCCGCCCAGAGCACCGCCTATCCCTGCCGTGAGGCCGGGTGGAGCGTGGCCGTCATCGATTATCACCCCTTCGGAGGAACCTGCCAGCTGCGCGGGTGCGACCCCAAGAAAGTCCTGGTCAGCGTTTCCGATCTGGTGGACTGGAGCCACCGCATGCAGGGCAAGGGCGTCTCCGCGCCGGGCCTGTCCCTCAGCTGGCCGGACCTGATCCGCTTCAAGCGGACCTTCACCGACCCGGTGCCGGAGCAAAACGAGCAGAGCTTCGCGCAGGCGGGGATCAGCACGCGGCATGAGCGTGCGCATTTCATGGGTCGGACGAGCGTCCAGGTGGGCGAGGACACCCTGGTCGGTCGCCACGTGGTGATCGCGACCGGCGCGTGCCATGCCGATTTGGGGCTACCGGGCGAGGAGTTGCTCACCACCAGCACGCAGTTCCTGGACCTGGACGCGCTCCCGCGCCGCATCGTCTTCGTCGGTGGCGGCTACATCGCCTTCGAGTTCGCCCACATCGCGGCACGCGCGGGAGCACAGGTCCAGGTGCTCCACCGGGGCAGCCGTCCCCTCGAGAAGTTTGACCCCGATCTCGTCTCCCTGCTCGTGCAGGCAAGCCGGGAACTGGGCATCGAGGTGCTTGTGAACCGGGCGGTCACCGCCATTGAACGACAAGGCGACCACTTGCTCGTCCACGCCCGCACAGGAGCGCAGGAGCACACCGTCGAAGCCGACCTGGTGGTGCATGCCGCCGGGCGCGCGCCGGAGATCGACAAGCTCGACCTGGAGGTGGCAGGAGTGGCCTACGGAAAGGAGGGCGTCTACGTCAACGAGTACCTGCAAAGCGTGACCAATCCAGCCGTGTACGCGGCGGGGGACGCGGTGGCCAGTGGCGGATTCCCCCTGACACCTGTGGCGGGGATGCAGGGGGACATCGTGGCCAGGAACCTCCTGGAGGGCAACCGTCATACTCCGAACTATAGCGGCATTCCCAGCGTGGTCTTTACGACCCCACCACTCGTACGGGTAGGCCTCCTTGAGGAAGCGGCTCGTGCCCAGGGCCTGCGCTTCACGACGCACCACGAGGACACCTCAAGCTGGTATTCGACGCTTCGGGTGGCCCTCCCGCATACGGGGTTCAAGACACTTGTCGAGGAGGGCACCGACCGCATCCTGGGGGCGCACCTGTTGGGTCCGCACGCTGAGGAGGTCATCAACCTCTTCGCGCTCGCCATCCGCGTAGGCCTGCGGGCGAGTGATCTCAAGCAGATGGTCTACGCCTACCCGACCAGTGCCTCGGACGTGAGCTACATGGTCTGATGCCGCTGACCAGTAGGTGCACGACTCCGAAGAACAAGAAAGGAAGCACTATGCAGATCAAACAACTCCTTTCTGATATTGCTATTGGAATGATCGGCGGCTATGTGGGCACGAAGGTGATGGAACCGGTGTCGATGAAACTGTACGAACTGGAGCCGGAGGCTGATCGGCAGCCGGGAGGACCGGGTGCGGAAAGGCGCCTCCTTACGCGCATCGCCTCTCGGAAGACGGCCGCCCTCCTCGGGCTCCGGCTCACCGATAAGCAGGTAGAGCGGGCAGGGCTGGTTTTTCACTATGGATTGGGCATGAGCGGGACTCGTCTATCTCCTCCTGCGTCGGCTGACCCCACTTCCTCCGCTTGTGGCAGGGCTCGCCGAAGGCATCGCGTTTCTTGGGCGCAATAGCAGCGTGAGCGCACGCTGACGATGGCATCATGAGACACAGGAGCAAGTGCCTGTCACTTGTCGAGAGGGATGAAACCAAAGGGCGCTCTTGCGAAGGGACTGCGACGGACGGAACTAGAGCCTGGCACGAAGTTATCATGAGTGTGGAACGTCGCCTTGCGCCTCCACCTTCTGATCCGCACCTTCAACAATGGGAGACATTGACACTTATCAATATCTCTGTTATGTTTGTAACAGCGAAACGAGAAAGGATGCCCATCATGGCACCACCAGAAGCACTCCAAGTGAAACTGCGCAAACGACGTGTCGGCAAAGTGGGGGGTGACAGCGCAGGCTCGCCACTGACTGCGCATCAATCCATGCGAGCAGAAGAGGCCACTGATCTTGCCAACTTTTTGCGTGCATTGGCGGATCCTACACGGCTGCAAATAGTCTCCTTGCTTGCAGAACACCCAGGAGAAGTCTGTGTGTGTGACATCACTAGGAGCTTTGATCTTGATCAATCCACCATTTCACACCATCTTCGCTTGCTGCGTGAAGCTGGTGTCATTGAGTGTGTACGCTATGGGGTGTGGGCCTACTACTTCTTACATGCAGGAGCGCTTGAACCGGTCAAGCAACTGCTGAAGCGATGGGAGAGACTTGAAACGGCCAGGTAAAAATTTTTTACCGCAGATATGGACGATTATCAATATTTCCCCGTACTGAAAAGGACACATCTGATGGCCATGTTGTCAAATGACCGTAACCAGGGACGTGAAGCAGTTCGTGAGCGCTATGCGCAGAGCGCAAGACAAGTAGTGGGCGCAATGGTCGGTTTCGAAAGCAAGAGCGGAAGGCGACATATGCTCGCACGTCGGATCTGAGCTCTCTGCTCTCATCGAAGTTTCGCAGCCAACGGGGGCTTCGCAGTCTGGGAGAAGTTCTCCAGGCACAACAGTGACGAGGAGGAGATACATGCACGACACAGAACTGGAGCTGCTTGCCAGGCAACTGGCCGAGGGGCTGCGCGGTGACCATGACGGCTTCTGCCGCGAATTGGTCCGGCTCCTTGCCCACGGTCATCCTGTCACACGAGAGCGCCTGGCGACCGTGCTCCAGGTGACTGCCGAGCAGGTGGCGGAAGTGCTGGCGGGCTTAGCTGATCTCGAGGTGGACCCGAGCGGCAATGTCGTGGGATGGGGACTCACCTTCATTCCTACATTCCACCGCTTTCGGCTGAATGGGCACACATTCTACACCTGGTGCGCGCTTGATGCGCTGGTGTGGCAGGCATCATCTCCCAAAGCCAGGCTGCTTTCGGTTGCTGATACGTACCACGTTGGCCACCTGATCGCCCGCTACCGCTACCCATCGTGAAGAGAGAATCCGCGACAGAACAGAGAGGTCCATGATGCAACAGACCCAGTTAGAGGCCATCGCTCAAGCGGTCGTCCAGAGACAGGAGCGCTATCAGCGCAATACACACCTGTTTGAACAGCTTGGCCAGCTCTTAGTGCGAGGGAACCCTGTCGCCCCAGAGTTGCTTGTGCGCCTGCTCCATCGTGAGTTGGACGTGGTGCGCTCGATCCTGCAGGCGCACCCGGAACTGGAGTATGATGAACAGGGCAATCTTGTCGGCTCCGGGCTCACGCTTCTCCCGACCGTGCACCAGTTACAGGTGGAGCAGCGCACCCTGTTCGCCTGGTGCGCCTTCGATACCTTAACCTATCCGGTGGCGCTGCATCTCTCCGCTCAGGTCACCTCGCGCTGTCCGGTCACCGGAAGAAGCATTCACCTCACAGTCACGCCTGAACAGGTGCTTGATCTGGACCCAGCAGAGGCTCAGGTCTCGCTCATCGTTGATGTTGCGGCGGGGTGCTGCCACAATGTGCGGGAGGACGTGTGCAACTACGGGCATTTCTTTGCCTCCCGTGAGACAGCGACCCAATGGCAAGCGGCGCATCGCCAGGCTGTGATCCTTTCGGTGGAGGAGGCCTACCAGGTGGGAAAGCTGGTCGGAGAACAAGCATCTCTTCAACAGTGAATCGAAGAAAAGCAAGAGTGAACAGGAAGGAAGGGGACACATGCCACACCTATCACTCGAAACGATTGCTGAGCGCCTGTCCGAGCAGTTGCGCTGCGAGCAGGAGGATCTCTGCCGCCCCATTGTGCAGCAGGTCACACGCGGCAAACCAGTTGCGCCAGCCGCTCTTCGGGCCTCACTCCAGGTGAGCCAGGACGAGTTGGAACAACGCCTGGCGGAGCTCCCGCCAGATGTCGAGTTTGATCAGGCTGGCAATATTGTTGGCCTGGGAGCCACCCTGGTGCCGACCTCCCATCGGTTTCAGATGGGTGGCAAGTTGCTCTACACCTGGTGCGCCTTTGATACGGTTCTGTTCCCCCCGTCGCTGCACGTCCAAGCCCAGGTCCAGTCGACATGCCCCGTCACCGGTCAGTCAATTACCTTTGTCGCCACGCCCGAAGGCACCGTCCTGGACCTGTCCCCTGCGAGCGGTGTGATGTCGTTGATCGTGCCAGCCAACCGCGGCGACTGTACGCGAGCCACCTTTTGCCAGCAGTCGCTCTTGTTTCAGTCGGAGCAGGCGGCCGCGACCTTTCTTGCTGACCATCCAGACGTGTTGCTGCTTTCGGTCGAGGAAGCCGCCTCCGTGGGACGATTGGTGGCCCGAACCTGCTCGCTGGACGCGACATGAGAGATCAGGAGTCAGCACCGATGGAGAAACACCTCCGAGTCCTCACCGTCACCCTTGATTATCCGCCTCCGGTGCTTGGTGGATACGGAGTGATGTGCTCCCAGGTCTGCGCCTGGCTTAGAGGCTGTACGAAAAGGCCAGAGAAGCCATTTCCCATTGTTGGGTTTCCATTGGCTTCTTGAGCCACTTGCTCTGCAAGCGAAGGCCCATTTGAACGAAAACATCTCTTATTGGCTTCTGGAATGGCTTGCCAGGGCGAAACAACTCATCAATGCAACCTGGCTCCAGAAGGCTTTTCGTACAGCCTCTACTGCTCCGTTCGTTAAGTAATGATAGAATAAGAAAGACTCTCAGACATATGGAATCATTCGGAAGGTAAAGGATGAAGCACAGTAATCGTATTCGGCAGTGGTGTCGATTTCAGAGGCCGATAGTGCCCCTGGCGATGCCGCTGATGGACCTCCGGGTCATACAACATCGGCGGCGGTGGATCTTGCCCTGGCAGAACTTTACTCAACAGCTCCGCATCGCGCTTGAGCAGAGCGTAGATGGCTTCGGTCATCTGACCGGCCACACGACCGATGACGCGCTTTTTTCCGACATAGGACTGTGTCTTTTCGTCGAAGGGGCATCTCGCTTTCACCAAGCGCTCATACAGTTTAGCCCATTCGTTGTCTGGCAGGCGGATAGCCTGGAAGACGGCGAGAAACAACATCTGCTTCATCGTCCTGGTTCCTCCACGCGTCAACCTGGAGTGATCCAGAGTGCTACCGGACTGGACAACGACTGGTGCCCACCCGAAGTACGATTTCAGCGCGGAAGCCGAGGGAAAATTGTGAATCGAGCCGATCGCAGCGATCGTCGTAGCAGCCATCACCGGGCCGATCCCTGGAAACGACAGGAGAATTTGCCCCTCGCGTGCGTGCTCGACAATGCTGACGATTTCGTCTTCCAATTGCTCGACATGCTCACGAAGAAGGTGGAGCTCCTTGATCAACTGGGTTTGTTCCAGCACCAGGCCACGTTGCCGAGCGACCTCTTTGACTCCAATGCTTTGCGCTGCCAGGCGTTGCAATTCCAGCAGCTTCGCGTCGGAGAGGGAGCGGGCACCGCCTCGTATCCCCACAAGAGTGGTGAGGCTGGTTGTAGCAAGTGCTTGAGGAGTGGGGAACTGCTCACGAAGCGCCAGGGCGAAAAGCGAATTCGGATCTTTCACGACGCGCGTCAATTCGGGAAAGACCTCGTCACAGATCGCGGTGAGCTTGTTCTTGCGCTGGGTACTCTCCTGGATCAGTTCGTAGCGGTGGCGGATCAATCCTTTCAGCTGCGCCGCTGCTTCTGTCGGAGGCATGACACGCCGGATGAGTTGCAATTTGTTCGCAACCTGGACCCCCAATTCGAGCTGACTGTAGAGCTGGTTTGCCAGGGTCAGAGCATCCCGTTTATCCGTTTTGAGCATTCCTCCCGGCCGGCTTTGCACATGCATCACATACACGGGAAGATCCAGTTCCTGCAGGTATTGTGCAAGTGCGCGGTGATAGTGACCAGTGCGCTCCATGAGGATAAAAACATGTTCCAGTGGGCTAAGGCTGCGTATCCGCTCGATGAGCAGGCGGAACCCCTCACGCGAATTCTCGAACACGAGGGCCGGACATGCTTCAAAGCGTTCATGGCGCTCAAGGAGCGTCTTCGAGAGGAAACCCGCCAGGTGCTTCCCTTTGCCTATGTCTATGCCGACATACAAGGATTCATTCAGGAACTGAGGAACGGCTTTGATCTCAGCACGCTGGGCAGTTCGTTTTGCCATGGCTCGTCTCTCCTTCGTTGGAGGCAAACACCCATCAGAACGGAAACACGATGTGGGTGGAGAGGTCCGAGTCCGTGGAGGTGCCGCTCCCATCGACTGCCAAGAGGTTCCTTG
>Ga0209647_1002553_pt1 | contig 14592 bp, 19 predicted proteins | sample GraSoi_2013_60cm_FD_185827 | JGI IMG/M metagenome (GOLD analysis project Ga0209647, IMG submission 185827) | Grasslands soil microbial communities from the Angelo Coastal Reserve, California, USA - Sample 9_17_2013_60cm (SPAdes) (version 2) | ecosystem: Environmental > Terrestrial > Soil >...
CTCGGACACGATGACGTAGATAAGAGCCAAGTGCGATGTCGCGGTATGGCCCGACGTCGCCTCTCCGAGCCTACGGCGAGGAGGCGAAGTCTCGAAGTCTGGAGCCTAGGGGATTCGAACCCCTGATCCCCAAGACTCCTCGCATAAGCCACTGTTATATAGGAAAATACATATGCTAAAATATCCCTAGACATTCTCAAATGTTGAGACTGAGCGTTGAGACCAATTTTCGCTCAAACATAGCTAGTCTCAGACGCTTTCCTAAATCCCCGTTTTGGTTTGCTTGCTTCACTGGCCCGGATGCTCGCCGGGTCCAACGCTCAACAAAGGAAATCAATAAACGCCGGGCTCAAAAAATCGCCGATCAATACGAGGCGGCGGCACTTGAAGCTCGGCTTGGTTTACTGAGTGAACGGCAGGCCCGGAAAATTATTGGAGAGATTTTTGAAATCTCGAACCGACAAAAACTCCCGAACGATTCAATCGATGATTTTTTCGGTCGTTGGCTCGTGTCTGTAAAAATTGAATCAAGTGCGAAAACCTATCAGCGATATTCGGGTATCATTGAGCGGTTCTTAGCCTGGCTCGGGACTCGAGCGAAACTCGGGCTGCCTCATCTGACGAGTGTCGACATCGTCCATTTCCGCGATGCGCTCGCAAAAAGGCATTCGCCAGCGTCCGTCAACCTCGCGCTCGCCTGTATCCAGGCAGGTCTTTCAAAAGCATTTGATGACCGCCTGGTCGATGTGAACGAGGGTTCACGGGTTCCTCGGCTGGGCGACGACCGGCAGAACAAACATGAGCGCAGAGCGTTCACTGATGCCGAGCTCCGAGCGATTCTTAAAGTGGCAGATCAGGAATGGAAGGGAATGATTCTGTGCGGCGTGTATATGGGAATGCGCTTGGGCGACGTGAGCCGATTGCGACGGGAAAACGTCGATCTACAAGACCGGGAGCTCCGATTTAAGACCGAGAAAACCGGCCGGCAACAAGTCATTCCAATTGCCGAACCCTTTCATCGCTATCTAGTCGAAATCGCCGGAACCGATGATCCGCGAGCGCCGCTTTTCCCTCGAGCCTTTGATACCCGGCAACGCGATATTCCGACGGGGACCCTTTCCAACCAGTTTTATCGTTTGATGACGACGGCGGGCGTCGTTGAAAAACGGACCAACAAATCAAAAGGTAAAGGACGGAGCACACTACGCTCAACTGGTGGCTTGGGCTTCCATTGCTTGCGCCATACGGCGACGACCCTCCTCAAGCGCGCCGGCGCCTCAGACGTTGTTGCTCGGGAAATCGTCGGACACGAGACGGCCGCAGTTTCTCGCACCTATTCCCACATCGACTCGGCAACCTTGCGGGCTGCTATCGACAAACTCCCAGATCTAACCGGAGAACTTTAATGGGACAAGATCCCGGTAACGAAATCGAAAGGCGCATGGCCATATGTCTAGAAGCATGGAGCAATGCGGCCGAGGAGCACCTGGTCCCTAAGCCGGGAGCGTTGTTAATTAGCGATTGGGCTGAGGGCATGGAGCCGCTGATTGCTGCACGGCTCTGTAGAAAGCTCTTATAAGCGGGTTTGCAGGATATGAGACGGTTTAATATTTGCTGAAATTTCCTGAAACGTTATCCATATGTTATCCACGTGGCTAGCATTGTCCGCAGGAGAGGTTCGGTCATCTGGACGGTATTTTTCAGAGACGAGAATGGCAAGCAGCATTGTCGATCGACAAAGGCGACCAACAAAAGGCAGGCGCAACGAATTGCGGACGGATACGAGCGCGCCCGCATAGGAGTCGCCCAAGCCGTTGGATTGAAAGGCTCGAAGGCTCGGACCAAACCGGATCACGACGCAAACGAAATAATGAGGCGTTATGTCGTCGGCTGGAAGAAACTTTTTAAGCAAGCCGAGAGCGGGAAATCATGGGCGGTCCATCAATTGGTGTGGTCTGTCTGCGCCGGTGTAGAGTTACTTCAGCAAATAGAGAAATCGAATGATCAAGAATTGATCAAGGTTCTACGCTACTTCGCTAGATTTCGGAGCAATTGGCCCGTGATGAAATCTCCGCATCCGAAATTCGATTGCGATCGCAAAGAGATGACAGAAATTTTCCGCAATATTGAACTTGGGGAAAATTTGCCTTTTCTCTTGGGCAAGGAGGCCAGAAGTAAGCACGACAAGCTTGCAGAGATCGTGATTGACCTTATTTCGAAGGTAGGGGTAATCGCCCGCCTATATGAAATTTACAACGATCGGGATTGGCTCTTTGTCGGTAAGCGCCAAAGGTTGCCAAGCTGGGCGAAAGGGGCTGTTGAATTGCCCCCACTCACAAAAGAAACAGCAGACCTCTGGTGGAAGTACGTGAGATTGTTGTTCGACAAGAAGTTTCCAAATCCCTCGGAGGACCCAACATTCAAGACCATCGTTAGGAAGAAAGGTTCTCCCGGAGTGATCAATTCCGCTGTCAGAGATCAGGTGAGGCAAAAAATTCACAGCCTGGCTCGGAAATAACTTACCTGAACTGACGTAGGTGACTCCGGCAAGGCTCCGTTGTTAGAGGTGTTTCTATGATTGTAGAACAACTTCAAACGATCCCGCTACCGGAGTTTGTCCGGCTTCCCGCGTCGGGCACACGATGCCCGGTTAGTGGCCTCAACAGAACGGCGTTGGATAAACTGACGCGAGGCAACCGGACAATGATTTCAGGCCTCCGGTTAGATCTCGCATTTTGAAAGCGAGAGGCGCTACCCGTGGCATCCGCTTGGTCGAGACCCGCTCATTGTTGGATTACATCCGTAGCTTGCCCAACGGCACGGAGGTCCGCGATGCCGACTGAAAACTTGGGATCATCGCCCAAAAAAATAGCCGCCGGGCTGGAGACCGCGGCGGCAAAATCAAAAACAAATTCGCCAAATGAATCGCACAACTCTTCGCAGACTCAACCGCCAGCCCAGGTTGGCCCGTGCCTTTATCAACTGAAGCCTATCTGCCCCAAATTCAACGCGAATGATCGGATTAAGCTGCGTCGTTGGCAGCGAATGAAGGACCATGCGCAACGGATCAAAGATCTGAGCGGGTTTTGGCAGTAGGTGTCCACGCGCTTCGCGGAAAATCAATTCGCAAAAACAGCAAATGGATTCCTACAGGCAGGCTGAGGAGTGGCTCCGGGATCACATCGAGAAGGTCGCCCCGCACATGTACCCAAACGGGAAGCGTACGGGCGGGGATTGGTGCGTCGGATCGATTGACGGTGAAGCTCCCACAAACCGAGGTTCCTTCAAAATCCTGATGACCGGCCCGAGAAGGGGTGTCTACACCGATTTCGCTGACGGCATTAATTTTCCTTCGCGGGTACCTAAAACGCTGTGCACGCTTTGGAAGATCGCGTTCAAGATATCGTTAGATGATCATGGCGCATTTTTCCGAAGTCTGCAGCAGTATTCCGGCCAGGATTTCGGGTGGAAACCAAAGGATAATACTCCGGTTCCCGTCTTGGGCTTGGCACGCCGGGCCGCACGGAAGTCAACGCCGAAGAATGACGGTCTTGTCCCATCCTATAACGGACCTGAACGGCTGCCAGTCATTGACTGGATGCCATACAAGGAGGCGCTTTCAAACGAGCGTCTGCAGTTTGTTTCTGTGTGGCGGAATTACACTTTGCAGCAATGCACCCAGCTTGTCCGCAACGAGTTGATTGGCGCGCGCGGCCGGTTTGAATTCGCGTTTCCTTATCGTGACGAAGACCGCAGACTCGTAGGCGTCCATCTCTGTACGCCGCCGCATAAGGGAAGCGATGACGGCGAAAAATCGGATTGGCGCTATGATCCGTCGGGAAAAGGGCTCGGCTCTTATCCGTTTGTCATCGGTGAATTCGATGTGGCCCGGGTTGGGCATGTAACCGAGAGTCAATGGGACTGGTTCAGTTTATGTTTTATGTCTGGCCAGGAAAATTGGCTTGAGGACACCGACCATGTCGCGATTATCACTCGCGGAGCTTCAGGTGCCTCAAATCTGGCCAAGGTTGTCGACAACCTCAAGCGCGCCGAGACCATCTATATCTGGCCGCAGAATGATAAGCCCGATAAACATGGAAATATCGCCAGCGAAAACTGGCTTGAGACCGTTTTAGCTATTCTGGCTCGGGCTGGCCTTTTGGCACGCGTGGTTCGGTTGCCGGCAGGCATCAAGGATCACAACGAATTGCTCAAAAAGGGTGGTACCCGAGGTGATTTGGAGATGCTCATCCAGGGTGCGAAACTGGTCGAACCTTCGACACTGGCGTCAGAACAAGAGACGAGCTTGGCAACACGCATGGCAGCGAGCCTCGCGACCAGTACTTCTGACCTGGATAATGATGATTCGGAACCGATCCGTCGCTCCGGAGATTACAAAAAAGCCCGAGCCTCGATTGGAGAGGCTCCCAGCATTATTCTGCCAAGCTGCTCGGTTGAATTGATTGATACAGCCGCGTTGCTCTTCCGTAAGCTCGCTCAAACAGAACGTTTCTTCATCAAAGGCGGGATTATTGTCGAACTCCTGGAAGAAAGAGAGGTTAGCAAGGTTCTGCATCCTGTATCAGCGGCTTCGTTGTGTAGCCGCATCGAAGAATATTTCCAGGTTTGGGTTTGGCGGATGCACGAGGGAAAACCTATGCTCAAGCAAGCCACCTGCCCGGAAGAAACGGCTAAGAAATTACTTTTCACAACTGAAGCGCTGACCAGGCTTAAACCGATCCAGACGGTGATAAGGTGCCCCGTCGCTATTGAGGGTGTAGATGGTGAAATCAAGATTCTGGGTCCCGGTTATCACGTCGAAAATGGCGGGATACTTGTACTTGGCGACAAGGTGGTTACCGATGTGCCGCTAAAGGAAGCTCTTGAGTCGCTGAAGTCTCTCGTCGCTGAATTCGATTTTCAGACCCCCGGCGACCGGTCACGGGCAATAGCTAGTTTGCTGAGTCCGGCATTCGCGTTCGGACGCCTGCTTAAAGGCCGGATCCCAGTGGATGTTGCCGAAGCTGATCAATCGCAAGCAGGCAAGACTTTCCGACAAAAATTAGTTGCTGCCATCTACAAGGAAACTCCACGACTTATCGCCAGAAGGGACGGTGGAGTAGGAAGTTTGGATGAGAGTTTTTCAAGCGCCGTTATTCAAGGCTGTCCATTCCTGCAGTTCGATAATCTTCGCGGAATTTTCGATTCGCAGTTCGTTGAGGCATTCCTCACGAGCGATTACGCGCCTGTCCGTGTTCCTTACCGGGGAGAGATTGTGGTCGGCACTCGGAATTTCTTCATTTTGATGACCTCGAACGGTGTCGAGACGACGCGGGATTTCGCGAATCGAGCGGCCTTCGTTTGCATCCGTAAGCGAACAGGATACCGATTCAAGTATTATCCTGAAGGCGATCTATTGGCGCATGTCAAAGCCAATCAGGCTTACTACCTGGGATGCGTTTTTTCCGTTATTCGGGAATGGTTAGCCAGTGGGAAGCCTGGCAACCTGGACGAAACGCGCCATGACTTCGGCGAATGGGCGCAGGTAATGGACCTTCTTGTTACGAAGTTATTCGCCGAAGCACCGCTCATGGATAACCACTTGGCTGCGCAAGAACGAGTAAGCAATCCAGCGCTCAATTTTACAAGACTCATCTGCATGGCTCTAATGGAAGATCGCCGCTTAGGGGAAGAACTGACAGCTTCAGATTTCGCCGATATTGCGGAAACGCACCATATCGAGTTTCGAACAGTCAAAGCGAGAGATTCGGAAAACGCCAGCCGTCAGGTCGGTCTTCTATTGAGTCGCGGATTCAAGGAATCGAGCGATCTCCTTTGCGAGGATTTCCGAATCACTCGGAAGGCGCGACCAGTACCCAGAGAGGATGGTCGGGGTTCATACGAAACGAAGTTTTACCGAATCGAAAAAGTAACACTATGACAAGGAACCAAAAAACGCCATTAGGTACGGGTTCGCCAGTAGGTCCCCAGTCGGTCCGGCAGGACCCACATCTTTTTAAAAAAGGCGAAGCATTTTCGTAAAGGATTATATGTCCTACTGGCTCTACTGGCGTGCACAAAACTGCTGGCCGATGGGACGCGGCATTTTTTCAGTCTATTTTGCTCGTTTTGCGTCCGTTAGGAGAGGACCAGGGACGACCGCTTCCACCGCATTTCAGGAAAGCCGAAAACCCTGATTCCGGAATTTTTCTAACAACACCCCCTAAACGCAGATCTACTGCGCCACGCTCCGTGCACATAATATTAAAACTCAGATTGGCAGTTGCGCCCAATGCGAATCCGAACGTAGGCCCCGGGGCTCGCGCCAGGCTTACAACCTGCCCATCAAGCCCGGGCAACACCCCAAAACAGTGAAAGCATGAAGATTCCAGAGCAGATATCACTGTATTATCGATAAATCCCAACATTGCATCGTAAACGCCAACGAGGGCGACCATCCAAGTACACCCGAGAAATCGAGGCCAAGCTCATCGAGCTTTTGCCGGATTTTAGGCTTCCTAAGACAGTGATCGCGCGCAAGGTCGTGTTCCATACATGACCCTTATCGGGTGGCAGTACACACAGCCGATGGTTCGCACGCTGCTCGAAAGGAGACAGCGCTACAGACGTCTGCGGGGACTTGAGGGCATCATAGCCAGGATGACCAAAGTGAAACATAACAGGCGCCCGTACGGAAACCGGCGCCCAATTGTCACAAAGCAGGTCCGCCTTGTGTGCTGGTACCTGATTTATCGAATCCCGATTGGTTGGGCGATTACCGAGGGAGACGAGCGGGCTGCGTGCATCAAATTCAAGCTGAATTGGGGGCTATGGGAGACAGCCAAGCGGTTTAAGCCCTTGATTAAGGCGGTCCTTGAAAAGCGTGAACGTAGGAAAGCTTTTTTGGTGGCTAACGGTTTGATTTACAAAGGGTGGACGCCCCCCAGACCAGGTGAGAAGGAGCGCGGTTCGCCCGATTGGTGGAGAAGTCGGCCAGAATATAATGACTGACTCGTTTGCCGAGCGAAGCACCTCCACCGTTATCGAAGCACCTCCACCGTTATCTGTCTCACCGTCTAATATCGAAAAATGGGGCTGTAGTTCATTGCGTGGTTGTTTGCTGTTTACGAGAAAGAGTATTCTCAGCTTGCAGCCGAAACTCTGCGATCCAACATCGTGAGCCCTCGAAAGGTTGGGATGCGGAAATCTCGATATTCCCACCCGAGGCCAAGGGACTCGCCAGCCGAGATTCATCCGGCGATAGTTGAAAATCGCAATTCATCCGCCAAAAAAGAAACCCCGGCGAGCTCTTTACCGAAAGCGCGAGCTGGGTTGGTGATCGTTTTAAGGCGTTAGTTTTGGGCTTTTAATTTGCTAGCCGTCTCGTTGGCTTGCGCTTGGTCGCTAGCGACTTCGAAGATTTGACCCATGATTGGATAAAAGGTGTAGAGAAAATAAACGGTTTGACCGGCGGCAACCTGAACCTTTTGCGGATCTTGGCCCGAGAGAAAGATATGATCATGACTAATGACGTGATCACCGGGACTGACCGTAAGCCGGTAATAACAACCATTGGAAACCTTCATGGCCGAGCCGTGATCAAGGTTAAAGGAGAATCCGGCAAAAAACCCGTTCGTGGAAAAGGGCCTGTAAACAATGATCGTGCCGGTCTTGGGCTGCTCTTTGGCAGACTGCCCGGCGTTGACACTTGCAGCAAAGCCCAGGAGGGCGAGGACGGTTAATAAACAACTTCTCAATTTTTGGTATGTTGTCCTTCTTTGGTTCGTTCTGGGAGCGAATAACCGATATTCAACTACTATTAGCGGCACTTTTCGACTCGGCCTAAAGCGAAAAATGTGCTCAATTGCGCACAAGCTTTGCCAACCCACGAAAGCCAGGTACGGCCACTCACTACCCGGTCGGCCGATATACGCAATTCTACGTATTGCCGCGTTCGCCCTGCCAATGACATTTTGGTGGTTGGGAACGCTGAATGAAAGACGAAATCAGAGACATCTTGAGAGATATTTTACGAAGAGGCGATGACGTTCTCGGAACGACACCGGAAACTGATCTGAACTATCTGTTTCTCCATACACTGGTCAATTATGCCAGGGCCAAACAGGAATCTGAGGGAGCCCTAACAAGGCTACGAGAGGTGATATCGATCGAAACACAGAAGCCACTCAATCAAGTTGACGAGGGACAAATCAGGGTGCGGTTTGTAAATCTGTTGCAGACGAAGTCCCAGCCGCTCGCAAGCCCGTCGCACGGCTTATCCGGGTGCCGCCGGTTCCAGGCCGAAACCGCCTCGGCAATGATCCGTTCAGCCGACCACTTCGGGAGCGTCGCCTTCAATTTCGGCGCAACCATTGCGTGATCCCTCGGCGCGCACCCCTGACTGTGCTCATCCAGTCAGCGGAGTCGATCTCGGTCCCGCCTTCAACGTCCAGCGGCAAGATCCAGATCGTGCAGCCGCAATGGACACGCTGCTGCCAATCGTTGGCGAAATGATAGACCAGCTGCCTGCATAACCGGCACGTGCCACCGGTCGGCTTTTCCAGGCTGGGATCTTTGGCCAGCCAGCCGTGCCGCAGATCCGGCGTGTGCGCCAGATAAAAGTCGGAACCGATATCGGTTCTCTCGAGCTGGGCCAGCAACGCGTCGAGTGTTCGCATATCCTTGCTTAAAATCAGCCGCGTGACCGATCTGTCGTCATGGTCCATTATGGCGGTTGGTATTGGTATTTCACTCATTGTTAGTTCGCTGGTTCGTGAATAGTTCCTTGTTAGTCATCGAGCGCTTCACCCACGATCGACCAGCAGCAGGCGGGTTGAGCGATTTCCGGCACGCGCAGGTCCACCAAATGTCCGGCGCACAATCGACGCTGCACCAGCCGGGTTTTTCCAGGCACCGGGCGATCCGGCTTGCGTTTCAAGTAGCCACTCATCTGCAGGACCGGATAGCCGCACTCCGGGCACCGCTCACCGATCTCTTTGACCGTGCGACACGTCTCGTGGAGTTGTGCCAGCTCGGCCTCGGTCCAGTTTTCAGTTTTCTTATTCATCTTCATAGTTCGCTAATTCGTGCCTGCATCATCGGCACCGTGAGCCGCAGCTTTAGGATTATTTCACAACAGTTTTTAAATATGCATCTAACTTGATGCATGGCTGTCATGGTTGTCCGTCGTCACACTCCTGATCGTCTTGACCGGCATCGGCGCAGGGTCATCGAAACGCCCGCTGGCATAGTCCAGTTCCCGTTGCCATGCATCCGGCCAGTTGAAGTATCGCTGAGCGTTATTTGGCCTGTGCTCGTGGTCCTCGGACTGTTGCACCCGCAGCATCGCACTCCACACAGAGAGATACGCCGAATGCTTGTTTTCCTGATCGGGCCGCTCGTGCACCGCGCTTTTAAAATTGCAATAGTCGATCTCCGATGCGAGCTGGGCGACGATCTTTGTCCAGTCACGCTTCTTCATTGAGACGCGCCAACGGTAGTCACGATGTTCATCGGCCTTCGGACGGCTCATCCTGAACTTCTTCGAGAAACGCCGGTATAAGTTGTCGATGTCGGCCTTGGCCCGCGCCCGCACCAGCACGCGACCACGTTTCTCGCGATCACGAACCACGGAGTAGAAACCTAAAATGGACGCACACCACATTATTGGCCCCCAGCCTTCTGGTTCCCGGCCTTCTGGCTCTCTGCGATCATCCGCTGCTTCTCGGCAGCTTGCTTGTCCCACTCGGCCCACCTTTCCATCGACTCCTCCGCCCAGCCCGCAATCTGATTGACCATGTGCCCCTTGAAAAACCGATCGGCAAACTTGCGGGCCTCTCTGTCGGTAGCCGCTGAACCTTGGGCCGCCACGCTACCGTCGAACAGCGCTTCGATCTGCCACCGGCTCGCGCCGCCCTCCGGTTGCCAGAGGTCTTCCCAGACGCGCACAATAAACTTGTGCCCCAATCCTTCGAACCGGTGCATGATCCAGTTGTTACGGATGTGGTCGCCGTCGTTGGTCGTGGGTTTGATTTTCGATTTCTGTTTTTTCGTTGCAATCATACCGCATAATACGGCATTACCGCATTATAATCAAGCTTGATTCTACGGCAGTGCCGCATTAACTTTGATGCATGACCAGCGACGATAACGAGCCGTTGACCACAGAATTGCTCGACCGGTTGCGAACCTACTGTGAGGCAAAACGTGGCCGTGGCCGCGAGATTGCGGCACAGCTTGGCATCGAGCCTTCAAGTGTGAGCGACTGGCTCAATGGCCGGACTGTTCCCTCATTGGAGCGTGGGCTGCGTATCCAACAGATCCTGGCCCGCAAACGGGTGCCAAGTCAACCAAAGCCCCGCTCACCCGAATGATTCCGTCCGGCAGCCGTCCTGTCCGCTGGTCCGCGCGAGGCAATCCAAACGGATCGCCGATCGGTTTGAACGACCCAGTCGCCGTCACATGACCGCCAGCTTGCAAGAACCTATCCGAGACTTAACCAACGACTCGCCAAATGCGCTGCCGAAGCGCAATCTCGATTCTGTGGAAAGTTGGATCGAAAGCTACTTCGAGTCTCTCACCAAGGCCGATACTGCAACCGGGCAAACCGAAGCATTAGCCATAAAACGTTCGAACTTCCCTCCTGCGCTCTACCGTTACCGAAGCCTCGAGCATCTTGCATATACACTTGAGGTCGTTGAAGTTGGCCGGCTCGCTCAGAAATACGTAGCCTTCACGAAGTTCCCGTATGATTCGGCTTTATCTATCTCGTGGGGACAGGCGTGGAAGCAGGCCATAGAAGAGATCCCGCCTGAGTATCGCTATGATCCAAAATTCGTTGAACCGCTCGAGGAAAAGCAAAGCGAATATGAACAGCAGGCTTTTGAGAGCTTGGTAGGAGGCCTCCTGTCAGTCTCCTATGGCCCGAGCGCTTCCCCTGATCTCTTCAGTCGGTTCCGAAAAACCTTGGTCGGCGTGAGCTGCTTTGCAACTAATCCGACCCTAACTTGCGCAGTCTGGAGCCGGTCTCGTAGGCGATCCCGAGCACGTCGCGATAAAACCGGACCCCGACGTCTGAACTCCCCACCTACGTGAGCGAGGTCATACGTTAAAACTACTCCGCGAGATTGTTTTCGTGCTTTGGTCTGAAGAGTTTCAGTTTCTCGAATGCTAGATGGTCAGGCCGTACAGCCAACCGCGGGACAAGCAAAGCCGTTCCCGAGTGGATTCATCACCGGGAACGGTCTTTTTCCCTTTCCGGCCGAAAAGGGAATGTGCGCAGTTGCGCACAAAAAAGCTTTCGAGATTAGCGCCAGGCGCGTTTTGATGAGGGGGGCTACTGTCCTGATACCCGGTGAATGCCGGCGGCGATTGCCAGCCCGATGCCCAGTCCAACTCCGGTTGTGCGCGACTATGCGCCAAGGGCCGAGTTGGTGCAGAACGATTTTGCGCCCCGGCCAGTGGGCGACGCATTTGGTGTGCAAATGCCCGATGGGCGCCACGTCCGCGCTACTGTGCGCCACGCTGTTGTTGGCCAGAACGATTTGCCTTTGAGCGGCAACCATATTGGCGACGCCAGATACGTGGCTGGCGACAAGCATTGGTACGTCTGGCTGATTCAATCGGCCAACAGCGCCCCGGCCTGGATTGATCCATGAACCAAGACGACCAGCGATTTATCTTGATGGCGGCAGCCGCCCAAGCCCATTACGCCAAACAGCAAGCAAGGCGTCAGGCGCGCAAGGCGGCGCTGCTTAGCCAAGTATCGGCTTTATCCAATTCAAGTCAGCCAATGGACCCGAAGCTACAAGCAGAGCTGGAGCGATTAATCAGAGCCGAAGCGCAGCGAACCGAGCAAGAGAACTTCGACTGGACCTGCGGGATGGTTGTCGGCGTCATCGTGTTAGTCGGCTTCGCTTTGTTCATCTTGATAGCAATGGGAGCCGGCCACTGACTCAATTAAGCGACTGAACTTCCGATGCGCTCTCGTATCGAGGAAGCGGAGGGCCTCCGACTGGCAGATTTGGTGCGAGGAAGCAAAGGTAGTCGTACCGCGGAAGCTGGTGATCATCTACGCCGGACTTCATTGCCGAACATCGAACAGGTGAAATAGCTCGCTCGACCCCAGGGGCTCTTGGGGGCTCGACTCTTGACACTCTACAAAATTCGCAACGCGTTGCCGGTCCCTGTTGCGCCAAAGTACAATATACAAATCAACGCCGTCCCCTGTTCATTACCGTTGCTGGGGATCTCCTATGCTTTTTCTCGCGAACGAAAAGACGGAGCTTTGCTCGTAGCGCAACAGCCACGACTTTGAAACGTGCTCAATTGGCTTTGTTGTTTTGCGGTCTTCTTGGTATCGCTTCGAAACTACTGGTTTCAGGTGGAACATTAGCAAGCCCCAATGTTACAGGCTCCAATCCGGATGAGCCTTCCCGGGGTCAAACTCTAAAGCAGGCGCTGGGTGCACGGAGCGAACTGGCGCCATCCCGAAGGCCCTGCCAGCTCTACCAAGGGAAAAGAAAATCATCCAGTCGTTCAGGTATCGTGGTACGACGCAGTGGCCTATGTCCAATGGGCGGGCAAACGGCTACCGACGGAAGCCGAGTGGGAATTCGCCGCCCGCGGCGGCTTGGAATCAAAGCGGCATGTCTGGGGTGACGACTTCCAACCGGGCGGCAAACACATGGCCAACACCTGGCAGGGATCATTCCCGGTTCATGACAGTGGCGAGGATGGATTTGTTGGCACTTCGCCGGTGGGCTCCTTCCCAGCGAACGGGTACGCCCTGTACGACATGGCCGGCAACGTTTGGCAATGGTGCAGTGACTGGTATCGGGTCGATACCCACATCGAGGCCGCAAGCAAAAACGTCTGTCGCGATTCCGGTGGACCGGCTGAGAGTTATGATCCAGCCGATTCGTACGCTCCCAAGCGCGTTGTCAAAGGCGGCTCATTCCTTTGCAACCCCTCCTACTGCGAGAGTTATCGTCCGAGTGCGCGTCGAGGAACGCCCCCCGACACCGGTTCGTCCCATACAGGTTTCCGGTGCGTGATCTCGGGAGACAACGCCCAGGCTAGCCCTTCGGCTGGAAGCTAACGTTCTTTGACCAAATAAGCTTTCTGTGGAGAAGGAAGTTCTCAGCAAGAGAGTTAGAACGGGTGGACTGCCACCTGCATACATCGATCAGTAAGCAAGAACGCCGCGACCAGTGCCACTGGCAATTCGTCAGCTTTAGATGAACCAGCAAGCAACCTCGATCTATGCGCGTTTGAATACGCCGCGTGCCGCCGCTATCGGGCATCATCTTTTCCGTTCTCCTCATTACCGGCCTTCCTACTGTCCCGGCTTTCGGTTCGGGCCAATCCGCTGGAAACGGGGCTTGGCTTAAAAACAGTTCGAATAAGGTCGCTCTTGCGCTGAACCTCGCACCATTCGCCGGCACTGCCTTTTTATGGTTCATCGAGCTGGGTGTCAACCGAATGACGTTGACTGCCTGGCTGCGCGGTAGAGATCGACCTCAACGGCGTATTTTAGCGAGATTAGCGGGCTTTTTGAGACGCGTTGGTTATCTGTAGCAAATATAAACCGCGACTCGCTCAGAACCGTCGTAGAATTACCAAAGAGGGCGGCAGCTCTGGACAACTCTGTCGAAATCCGAAGGAAACGTCGAACCGGTTAACTGTACTGCAAAAGTGCGGATTCTTGTTTTTTCATAGTAATTGTTATCGGGAAAAGTTAAGATCCGAGCCGCTTTCCGATTTGTAAGGATTACGATATGCATCTTCCACTCGTCGCAGGTTTGGTTGGAATCGTCCTCCTCTGGATAGTACCAGGGCAGGCAGGTACGCTGGAAAAGGCGCCCGTTAATGTAGAGCCATCAGTTAATACAACTTCGCCATGGGAAATCACGGTGGAGGGTCCCGGCTGGCTAGCCGGGGTCAACGGTACTATCGGAAGTCACGGCGTCACGACCCATGTTGGTATTAGCTTTGTTGATATTATCAAGCGGACGAACTTTATTGCATCCCTCGCAGCAGAAGTCCGAAGGGGCCGATTCGGTGCCTATGGAGGCTTTCTTTACCTGGACGCTCAGGCCTCGACCGGTAGGAGCGGTCTGCTATCTAAAATTGACCTTGGCTTGCAAGAGTATCTTGGTGAATTCGGACTTTCTTATCGGGTTCTCCAGGCGCCCCAGGGCTGGTTCGATATTCTCGCCGGCTTCAGGTCCGTTTACGTTGGTAGCCAGATGAGTTTACAAGCCGATCAGGCGAACATCGACGCGGCGAGTACCGATTTGGTGAACCGGTTCGCGCAACAGGTGGTCACGCCGGGATCAAACCTCAACACTCTCATTAACCAAACCATCGTGAGCCGGCTGAGCTCGTTAGCAGGCCATAATCCTCCGCTCCCGATCCCTCCACTTGCCGGACGAGAACCGGATCAGATACGTGAATTGATCCGAGGATTGATCGAGAGTCAGCAGCCCGAGCTGGTAGCGGCTATTCAATCTGGAGTTCAAGCCAGAGTAAATCAGTTAAAAACAGAACTGGCAAATGAGATCGCTAATCGCCTAACTAGCCGGCTGAGCC
>Ga0209647_1002556_pt1 | contig 14585 bp, 17 predicted proteins | sample GraSoi_2013_60cm_FD_185827 | JGI IMG/M metagenome (GOLD analysis project Ga0209647, IMG submission 185827) | Grasslands soil microbial communities from the Angelo Coastal Reserve, California, USA - Sample 9_17_2013_60cm (SPAdes) (version 2) | ecosystem: Environmental > Terrestrial > Soil >...
CCGAAGCCGAACTCGCCGGCACTGCTGTGTCTGATGGCGCGATCGAGTCAGAAATCGCCGCCTGTTTCATCGATGCGGACGGCCGCCGCACTGACACGATTGTGCTCGCCTGCACACACTATCCGCTACTGCTTGAGCGCGTTCGCTCCAACGCCCCGTGGCCTGTGACTTGGCTCGATCCGGCGCCAGCGATTGCCCGTCGCGTCGCAGATCTGATGCGCGAGCGGGGCGCGGGCGAAAATCCGCTGCCGCCCAAAATAGAATTCACGTCGGGCCGCACGCTCTCCCCCGTACGGACCGCGTCACTTGCAAGCTTCGGCTTTTAACCGAATACATGCGGCCACACTTCGTGCGCGCCGCGCCAGATCATGTCGAACGCGACGTAGAGAATAATCGTCAGGCCCACATAGCCGATCCAGCGGTGCCGGCTGAGCAGCTTGGCAATGAATCCAGCGGCGACGCCCATCAGCACAATCGACAGTGCCAGCCCAAACACCAGCGCAGCAGGATGGTCGCGCGCGGCGCCCGCCACCGCCAACACGTTATCGAGCGACATGGAAACATCAGCGAGCACGATCTGCGATGTGGCCTGGGCGAAAGTCTTGTGTGGCACATGCGCGGTGTGCGCCGCGTCCGCGTGGTGGGCTTCCTGCCCGCGCAGTTCGCGCCACATCTTCCAGCACACCCAGAGAAGCAGGATCCCGCCTGCGAGCAGCAGCCCGACGATTTCCAGCAACTCAACCGCGACCGCCGCGAACGCCAGACGGAGCACGGTCGCGGCGGCGATGCCGACCAAGATGACGCGGCCCCGGCGTTCAGGCGGCAGACCGGCCGCGGCAAGTCCTATGACGACGGCGTTGTCACCGGCCAAGACCAGGTCGATCATGATGACCTGGAGCAGGGCTGCTATTGCATTGGGTGTGAAGTCGAACAGGCTGTCCATTAGGGCCCTTCCATGGTCCATCAGTCCGACATCGCAGCCTTGAGGCTGCCAGAGGGGCCCGGCCTGAAGCCCAACAATGGCTGCCGGACGTCCCCCCGACAAGCGAAACCGGCTGCGGCGCAATGGCCTCGCGGTGCCTCGATACAGATGGCCCGGTTTGACAGACCGCGGGGATGCCCCTAAAACCCGCGCGCCCGGTGGGATTTAGGCCTGCCGGGCGTTTCGCGACCCGTGGCAAGACCTTGCGCTTACGAGGTTCTGCCTGTCGGTTCCGGCCCTGCCGGGACAGAGGAGGGCGCGATCCTCAGCAACAGCAAAGACAACCGAGGACGCGAATGACCAAGCGCATGGAGTCCAAGTACAAGATCGACCGCCGGATGGGTCAGAACATCTGGGGTCGGCCGAAAAGCCCGGTAAACCGGCGAGAATACGGCCCCGGCCAGCACGGCCAGCGCCGCAAGAGCAAGCTTTCCGACTATGGCGTTCAGCTCAAGGCCAAGCAAAAGCTGCGCGGCTACTACGGCAACATCTCGGAACGTCAGTTCCGCGGCATTTACCAGGAAGCTCGCCGGCTCAAAGGCGACAGCGGCGCTCACATGATCGGCCTGTTGGAGCGCCGCCTGGATGCGCTCATTTTCCGGGCCAAGTTTGTGCCCACTGTCTTCGCGGCACGCCAGTTCATCAACCACGGCCACATCCTCGTAAATGGCAAGCGCGTGAACATCCCGAGCTATCGGGTCAAGGTCGGTGAGGTGGTCGAGGTGAAAGAAAAATCGAAGCAAATGGCGCTTGTTATGGAAGCCCAGGCTTTGGCCGAGCGGGATGTGCCCGATTACATCGACGTTGACACGTCGAAACTGACCGCCAAGCTTTCGAGGATTCCAGTTCTCACCGATGTGCCCTACGCGGTGCAGATGGAGCCGCACCTCGTGGTGGAATACTACTCGCGCTGATGTGCGACTCGGCCAGCTGTTGGCCGAACCCCTAACCCGCTCCAGGGCCGGCGCGATTCGTGCCGGCCTTCGCTTTTGTGGGACCGACGGAGGTTTCTGAAATTCGTTGAACTCCATCTGTGCCAAGTTTGGCACGCTTGTGGGAGTTATCCCCGACTAAAGACGTAGCGCACAGCTTATTTTGTGGCGACATTGCGACAATTCGCTACATTTAGTAGGTGAAAAGCGCTAGTAACAACACGCGGTCCTCGAATCACAGGACATGCCTAGGGAGACTCCGCAATGAAAGGGATCGATACCATCAAGGAGTGGGTCGGGGCGTTGACGGAATTAGCTCTGATGCTGCTGGCATTGGCGATCGTGCTGTCGCTGCTGGTCGGTGCCAACTTGCCGTTCTTCGGCGCCGTGACGGCGAACATTATGAGTTGGGTGAAGGACATGGGCGGGAACGGTCTCGTCGGTCTGATCACTCTCGGGATCGTCCTCTGGCTGTTCTCGAATCGGAAAATGGCCTGACGCCCGCGTGCGGCCAGCCTGATTGGATTTGCTGACGCAATCCGGGTGGGGGGCCAAGCTCCCCACCCGTAGGTCGTATGTGTCATCAAGAGGTCCTGCCATGCTCAAATTCATGGCCAACGCGAAACAAGTTCTGTGGGAATTCGTCGAACTTGGCTTCGTCACTATTCTCGCGATCATGCTGATCTATTTGATCCTCGGCCAAGGCTCCGGGGTCTTCGTGCTGTCAGTGGCCGATAACGTCACGAAATTCGCCAACGGCGTGCCGACACCGAGTCTGGTCGGGTTGGCTTTGGTTTTGGGCGTCATCTACCTGATCATGAATCGCATGAAGCGCACGCGGCGTTAGACAATTATCGCGGCAAGGGTAGCGACGCCGCCCGAGTGGCGGATCGCGTGGCGGTGGCTTACAACCCCGCAGTCTCCGCCATGCCGATTGCGTAACCCATGTCGAATTTCAGCCGCCGCACGATTCTCGCTGCCGCAGCGACAACTTTTTTTGCAGCTCGCGCTTTGCCCGCCTTTGCGGCGACGCCTTATGCATTCAAACACGGCGCGTTCGAGCTGACGGTCATCAGCGACGGCCACTTGGTGCTGCCGGTGAGCTTTCTCGCGCCTGACGCCCCTCCCGCTGAACGAGAAGTGTTGCTGAAGGCCGCCGACCAAACCGGAACGCAATTCAATTCGCCGACGAACGTGACGCTGATCCGCACTGCCAACGACTTGATCTTGATCGACATGGGGTCCGGCGACCGGTTCATGCCGACTGCTGGCAAGCTATGGGACAATCTCAAGGCGGCCGGCATCGACAAGAGCAAGATCACAAAGGTGATTTTTACCCACGGCCACCCCGATCATCTCTGGGGTGCGGTCGACGAGCTGGATGAACTCGTTTTACCCGACGCGACGTTTTTCGTTGCCGGCGTAGAATGGGATTTCTGGAAAGGCGACAATGCGACCCTCGGTCTGCCCGCGGAGCGCGCAGGGTTCGTTACAGGCGCCCGGCGCAACTACGCCGCGATCAAGGACAAGGTAAAAATCGTCAAAGCCGGTGACGAATTTGTCACCGGCCTGCGCGTCATCGACACGCCCGGCCACACACAAGGCCACGTCTCACTTGAACTCTCCGGTGGCGACGGATTGATCGTCGGAGGCGACGCCCTCACCCACCCGCTGATCTCTTTCCAGCAGCCCGAATGGAAGCCAACCGCCGATCACGTGCCGGACCAGGCAGCGGCGACGCGCCGCAAGCTTCTCGATCGGCTCGCCGCCGACCGTTCGAAGCTCATCGGCTTCCATCTACCTTATCCGGGCGTGGGGATCGTCGAGCGCAAGGACAGCGCTTATCGCTTCGTTGCCGCCACTTAGTTCCCTCGCTCAACCAGCAGTTCTGTGACCAAAATGCTGGATCCCCGCTTGCGCGGGGATGAGCGCCGACCGCGACCGCCGCGAGCGCCAAATCGGCGATCGTTGCAAGAACGAGCAGAGATTTCGCCAAGCGGAGATACAGCGTTAGGCGGTCTGCTGGACCGACACGCCTTTTTCTTTCAGTGCCTGCTGTAATTCGCCGGCCTGAAACATTTCGCGGATAATGTCGCAACCGCCGACAAATTCGCCCTTCACGTAGAGCTGCGGAATCGTCGGCCAGTTGGAATAGCTCTTGATGCCATTCCGGATTTCATCGGATTCCAGAACGTTGATACCTTTGTAGGCCACGCCCAGATGGTCGAGGATCTGCACGACCTGTCCGGAAAATCCGCACATTGGGAACTGCGGCGTGCCCTTCATGAACAGGACCACGTCGTTTGCCTTCACTTCGTTGTCGATGAATTGCTTGATGCCCATGGGCTCATCCTGTTGGGCGGCGCAGCCGCCTCTCACCAATATATGTACCCCAAAAGTTACCACCAACCCAAGAGGTCTGACGAAATTCACCGGCTTTTTGGGGCGTAAAAAGTGCCTTCAACCTCGAAAATGTCATCCTGATTGAGTTTGGCAACCTCGACGATGGTGCGCGGCGGATAGGGGCCGCCAGCCCACAGTTCTTCCTGGATCTTGTTGACGAGCGGACGCAATCGACCCATGTCGGTCACGAACACCGTCAGCCGCACGCAATCCGGCAGGCCAGCGCCTGCGGACGCTGCGATCAGCTTCATGTTCATGAAAGCCTGCCGAATGCGTGGCTCGTCGCCGTCGACGAGGGTGTTATTCGCCGGGTTGATGCCGCGCATGCCTGCCACGAATACAAAGTCGCCGCCGCGGGCGCCTAGACTCCAAGCGCCAGTTGGCGTGATCGCGCCACGTGGCGCAATTATTTTCATACCGTCCTGCATGGCCCTCCCCCTCGGCACTCCGTACTGTAGGTTGGCCGCGAGAGCGAAACCATGCCAGTCACGTACGATCTAAGCGGCAAGACCGCCGTTGTCACTGGCGGCGCCAAAGGCATCGGCAAGGCGATCGTCGAGCGCCTGGCCGGCTCCGGGGCGAAGGTCCACGTCTGGGATCTCAATCGCGGCGACCTCAACAGCGTGACCTACACCAAAGTTGATGTCACCAACCCGAAAGAGATCGAAGCAGCGATCGGGACGTTGATTGCACAAGGAGCTCGGGTTGATATTCTGGTGAACGATGCCGGCTACCTCGGGCGCACGACGCCATATGAAAATCACGACTTGTCCGATTGGCATCGCATCATTGCGGTCAATCTCGTTGGACTGATGCAGGTCACACAGGCGCTACTACCGCACATGCAGCGATGGGGTGGTGGACGCATCGTCAACATGGGCTCGCTTGCCGGCAAAGAAGGGCTTGCGAAACTCGCCGCCTATTCTGCGGCAAGCGCGGGCGTCATAAGTTTCACGAAGGCAGTGGCGCGAGAGGTCGCTGAAACTGGCATACGAATAAATTGCGTTGCTCCCGGACCGATCGATACAGACATGATTCGCGATCTGGGTGCCGATGCCATCAAAGCCATGATCAACGACAGCCCGATGAAACGCCTCGGCACGCCGGACGAAGTCGCACATATGGTGGCTTGGTTGTGCTCGGATGCGAGCGACTTCAACACCGGCGCGGTGTTCGATATGTCCGGTGGCCGCGCGCGCTATTAATCAAGGCGTGCCGGTTTGCAGCGCGAGCGCGTGGAGCACGCCGCCCATTTGTCCCTTAAGTGCCTCGTACACCAGCTGATGCTGTTGCACCCGCGACTTGCCCTTGAACGAGGCTGAGATGACCGTGGCAGCGTAGTGATCGCCATCGCCGGCGAGGTCGCGGATCGTCACCTGCGCGTCGGGGATATGCGCCTTGATCAGCTTCTCGATTTCACCGGCTTGCATGGCCATCGGCCGGCCCTCGCAAATCGCTTATAGCTCTCCGGCCATGTAGGCCGGAAGCCAAGCTTCGAAACGCTCGCGCAGAATCGCGACTAGGATGGGACGCTCGCCCGCAAGCGTCAATGTGTCGCCCCCCGTCTTGCCGATTGACCAGACGGGCACGTTGATGGCCTTGGCGCGCGCCTGGACGTCATGCGCTTTTGCCGCCGGGACGGTGACAAGGTAACGCGCCTGGTCCTCGCCGAACCAATGGGCATGGGCCGGGATGTCGGAGGGCGCCGCGTCCAGTTCCGCGCCAATGCCGGACGCCATCGCCATCTCGGCGAGACCGACCAGGAGCCCGCCGTCGGACAGGTCGTGCACGGCCGTCGCCGTTCCTTCGAGGATCAACGAGCGGACGAAATCGCCGTTTTCGCGCTCTTCCGTGAGGTCGACCGGCGGCGGTGCGCCCTCTTCCCGGCCGCACACCTCACGCAGGTACATGGACTGGCCGAGCCACCCGGTCGTCTCCCCGACCAGAAGGATCGCCTCATCGGGGCGTTTGAAAGCGAGCGTGGCCGATGTCTTGAAATCGTCGATGAGGCCAACGCCGCCGATCGACGGTGTCGGCAAGATCGACCGGCCATTGGTCTCGTTGTACAGCGACACGTTGCCGGATACGACCGGGAACGCGAGCGCCTTGCAGGCTTCCGCGATGCCGCGGATGCAGCCGACCAACTGGCCCATGATCTCCGGCCGCTCGGGATTGCCGAAATTCAGATTGTCGGTGATGGCGAGCGGCCTGGCCCCCACTGCGGTGAGATTGCGCCAGCATTCCGCCACCGCCTGCTTGCCGCCCTCCAACGGATCAGCCTCGCAATAGCGCGGCGTGACGTCGGTCGTCAGCGCGAGGCCCTTCGGGCCGTCCTCGATGCGCACTACCGCAGCATCGCCGCCCGGCCGCTGCACCGTATTACCGAGAATGACGTGGTCGTATTGCTCCCACACCCAGCGCTTGGAGCAGAGATCGGGCGCCGCCAGCAATTTCTCCAATGCCTCAATGGTGCCGACCGGCGCATTGATGCTGTCGGCTTCGATTTCTTCCGGCTTCGCCGCACTCACAAAGGCCCGTTTGTATTCCGGCGCCTGGTCGCCAAGTTCCTTGATCGGCAGATCGGCCATGACGTTGCCGCCGTGACGCACGATGAAGCGCTTGGTCGGCGTCGTTTCGCCCACCACCGCGAAATCGAGCCCCCATTTGCGGAAAATGGCCTCGGCCTCTTTTTCCTTTTCGGGCTTGAGCACCATGAGCATGCGCTCCTGGCTCTCCGACAGCATCATCTCGTAGGCGCTCATGCCCTCTTCGCGGCACGGCACCTTGTCGAGATCGAGCGTAACGCCGAGATCGCCCTTGGCGCCCATTTCCACCGCAGAGCACGTCAGCCCCGCGGCGCCCATATCCTGAATAGCGATGACGCAGCCCTTTTGCATGATCTCGAGGCAGGCTTCGAGCAGCAGCTTTTCCGAAAAGGGGTCGCCGACCTGCACGGTCGGGCGCTTACCTTCCGAATCCTCATCGAACTCTGCGGATGCCATCGAGGCGCCGTGAATGCCATCCCGCCCCGTCTTCGAGCCCAAATAGACGATCGGCATGCCGACGCCGGACGCGGCTGCATAAAAGATCTGGTCTTTGCGCGCGATCCCGACCGCCATCGCGTTGACGAGACAATTTCCGTCGTAGCGCGAATGGAAACGCACCGAGCCGCCCACCGTCGGCACGCCGAAGGAGTTTCCATAGGCACCGATACCGGCGACCACGCCATCGACGAGGTGCCGCGTCTTCGGATGTGACGGCGCACCGAACGATAGCGCATTCAGGCAGGCAATCGGCCGCGCGCCCATGGTGAAGACGTCGCGCAAAATGCCGCCGACGCCGGTCGCCGCGCCCTGATAGGGCTCGATGTAGCTCGGATGGTTATGGCTCTCCATCTTGAAGACGCAAGCCAATCCGTCGCCGATATCGATCACACCGGCATTCTCGCCCGGCCCCTGGATCACCCACGGGCCCTTGGTTGGCAGGGTGCGCAGATGGACCTTCGAGGATTTGTATGAGCAGTGCTCGTTCCACATCGCCGAGAAAATGCCGAGCTCGGTGATCGACGGCTCGCGGCCGATCAGTTTCAAAATGCGATCGTATTCCTCAGGTTTGAGGCCGTGCTCGGCGATCAGCGCCGGAGTGATCGGGGTTTCGTTGCGGATCACAGCTTTGGTCTACTTTATCGTCGGTCCATATTTGCCGTCATGGCCGGGCTTGTCCCGGCCATCCACGTCTTAATCTGACGAATGAGAGTTCACGCCGCCTTGGCCAGATGGTCGACCAGCCCCGCAAACAGGCCACGCCCGTCGGTTGGGCCAATCACGGCTTCGACGTGGTTTTCAGGATGCGGCATCATGCCGAGCACGTTGCCTTGCTCGTTCACGATGCCGGCGATGGCGTTGATGGCGCCGTTGTGGTTCCAGTTCGGGTCGATCATGCCGTCCGGCGAGGAATAGCGGAACAGCACCCGGCCCCCGCCTTCCAGCCGCGCAATGGTCTCGCCATCGGCGATGTAATTGCCTTCGCCGTGCGCGACCGGCACGCGAATGACCTGCCCCGCGTTGTAACCGCGCGTGAAAGGTGTGTCGGAACGCTCTACACGCAAATAGACGTCGCGGCAGATAAAGCGCAGATTTTCATTGCGCATCAGAACGCCGGGCAGCAGGCCGGCTTCACACAAAATCTGGAAACCGTTGCAGACCCCGAGCACCAGCCCGCCTTTGGACGCGTAGCCACGCACCGCGTCCATGATCGGGCTGCGCGCAGCAATGGCGCCGCAGCGCAGATAATCGCCGTAGGAGAAGCCGCCGGGGATCACGACCAGATCCGTGCCGGCCGGCAGTTCCGGGTCCGCGTGCCACACCGCCGCGGGCTCGTGGCCGGAGATCAGGCGAAGCGTGCGCGCCATGTCGCGCTCGCGATTGATGCCGGGGAATACGACGACGGCGGCTTTCATCCCAACACGTCCACGCGGTAGTTCTCGATGACAGTATTGGCCAACAGTCTGTCGGCGGCCTGCTTGAGCAGGGCCTCGGCCTTGGCGGGGTCGCCGCCCTCGATCTCGATGTCGAAGACCTTGCCCTGGCGCACGCTGGAGACGCCTTCGAGCCCGAGCGAGCGCAGCGCGCCCTCGATCGCCTTGCCCTGGGGGTCGAGGATCCCGGACTTCAGAGTAACGGTGACACGAGCTTTCATAGCGGTTTTTCAGGCGATTCCGGTCTCGACGACCTGACCTAGCACCCGCCACAGGCCGCCTCAACCGTGACGAACGAACACCACACAGGTCATCGCGGCTGCGCCGTTTTTCAAGGCAGGGGCGGACAGTTCCTCGTTGTCGTCCCGGGCGAGCCAACGGGCCCGCGCAAAGCGCGGCCCGATGACAGGCTCCGCGAGGCCCGGGACCCATAGCCACCGGTTTATCGTTAAGCTGCGGCGTATGGGTCCCCGCCTTCGCGGGGACGACAATGGGTGCGTGGTATACTCACGCGCCCGAACCCGCGATTTCCTGCACCAGCGCACTCAATCGAACGCGATCGACCTTGCCATTCGCGTTCCGCGGCAATTCGGCGACCGTGATAAAGCGAACCGGAACATGCGTCTGTGCCAGTTTCTCCCGGCAGTGCGTTTGTAACGCCCCCTCGTCCAGCGTCCCCGTGGGCACGACGAGCGCCCAGACTTCATCGATGCCGAGCGCGTTCGGTGCGGTGAAGGCCACGGCCTCGCGCACGCCATAGTAGGCGGTGAGCACGTCCTCGATGATCCTGGGGCTAACCTTGTCGCCGCCGAGGTTCAAAACCTCTTTCTTGCGACCGGTGATGACCAGCATTTTCTCCGGCGTCACATAGCCAATATCGCCGGTATCGAAATATTTGCCTCCGAACGGCATTTCAGCCTGGCCAGAGTCATCGAGATATCCGTCAACGCTGACCGGCGTTCTGACGCGAATCGATCCTTCGCGATTTTCGGGCAGCAATATCCCCTCGTCGTCGACGATCTGGACCGACACATCGGGGGCGATATATCCCGCGGCGCCGGCGGTCCCCTTCAGCGCATAGGCGGGCGCGGATGAGACGGTCGATGTTTCGGTCGTGCCGTAATAAAAAATCAGGTTCGAACACATGCGCGCACGCACCCGTTCCGACAATGAACTGTGCAACGGGCTTCCGGCCGAAATGATGATCTCAAAGCCGCAGCGGAAATCGGGGTTGGTGTCATAGAAATTCAGAAAGCCGCTGAGCCCGCCGGGAGACGCGATCAAGCCTTGCACTTTGTAAAGCTCAAACGTCTGCAACGTTTCCATCGGCGAGGCGCCCGGAAAAAACATCGTGCCGCCACGCGACAACACGTAAAGAATATGCCGGAACCCGCCACTCGAGCCGAGCCCGTAGTCGCTGAAAAAACGCGAGCACTCGGGAAACGTTTTTCCGAACACGTGATTGTAGCGCGCGAGCCGCGCCAGCTGGTTGTTGTGCGTGAAGCCGACGGCTTTTGCTTCGCCTGTGGAACCCGAAGTCAGCGCGATGCGGCAGATGTCGTTGCCGCCGCCGTTATAAACGCGACTTTCGTCAACGGGCACGCCCTTGCCCGACATCCACGACATGTCCACCGGGACGATTTTCGCGTTCTTGCCATTGCCGAACGCCTGCGGCGTGTCGGTCATGATGACGTCCGCGCGCAAGCCGGGCGGAAAAGTGTCGCCGATTGATACGGTCGCTGCGCCGACATGCATCAGGCCCAATGCAAGCGCAGTGTGAAAGATGTGGTCCTTCACCTGGATGGCGACGACATGCCTGGGCGCAATTCCGGCGCGGATGGCACGGTGTCCGACGCTGTGTATGAACCGCGCGAGCCGCGCATAGCTGATGACGCCCAGCGCGGTGCCGGGCGCGCACATGGCTGGCCCCGGCGGGTCGTGCCTCGCCTGAAAGAGAATGGGCTCGACGATGTTCATTGAGGAGCTCGACGGTCGACGGCGACCGGTAACGAACCGTTGCCGTTACGCCACATACGCCGTGGGAAACGCGCGCGCGTCCTTCGATCGGGTGACGCGCGACGAAAAAATGCGTGCGAAGTTAGACCCTTCGGATTCAGGGCGACGGGGCCGAACTTATGAAAAAGTTTTTACTCGCGACAGTGTCGATCGTCGCTTTGAGCAGCGTTGTTCGCGCAGCAGACCTGCCCGCCGCCATGCCGACAAAAGAGCGGATGTATGTGCCTGCGCCGGTTGCGACATGGGACGGCGCTTATATTGGCGTTCAGGGTGGAGTCGTAAGGCGTGAGACGTCGTTTTTTGAATTTAGCCCTTTTGGCAACTTTTCCTTTGATGACCGCAAGACAGGTGGCATCGCTGGCGCGCTACTCGGCTACAATTGGCAGCACGGCGGCTTCGTTTACGGCCTGGAAGGTGATTGGAGCTGGACCGGCACAAAGGCGGACCACAACCCGTCCGACTTTATTGGCTCGTTTGATACCAAATGGCTGGCGACGATCCGTGGCCGCGCCGGTCTCGCGCTCGATTCCACGTTGTTATACCTCACCGGAGGGGCTGCCTTTGGTCGGGTAGACAATGCGGCTCCCTTCACCGTCAGCTTCGGCGGCACCTTCCTGAGCGGCTTTTTTCAGAATCAAACGAAGACCGGCTGGACCGTGGGTGCCGGCGTTGAGCATATGTTTGGTCCGCATTGGACCGCACGCGCCGAATTCCGCTACGTCGATCTCGGAAAAACGAGCGTCAACTGCACAGAGTTAGCTCCGGCGAGTTGTCAAACGGGCTACCGAGGCGAGTTCAGCAACAAGCTGATGCTTGGCCTGGTCGGGCTGGCCTACAAGTTCTAGCCGCAATCTCTCATGCGTCATGGCCGGGCTTGTCGCGGGCATCAGCCTATCACGCGTCATGGCCGGGCTCGTCCCGGCCATCCACGTCTTGCTTGCAGAATTAGTGAAAAGACGTGGATGCCCGCGACAAGCGCGGGCATGACGCCGAGTGCGTCGGGACGAGTTGTGACGCGCTCTCCGCTCATTCCCGCGCAAGCGGGAATCCAGGGGCAACACTCAATAAGCTAAAGACTGGGTCCCCGCTTTCGCGGGGATGAGCGGAGGAGAAGGAACGGTCTCAGCTCAGCCCTTCACCAGCACCGGGCCGGTGCCTTGCGGGCGCTCGCCCTCGCTCATGATGCCAAGGCGCTTGGCAACTTCCGTGTAGGCCTCGACCAAACCGCCGAGGTCGCGGCGGAAGCGATCCTTGTCGAGCTTGTCGTTGGTCTTGATGTCCCACAGGCGGCAACTGTCGGGCGAAATCTCGTCGGCGACGACGATGCGCATCACTTCATTTTCCCACAGCCGGCCGGTTTCCATCTTGAAGTCCACCAAACGGATGCCGACGCCGAGGAAAAGCCCGGAGAGGAAATCGTTGACGCGAATGGCCAGCGCCATGATGTCGTCGATCTCCTGCGGCGAAGCCCAGCCGAAGGCAGTGATGTGCTCTTCCGAGACCATCGGGTCATTGAGCTTGTCGTTCTTGTAATAGAACTCGATGATCGAGCGCGGCAGCTGCGTGCCTTCCTCGATGCCGAGGCGCTGCGCCAATGAGCCTGCGGCGACATTGCGCACCACGACTTCGAGCGGAATGATCTCAACCTCGCGAATCAGCTGCTCGCGCATGTTGAGGCGGCGGATGAAGTGAGTCGGTACCCCGATGTCGTTGAGGTGCTGGAATACATATTCCGAGATTCGGTTGTTGAGGACACCCTTCCCTTCGATCACCTCGTGTTTTTTGGCGTTGAAGGCCGTTGCGTCGTCCTTGAAATGCTGAATCAGCGTTCCGGGCTCCGGGCCTTCGTAAAGGATCTTCGCCTTGCCCTCATAAATGCGGCGACGGCGGCTCATGGGCGTATACCGTGGTTTGTGAAAGTCCATCGGATGCCGTGGCTCCTTCTCGTACGACTTCGCAAGATCCGCGGCTGCGGGACCGGACTAGCGCTGGCCGCGCCAGCGGTCCGGAACGTTCGAAACCTAGCCGATCGGTAGAGGCAGCACAATCACGCCACCCTCACGTTTTCCACTTCCTAATTTCGCCGCAAAAGCGCGCCCCGATGTTGCCTTGACCCTGCTGCGGCGATATGCAAGGCGCGAATGAACGCGTTAAGGTATATGCAATCTTAGTGATTGTAACGAGGGCGACATGACCACCACGTTCGACAAGCGCGAAGAGGGCTTTGAGAAGCAATTTGCGCATGACGAGGAGCTACGTTTCAAGGCGATGGCCCGGCGCAACAAGATGCTCGGCCTTTGGGCAGCCGGCGTGCTCGGCAAAAGCGGTGCAGACGCCGAAACTTACGCCAAAGAGGTCGTGATGGCCGACTTTGCCGAGAACAGCGACAACGACGTCGTGCACAAAGTGCTCAAGGACCTGCAGCCGAAGGGCATCACCGAACAGCAAGTCCGCACACAGATGGCCGAGCTGCTGACGGAAGCTGTCGCGCAGATCAAGAAGAGCGGTTAGCACCCTCATGTCCCGGACGCGGTGCAGCGCGCTAACGCGATGCGCCGCAGATCCGGGACCGCGTAAATTTTTCTCGATCCCGGGTCTGCAGCGCACCACTTCGCTTCGCTAAGTGCTGCGCTGCGCCCGGGAAACATTGCGAGCACACGATGACACAAACCCCGGCCTTCGCTCTCGCCAGGCGCCTGCGTGCGGGCGAAACGGTTTTCTCTGCCTGGTGCATGATCGGCTCGCCCGTCGTCGCGGAAACAATCGCGCGTGAGGGTTTCCCCGCCGTCGTGCTCGACGCACAGCACGGCCTATGGGACACGGCGTCACTCATCGACGGCGCCGGCGCGGTCAATCATGCCGAGTCCACACCCGTCGTGCGCGTGCCGCATAACGATTTCGCACTGGTCTCGCGCGCGCTCGACTTCGGCGCCGAAGCGATCATCGCACCCATGATCAACAGCGCCGGCGACGCCCGACACTTCGCGGCGGCAGCGAAATATCCCCCGCTCGGAGAGCGCAGCTGGGGCCCGTTGCGCGCCATGGCGATGCAAGGCCGCAGCGCGCCGGTTGAGTACATGCGAGAGGCCAACGACGGCACGCTCACTTTCGCGATGATCGAAACCGCAACCGCACTTGGCAACGTCGATGCGGTTGCGGCGACGCCCGGCATCGATGGGCTGTTCGTCGGGCCCTATGATCTCGCAACGGCGCTGAGCAACGGCGCCGCGCAGGATGTGGATGCGCCGCAGGTCGCACAGGCCATCGATAAAATCTGTGCCGCGGCGAAAAAGGCCGGCAAGATCCCGGGCATCTATAGCCGCAATGTCGAAGGCGCGCTGGCCATGGCCAAACGCGGTTTTCATTTTGTTGTGGCAGGAAACGATCAGACCACCTTGCGCGAGGCCACCGAGGCACAGCTCAAGGCGTTGAAATCATAACCGTCGTTCCGGGACCGCGCGAAGCGCGCAGGCGTCACACAAACTCCGCTCATTCCCACGGAGACGCCACACAAACTCCGCTCATTCCCGCGCAAGCGGGAATCCAGCAGCAACACTGCGTGGCGTAAAAGACTGGATCCCCGCTTTCGCGGGGACGAGCGGTTGAGTTCGAATCCTCAAAAACAACCGTCATGGCCGGGCTTGTCCCGGCCATCCACGACTTGTTTTTGGCGAATTAGCGAAAAGACGTGGATGCCCGCGACATAGGTGTGCGAAAGCACGCCGTCCTTTGGACGGCTATGCGCTGACATGACGCCAAGTGCGTCGGGACAGGT
>Ga0209647_1002557_pt1 | contig 14579 bp, 12 predicted proteins | sample GraSoi_2013_60cm_FD_185827 | JGI IMG/M metagenome (GOLD analysis project Ga0209647, IMG submission 185827) | Grasslands soil microbial communities from the Angelo Coastal Reserve, California, USA - Sample 9_17_2013_60cm (SPAdes) (version 2) | ecosystem: Environmental > Terrestrial > Soil >...
GCCGGCAACGACACCATGATCGGCAACGGCGGCAACGACAATTTCGACATGTCGACCGGCGGCACTTCCAGTCCGGGAGTTAGATTTATCGATGGTGGCTCGGGTACTGACACCGTCGACTATGACGGCTATGCCAGAAGCGCACTGACTGCCGACCTCGGCGCCGGCACGGTAGTCGGCGGCGGAGACGCCGGTGTGGGCAGCGCCACGCTCGTGAGCATCGAGCGTTTTGTCGGCGGTGCCTACAACGACCGCATCACCGGCAGCGGCGGCGCCAACGAGCTTTTCGGCCGCGGCGGCGACGACATATTGGATGGCGCCGGCGGTGCAGACACTCTCAGAGGCGGCGTGGGCAACGATACCTACTACGTCGACAACGCCGGTGATGTGATCGTTGAAAACACCGGCGAAGGCAACGATTCGGTGTTCTCGTCGATCTCGTGGACGTTGGGCTCTAACGTGGAGAACCTTACGCTCACTGGTGGCGCTGCGATCAATGCTACCGGCAACGGGCTCAACAACGTCCTCAGGGGCAACAGCGGCGCCAACATGCTCAACGGCGGCGCTGGTAGCGACACGCTCATTGGCGGGTTCGGTAACGACACCTACGTGGTCGACGTTGCCACAGATGTGGTGACCGAAAATGCCGGCGAAGGCACGGACACAGTCTCGTCTTCGGTTTCATGGACCCTGGGCGCCAACCTCGAAAACCTGACGCTTACCGGTACGGCAATCAATGGCACCGGCAACGCGCTCAACAACCTCGTCGTCGGCAACAGCGCCGCCAACTCGCTTGCCGGCGGCAGCGGCGACGACACGCTGGATGGCGGCGCCGGTAGCGATACGCTCGATGGCGGAACCGGTAACGACTCGTATTACGTCACCGCAGGGGACACGCTCAGGGATTCGGGCGGCATCGACACGGTGTACAGCGGCACGAGCTGGACGCTCGCCAGCGGCTTCGAGAATCTGACGGCCACCGGGACAGCGGCCATCGACGTCATCGGCAACAACGCCGACAACATCCTCGTCGGAAACGATGCCGACAACTATTTCAATCCAAAGGCCGGCAACGACACGATGCTCGGCAACGGCGGCAATGACACCTTCGACATGTCGACCGGCGGCACCGGCAACAACGGCACGCGGTTCATCGACGGCGGCGCCGGCATCGATTTCGTCGACTACGACACCTACGCGAAGAGTGCCGTGGTGGCGGACCTCGCGGCGGGCATGGTGGTCGGCGGCGGAAACGGCGGCAGCGGCAGCGCGACGATCACGGGTATCGAGCGCTTCAGCGGCGCGTCCTACGACGATCGCATAACCGGCAGCAGCGCCGCAGAGGAGCTCATGGGCCGCGCCGGTAATGACACCCTCGACGGCGCCGGCGGCAACGACACGCTGATCGGCGGCTCCGGAAACGACACCTACAGGCTCGGTCGCGGATATGCGAGCGACCTCATTCAGGAGAATGATTCAACCGCGGGAAATCGGGACGTCGCCCAGTTTCTCAACGACATCGCCAGGGATCAGGTGTGGTTCCAGCAGTCGGGTAATGATCTCGTCGCGAGCGTGATTGGAACGCCGGACAGATTCACCGTCCAGAACTGGTATCTCGGCAGCCAGTACCGCGTGGAGGAATTCAAGGCTTCCGACGGATCAAACCTGTTGGCGGGCCAAGTTCAGAACCTCGTAAACGCCATGGCCTCGTTCTCACCGCCGGCTGCGGGACAGACGACGTTGCCGCAAGATTACGCTACGGCGCTAGCCCCAACCATCGCGGCTAACTGGACTTAACGCCACCGCAGAAACCAATGCAGATCGCGACGCCAGGCTGACCTGTTCAGTCTGGCGTCGCGTTCGCATCTTTTTGCACACTCCAATCGTCATCTATTTTCCAAAGCGCTCGAACCGGTAGGCGAGTTCCGGGCCGCCTTTTCCCTCGTACGCGAGCTGGGCAATGAGCAAGCCGAACGGCTCGGTGTACCGGGCGATGCGCAGAGGGCCAGCATCCATCGGATCGAAGCCCACATCGCGGATCAGGCTCGCGGCGACCTTCTTGGCTTTCGGGTTGTCGCCGCAGTAGACCAGGCTGGGTCGGCTGGCCTTGCGCTTCGCTTCGTAGACGTCGAACAGCACTTCGCTCGGCACGGTGTTGAACGCGGCTACGACGCCCGCCTTCGGAATCTTCTTTGCGAGTTCCTCGGCGCCCGACGAGGTGTGCGCCACCACGAGCGCGGTGTCGTCATCGTTCATCGGCAGCGAGCACGTCAGGACCAGCTTCCCCGAAAGGTCGCCGGCCTGATTCAGCACGTCGTCCACGCGCGACCAGTGCACGGCCAGCAATACCGCGTCGGCGTCCTGCGCGGCCTCGCGTGGTGTGCCAGCGCGCGCCTTGGCTTTCGCGTCTCGTGCGAGCTTCTTCAGCTTCTGCTCGCTGCGCGCATAGCTGAACACGACCTCGTGTCCGGCGCGCGCGAAGAGGGTTCCGAGCTTGCCGCCCATCAAGCCTGAACCGAGGATGCCAATTCGCATGGCGCTCTCCTAAGGAGACTTACTCCGACAGATCCACCGAGGCTTGGTATTGCTCGTCGCTGACCTTCTCCATCCAGTCCACGACCTTGCCGTTGAGCTCCTCCTGAATGGGTCAGCGAGGCCGATCCGGCGTGGTCCGCTTCGCGAGGCGAATCACGACGTTGGAAACCATCACGCTGTTGGGCACGACGACGTCATTGCCCTGGGCGTCGCGCAATATGGTGTAGCCGAGGGACACGTCCTCGACGCGCGCGGCCAGCACGCCCCTCGGCGTATTGAGCTCCACGTCGTCGCCGACGCTCAGCGGCCGGTAAAGGATGAGCGAGATGCCTGCGATCACGTTGCCCAGCGTGTTCTGCGCCGCGATGCCTATGATGATCGACACCAGGCTCACGCCGGCGAGCAACGCCGTGCCGAGCGAGCGCAATTGCGGCACGACGTGCGCATACAGCACGAATGCCACGAGGTAGGCCACGACGCGCACGAAGGCGCTGGCAAACCGCAGCCCCGTGACGTCGGAAAGGCGCCGTTCGATGTGCCTTTCCATCCGGCTGACCGAGGCGCCGAGGATGGCGGCCGCAACGACGAAGACGACCGCCAGCGCGGTCGCGCCCAGCAACGTGCTGGGATCGAATAGTTCGCTCGGCAGGTACTGCATCGTGACCCGCTAATCGGGCGTCGCGTTCGCGTCCCTGGCGATGCGCGCCCAGCGCTCGGTTTCCTCGCCCACGTATTTCGCGAAAGCCGCCGGGCTCGGGCTGGTCAGCACCTCGGCGCCGCCGGTCTTCAGGCGCGCGATGACATCGTGGTCCTTCATCACCTGCTGCGTGACCGTGAACAGGCGATCGACCACCTCGCGCGGCGTGCCCGCCGGGACGAAGATGCCTTGCCAGGAGCTGGCGGCGAGATCGGGGTAGCCCGCTTCCTGCACCGTCGGCACGTTCGGAAGCTGGTCGATGCGCTTGCCGCTCGTCACCGCGAGCGGCTTCAGGCGCCCGGCCTTGATGCCCGGCATCGCCGACGCCGCGGTCGCGAACATGGTGTGCGTCTCGCCGCCCATCAGGCCCGCGGTCGCCGGCCCGGCGCCGCCCTTATAAGGCACGTGCACCATGTCGAGCTTCTCGAGCTTGCGCAGCAGCTCCATCTCGAGCCGGTCGAGGCTGCCGCTGCCCGGCGAGGCGTAATTCAATTTTCCGGGATTGGCCTTGGCGTAATCCACCAGCTCGCGCATCGTGTTCACCGGCAGCGGCGGATGCACGATCAGCGCGCTCGGCACATCGACCACCTGCGTCACCGCGACGAGATCCTTCGTCGGCGTGATGCTGAGCTTCGGATAGACGCCGGGATTGATCGCCACCGAGCCGACGTTGCCCAGAAAAATGGTGTAGCCATCGGGCGCCGACTTGGCTGCCGTTTCCGCACCGATGTTGCCCGCGGCACCGGGCTTGTTCTCCACCACGATCTGCTGGCCGAGGAGCTCGGTCATCTTCGGCTGCATGATGCGGCCGACGAAATCGGAAGCGCCGCCCGGGGCGAACGGGATGATCATGCGCACCGGCTTGGTTGGGTACTGGGCAAGCGCCAACGCTGGCGCGAGCAGGAGGATGAGCAGGAATCGGATCATTCGGACTCGATCGGTAGTGGAATGGCGCGCTTGAGCCGCGCCGATTTGTCGAAAGCCTTGGTGAGCATCAGCCGGTTGTGCGCCTCGGCCGCGGTCGCGTGCTGCGTGGTGAGACTCATGCAGATGCGGTTCAGCCACTGCTCGGTTTCTTCGCGCATCGGACCGCGCAGCTCGCCGAGCACCATGTCGCCCGGCGGGTAGCTGCCGAGGAAGTCGACGCGCCGCACGTTGTCGGGCGCGTAGCCCTCGCCGCTTTCCTTGGTCGTCGCGAGCACGATGTCGCGGTGCGTGTCGTCGATGGTGATCACGCCCTCGGTGCCGGTGATGCCGACCTCGAGGCTGTAGACAGCGCCCGGCCAGACGATCGGCAGCGCCCACGAAATCACCGAGTGGTAGAGGCTGCCGTCCTCGAAGGTGATCACGCCGGCGGTGGCGTCGATGCCCTTGCAGAGCGGGCCGAGCGCCTTGTCCACCGAGCGCGCGTAGATCTCGACCGGCTTCTTCGCCTCCATCATCCACATCACGATGTCCAGCGCATGGGTTCCGGAAATGACCATGGGCGAAATTTTCGACGGGTCGTTGGTCCGCTTGTAGTTGTCTAGCGCGACTAGCCGGTTCATGAACGCGCGCGAAGTGACGAGCGAGACGTCGCCAAGCGCCCCGGTGCGCACCTTCTCCTTCGCCGAGAGCCACTTGCGCCGAAAGCGCTGTGTGTACCCGACGACCGCATCGACGCCGGATTTCTTGATGGCGTCCAGCACGCGCTGCGAGTCGGCGAGCTCGGTTGCTAATGGTTTCTCTATGAGTAAGGAAAGGCGCCTATCAACAGCCGCGAGGATCGGCTCGACGTGCAGGTGCTCGTCGGTGGAGATGATCGCTGCCGTCACCTCCGGCCGCTTCAGCAGCTCGCGGAAGTCGCCGGTGACGAAATCCGCCTTGCACTTGTCGCCCACCAGCTTGGCGCGCTCGGGCTTGAGGTCGGCGACGCCGATGAAGTCGACCTGCGGATGGCGCGCGGCGACTTCGCCGCGGAACAGGCCGACGCGGCCGGCGCCGATGATCGCGAGGCCGATTCTCTTGGGAGATTTACGCAACGGCGCGCAGCGACGGCTTGAGCGGCAGAGTGATGGCCTCGTTGCGCTCGGCGGAGAGATCGGCGGCCATGTAGACCTCCATCACCATGCGCGCGTGCTCGGGCTTCACCATCACTTCGCGGTCGTGCACCACTGCTTCGAGGAAGTGCAGCGTCTCCGGCGCCATCGGTCCGGCGTAGGTGTGCTCGACGAACTCGCCGGGCATGGTCGACATCGGCAGCTGCATGCCCTTCTTCACCGTGTTGACGACGACGTCCTTGTGGCTGTCGTCGACCATCACCGCGCCCTCGGTGCCGATCATCTCGATCCAGGTGGTGGAGAAGTTCGGATAGCCGAGCGGCAGGCTCCAGCCGCCGCCGACCACCACCGACATGCCGTTGTCCATGGTCACCATCAGCCACTGCTGGTCCGGGACGTCGCCGCCGCTCATCTCGCGCATCGCGCCGTAATTGACCTGCGAGTACACGCGCACCGGCTTGGCGGGCTCCAGGCACCAAAAAACAAAGTCCAGATCGTGGGTCGCTTCCATCGCGGCGGGCGAGAGCTTGCTGCGGCCGCTGATCTTGGTCCCGAGCATGCGCGTGATATGCCGCGAGACCAGCGCCGTCACCGGCTTGCCGATAGTGGCGTCACGGATGCATTTGCGCACGTACGCGAACTTGGGATTGAAGCGCTGCGAGTAGCCGATGGTGAATTTGAGGCCCTTCGCCTTGGCGGTCGCGATCAGCTCGTCGGCCTCGGCGAGCGTCATGGCGATGGGCTTCTCGAGGAACACGTGCTTCCCCGCAGCGAGCGCGTCGCGCGCCATCGGGTAGTGCGTGCTCTCCGGCGTCGCGGAGATGTAGACCGCTTCGATCTCACGGTTGTTAAGCAGCTGCTTGTAATCGGCCGTGGCGCTTGCCGGCTTGAATTTTTTGGAAAGCTCATCGAGACGCTCGGCGCGCGTCTCGGCCAGATGCAGGCTCTTCACCAACGGATGCTTCGCCAGCGTCTCGGCGCGGATGCCGCCGCACCAGCCAACGCCAATCACTCCTATGCCGATCTGTTTCATTGGTTCACCTTGATGTTGGCTTCCTTGATGAGCTTTCCATACTTCTCGGTTTCGGACCTGATGAAGGCGCCGAACTGCTCCGGCGTGCTCGACACCGCCACGACGCCGAGGTCGGCGAATTTCTGCTTCACGTCAGGCTCCGCCAGCAGCTTCACCGTGTCGGCGTGCAGCTTGGTCACCATGAATCGCGGCGTGCCGGCGGGCATCACCACGCCCCACCAGTTCACGGCGACCAGCCCGGGCGCCGCCTGCTGGCAGGGCGCCTGGTCGGGCAGGAGCGTGAACGGTTCGGTGCCGGTAGTGCACAGCGCGCGCAGCTTGCCGGCACGCACGTGCGCCATCGCCGGCAGCGTGTCGGAGAAGATGAAGTGGATCTGGCCGCCGAGCAGATCCTTCACCGCATCGACGCCGCCTTTGTAGGGCACTTCAGTGGCCTGGATCCTGGTGATGTTCTTCAGCATCTCGCTCGAGAGGTGCGACACGCTGCCCGGGCCGCTGGTGCCGTAGCTCAGCTTCCCCGGGTTGGCGTTGCCGAAGTCGATGATGTCCTTCAGGGACTGAAACGGGGCATCGGCGCGCACCACCAGGACATTGGGTCCCTGCGAGATCTGCGACACCGGAGCGAAATCCTTCTGCACGTTGTAGGTCACGCTCGAGAGCAGCGGGTTCACGGCGATCGGCCCGAGGTTGGCGATCATGAAGGAGTAGCCGTCGGGCGGCTGCCTTGCGGCGTAGTCGGTGCCGATGGCGCCGGCCGCGCCGGGCTTGTTCTCGACCAGCACCTGCTGCCCCCACATGTCGCTCAGCTTCGCGGCGAAGACGCGCGCCATCAGGTCAGAGCTGCCGCCCGGCGGATACGCGACGATCAGCTTCACGGGCCGCGCCGGGTACTGCTGTGCCAGTGCAGTGGTGCAGACGAAGGCAAGGAGGCAGAGGAGTCGGTTCATGTCAGCTTTCGATGCGCATTTCCTTGATGATCGGGCGGAACTGCTCGACCTGGCGCTTGAGGATCGCGTCCTGCTCCGCCGGGCTCGAGCCGACCGGCTCGGCGCCGATGTCGCGCAGGCGCTTCGCGGTCTCCGGATGGTTCACGGCGGCCGCCGTTTCCCGCTGCAGCCGCTCGATCACCTCGCGCGGCGTCTTCGCCGGCGCGAACAGCCCGTTCCAGCCGTCGGCTTCGAGGTAGGCGAAGCCCAGCTCGCGCGTCGTCGGCAGGTCCGGCAGGTCGGCGATGCGCTTCGACGCGTTGGTGGCGAGCGCCTTGATCTTGCCGGCCCTGATATCCGCGAGCGAGGACGAGAGCTGGTCGCCGCCGACGTTGATGCGCCCGGCGATCAGCTCCTGCTTGAGCGGCGCCGCCCCCTTGTAGGGGATGTGCGTCATCTCGACGCCGGTGCGGATGCGCAGCGCCTCGCCGATGACGTGCATGAACGAGCCCGGGCCGGTTGAGCCGTAGGTGTATTTCAGGCTCTTGTCCTTGCTCAGCATCTCGACCAGCTGCTTCAGGTCATTGGCCGGCACGCTCGGATGCGCGGTGACGACCAGCGGCACGTAGACCGCGATCGAGACGCCCGCAAAATCGCTGTCGATGTTGTAGGTCGCGCGATTGGCGAACGCCGCCGCCACCGACGCCATCGGGAAGGTGACGTTGTGCATGAGGAGCGTGTAGCCGTCGGGCGCCGCCTTGGCGGTATTCGCCGCACCGATGGTGCCACCGGCGCCGCCCTGGTTCTCGATCAGCACCGGCTGCCCCATCGACTCCTGCATGCGCTGGCCGACCAGGCGCGCCACGATGTCGGTGGTGCCACCCGCGGGGAACGGCACGATGATGCGGATCGGCTTCGACGGGAACTGCTGCGCGGACGCCGCAGTTGCGAGCACGGCAAGTACGGCGGCCAGGAATGCCTTCATCGGGTCTCCGAGATGAGAAAAATGGGGTCTGTCCCCAATTAATTCGCCTTGATGTTGGCCTTCTTGATGAGATCCGCATTCTCCACCAGCTCTTTCTTGATCATCGCATCGAACTCGGCGATCGACATCGCCAGCGGCTCGGCGCCGAGCTTGCGGATCTGGGCGCTGATTTCCGGCGATTGCACGAGCGTGGTGATCTCCTTGTGCAGGCGCTCGACCAGCGGGCGCGGCGTCTTCGCCGAGACCAGCGCGCCGACCCAGAAGTTATAGGCCGAGTTCGGATAGCCCGCCTCCTCGGTGGTCGGCAGATCCTTCATGAGCGGAGTGCGCTGCAGCGCGCTCACGACGAGCGCATCGAGCTTGCCGGCGTCGCGCATCTTCTGCGCCTGGAACACGAGCGCGAAGTAGCAGTCGGCACGCCCCGAGATCACTTCGGTGAGCGCTTCCCCCGGTCCCTTCGTGTGCACGTTGAGGGCCTCGAAGCCGGCGGCGAAGCGAAACCGCTCGAAGGCCATGTGCGTCGAGCTGCCGGTACCGGCATCGGTGCACACGAGCTTGCCGGGCTCGGCCTTTGCCGCGGCGACGAAGTCCTTCACCGTCTTGTATCTGCCCGGCGGCGTGACCATCACCGTCGGGATCGTCGCCACCGTCGCGACTGCCTGCAGCTCCTTCGGGTTGAGCACATCCGGGCTGAGGAGCGTCGATACGGTAAAGGCCGAGGCGTACATCATGATGGTGTGGCCGTCGGGCTCCGCATCCGCGACGTACTTGGCGCCCACCAGGCCGCCAGCGCCGAGCCTATTCTCGACGATCACCGGATGGCCGAGCGTCTGCGTCATCTTCTCGGCGAGGAGGCGCGCCATGGTGTCGGACGCGGCGCCCGGCGTCACGCCGGAAATGAAGCGCACCGTCTTGGTCGGAAACTGCTGCGCATTCGCCGCGATGGAAATGGCGAGCGCCAGTGCTGCGGTTGCGAACCTCATGAGCATCCTCCTTATAGTTTTGGCAGCCCGAACTGCGCGGCGAGCCAGTCTGCCGTGCGGCTGCGGTAGCGATACGGACGGTTGTTGGCATTGTGCCCGCCGTCTTCGACGATCATCAGCTCGACCGGGCCCGCGACGCTGCGCGCGAGCTGCTCGGCATGCGTCGCCGGCACCAGGCGATCCTGCCTGCCGGTCACCACGAAGATCGGGCACTTGATCTGCGGCGCCGCCTCGACCATCGTCAGCGCCTTTGCCTTTTCCCGGGCTTCGTTTTCCGTGAGCGCATGGGAGCGGACGCGGAAGGTCTCGCGCGTCAGCTCCGGCAGCCCATCCCAGATCTTGTCCCACTCGAACGGCCCGGAGAGCGCGATGCAGGCGCGGATGCGCTTCTCGTACGCCGCGGCACGCGGTGCGTAGTAGCCGCCGAGGCTCACGCCCCAGATGGCGATGCGCTTCGCATCCAGATCGTTGCGCTCCTCGATCCAGTCGCACACCGCCTTTGCCGCGCGCTCGTAGTCGCCGCAGATCGGGATGTCGTACTCGGCCTCGCCCTGCCCCGGCCCGTCGATGGCGAGCGTGGCGATGCCGCGCGCGAGGAAGGGCTCCTCGTAGGCATGCAGCTCCTCTTTCGTGGAATCGAGGCCGGGCGCCATGATCAACACCGGCCCCGAGCCGCGCAGCACGCCGAAGATGGTCTTGCCTTCGAACGGGATCGCCACGCGCTTGCCAGGATACGGCTTGAGGAGCGCGACGCCGTCGCGGTAGCACTCGACCGCCTTCATGTGCGCCGCACGCATCTGGTCCAGGTCCTGCACGAAGACGAACTTGGCGAAGTGGTAGTAGATGCCGGCGCGCACCAGATGCTCACCCGCGGTGAGCTTGTGGCCTTCTTTCAGCTCGTCACGGCCAAGGCTCTCGTGCACCGCCGCGCGCCGCGACCACGCCGCGCACCAATCCTCCCAGCGCTCGAGCGAGCCGGTGACGTCCTCGAAGTCGGCGAGCAGCACGCCGTTCGAGACGAAGCGCGGCGCCCAATGCGAGATCGCCGAGGTTACGCGTGCGTCTTTAGCCACCGGAAGAGCTCAATCGACTTTCTTCAAGGCCTGCAGGATACGCTCGGGCGTGAACGGCATTGCGGTGACGCGTGCGTTGAGGGGAGCGAGCGCATCGTTGATCGCGTTCATGATCGCGCCGGGCGCGCCCGCGGTGCCGGCCTCGCCGACACCCTTGGCGCCGAGCTGCGATTGCATCGTCGGCGTCTCGACATGCGCGCAGATGATGTCGGGCATCTCGCCCGCCATCGGCACCAGGTAATCCGCCATGTTGCCGTTCAAGAGCTGCCCATCGGGACTGTAGAGGCATTCCTCGTATAACGCTGCACCGATTCCCTGGACGACACCGCCGCGCAATTGCTCGTCCACCAGCATCGGGTTTATCACGGTCCCCGAGTCCTCGACGCACCAGTGCTTGAGCAGTTTCACAAAACCGGTGTCGGGATCGACTTCCACGTATGAGGCCTGGATCCCATTCGTAAAGGTGAAGCCATATTGCCGCGGCGTGTAGTGGCGCGTGACGGTCAGCTCCGCCTGGAAGTCGAGCGGCAGCGTGTCGGGGCGGAAATAGGCGACGCGCCCGAGCTCGGCCAACTCGAGCTTTTTCTCCGTCGTCAATTTATGGACCACCGCATTGCCAGCGATATCCAGCTCGGTCTTATCCACCTTGAGTATCGCCGCCGCGATGTCCAGCATGTTGGAGCGCAGCGCCCGGCCGGCGAGCAGCACCGCTTCGCCGCCGATGCCCGCGCCGCGCGACGCCCAGGTGCCGCCGCCGTAAGGCGTCACACTGGTATCTCCGGTAATGACGCGCACCTTGTCCATCGTCACCCCGACAGCACTGGCGGCAATCTGCGCAAAGATGCCCTCGGTGCCCTGCCCCTGCTCGGTGACGCTGCTGAGCACGGTGAGCATCCCGGTCGGCTCGAGGCGCAGCGTGGCGCCGTCCTGTGCCGAGATGCGCGCGCCGCCGACGCCGTAGAACGCGGGCGACGGATTCGTCACCTCGATCATGGCGGCCAAGCCGATGCCGCGGTAGATCCCCTTTTTCCTGAGCTCGGATTGTTCAGCCCGCAGTGCAGCGTAGTTCATCGTCCGCAAAAGCACATCGAGCGTCTTGTGGTGCGAGAGCTTCTCGAACTTGATGCCCGACGGGAAGGTGTACGGGTACGCGTCGTCGCCGATCAGATTTCGCCGGCGGAACTCGGCCGGATCCATGCCGAGCTTCTGCGCCGCGAGATCGACGATGCCTTCGGTGAGCGCCACCGCGATCGGATGCCCCACTGCGCGGTACTGGCAACAGACGTTCTTGTTGGTGAACACCACGTGCATCTTGGCGCGGTAGTTCTGGTGCTTGTACGGCCCGCCGGTGAGGTTCACCACCTGGTTGCCTTCGATGCCGCTGGTGCGCGGATAGACCGAGTACGGGCCGATGGCCGTCAGATCGTCCAGATCGAACGCCAGGATGTCGCCATCCTTGCTGCAGGCGAGTCGCACACGCGCCTTGTGCTCGCGCGCGTGGATATCGGATAGGAAGGACTCGAGCCGATCAGCCACGAATTTGACGGGCCGCCGAAGCATGACGGAGATGGCCGCGGTCGCCATCTCGTCCGGATAAACGTGCACCTTGATGCCGAAGGAGCCGCCGACATCCTTGGTGATCACGCGGACGTTCGCCTCGGGGATGTTGAGGTGCCGCGAGAAGATGTCCTGCATCATGTGCGGCGCCTGCGTCGCGTGATACACGGTGAGCGAGTGCTCGGCGGCGTTGTAGTCGGCGAGGATCGCGCGGCCCTCGAGGCAGACGCCGGTGTGGCGGCCGAAGTGGAACGTGTCCTCCACCACCACGTCGGCGCGCGCGAAGACATCGTCGACGCCGCCGGTGTCGTGCTCGCGCTTGAAGCAGATGTTGTCGGCGAAATCCGGATGGATCACGTTCTTTCCGGCGAGCGCTTCGTCCATGTCGACGACCACCGGCAGCTCTTTCCATTCGGCCTCGATCAACTGCGCCGCGTCTTCGGCCTGGCTGCGCGACTCGGCGACCACCGCCGCGACCGCTTCGCCCTGCCAGCAGGCGCGCTCGATCGCGATCGCGTGCTGCGGCGGCGACTTGATGCCCTTCAGGTGCGCGAGCACCGCCACCCACGGCGTGCAGTACTCGGCCACCGCGCGGCCGTCGAGCACCGCAATGACGCCCGGCGCCCGCCTTGCGGCGGACAAGTCCAGGCTTTTGATCAACGCGTGCGCGTACGGGCTGCGGAAGAAGACGACATGCGCAAGGCGCGGGAAGCGCAGATCGTCGGTGAACGCGCCGCGGCCCTGCAGCAGGCGCTGCGCGTTCGGGCGCGGCACGCTCTGGCCGATATAGCCGCGATCGACTTCGGTGCCCGGTGCGTGGAGCGGGAGCTCAGCCTTGCCCATGCATCACTTTCTCGATGGCGTCGACGATCGCCTGGTACCCGGTACAGCGGCAGTAGTTGCCCGATATATGCGCGCGGATCTCGTCCCGGGTTTTCTTTCCACCACGTAAAAGATCCTGCGCGGCCATCAGCATGCCGGGCGTGCAGAAGCCGCACTGCAGCGCGTTGTGCTCGTGAAAGGCCTTCTGCAGCGGCGCCAGCTCCTTCGAGTCGGAGAGGCCTTCGATGGTCTCGACCGTGCAACCGTCGGCCTGCACCGCGAGCATCAGGCAGCCGCGCACGATCTCGCCGTTGACGCGCACCGTGCAGGCGCCGCACACGCCGTGCTCGCAGCCGATGTGCGAGCCGGTGAGCCCTAATTCTTCTCTTAGAAAGTCAACCAAATGGACACGCGGCGCAACGCTGCGCGTGACGCGCGTGCCGTTGACCGTCAGTGTGGTTTCGACAGCGTGTTCCATGCGCGCGAGAGCAGCACCCTTGCGAGATGCAGTTTGGTCGCCGAGGAGTGGTAGAGATCGGCTGGAGGATCGAGATCCCTGTCCAGCACCTCGAGCGCGGCGTTGAGCGACACGGCGCGCGAAGCGAGGGCGGCAAAGACCGGCGTGGCACCGGCGCCGAGGAACGCGATGCGCTTGCCCGAGGCATCGGCGACGCCGGCGAGGCCGACGATCGCGTAATCGCCCTGGCGGCGCGCGAGTTCGAGGAAGATCGAGCGATCGACCTTCGGGAATTCGGCGCCGGCCACGATCTCGCCGGGGCGGATATCGGTCTCGAACAGGCCTTTGAAAAAATTACTCGCCGAGACGCGCCGCTCGCCGCGCCGCCCGGCAAGCACGATGGTGGCGTTGAGCGCGAGCGCGCAGGCGGGATACTCGGCCGCGGGATCGGCGAGCGCCAGGCTGCCGCCGAGCGTGCCGCGGTTGCGGATCGCCGGATGCGCGACGTGCGCGACCGCCTGCGCGAGCAGCGGCACGTGCTTCGCCACCTTGTCGGACTTCTCGAGCTGGGCGTGGGTGACGAGCGCACCGATATGGAGCCCGTTCGGGCGAACGTCAATGACTGTCAGATCCTTGAGCCCGGTGATGTCGACGAGCAACTCTGGCGCGGCGAGCCGCATGTTGAGCGACGGGATGAGACTCTGGCCGCCGGCGAGGATCTTCGCCCCCGGCCGCTCGATCAGGTCGAACGCCTCAACGAGCGATTTCGCCTTGGCATAGGCGAATGCGGGCGCTTTCAAATCCTCCTCCTCTTCGAGGATTATGCACGATCGGGCTCGCCGTTTTTCACAAAAGGCCCGCTCAGCCCCGCCGCATCGCGCTACACTTTTTCGCGGGGAGACAGGGATATGGAACGCCGAAAGCACGTAAGGGGAAGAAGAACATGCCGTTGATCGCCATGAATCGGGAAATGGGCTCGTTCGGCAAGGACGTCGCGCAGGGCCTCTCGGATGCGCTCGGCCTGAAAATCCAGCACCACGAGATCATCGATCACCTGGCGAACCGCGCGCGGGTGCGCAAGAGCCACGTCATCAGCTTCCTCGAAGGCACGCAGGGCTTCATGGAGCGGCTGACCGTCGACAACCTGAAGCTTCGCATCCTGACCGCCGACGAGATCGTTTCCGCGGCCGAGGCGAACGAGGGCATCATCCTGCGCGGCTGGGGCGCGACCTCGCTGCTCAAGGACGTGCCGCATGCGGTGCGCGTCTGCGTCTCGGCTTCGCGGCGCGAGCGCGTGCGGCGCATGATGAAGCGCCTCGAGCTCGAAGACGAGGGCTCGGCCGGGCGCATCGTCGACCAGAACGACGAGGCGGCGCAGGCGGTGATGCGCCGGCACTTCCACATCGACGTGCGCGACATCAACGAGTACGACGTCGGCTTCAACACCGACCGCATGAGCGCCGACCAGTGCA